>Ga0210044_10009295_pt1 | contig 11997 bp, 10 predicted proteins | sample CryGey13umfilter_2_FD_183959 | JGI IMG/M metagenome (GOLD analysis project Ga0210044, IMG submission 183959) | Groundwater microbial communities from aquifer in Utah, USA - Crystal Geyser 4/9/14 3 um filter (SPAdes) (version 2) | ecosystem: Environmental > Aquatic > Deep subsurface >... | reverse complement strand
CGGCACTTCATGCTGAGCCTTCTCCGCCTACGGTTCCGAAGCCTCAGCATGAACCCAGAGCTTTTGGGTTTAAGTTATGAATTGTGGTACTCTCATAAGCAGTGGTACAGAAAATGGGGGAAGGGCACTTTGACTCAAGCTCAACTCATCTTGCTACCCTCATTTCTGAATATTTTCCATGTTCACCGGGTAGAACTGTCAGGTACAATGAGGTCAGGTTTAAACTCTGACTTAAAAGGGGATACAATGGAAAATTTAAAGGTATGGTTAAAACCGGAGGTTGTCTGGTTCATTGTCGGCATAATTCTGATGCTGATGGAAATGGCCGTCCCGGGCCTGGTTATTATTTTTTTCGGTATCGGTGCCATCGTCGTGTCGCTCATCTGTATGGTAGCATCGCCTTCTTTGACAGTTCAACTTATCATTTTTATTGTTGTTTCCAGTCTTTCACTGGCACTGCTTCGAAGCTGGTTTAAAACCCGATTTTTCAGCTCCACTGATGGGATGACAGGAGATCCTACCGTACTGGATGAATTCACGGGCAAAACGGCCGTCGCGGAAACCGCTATCTTACCCGGAATGCCAGGGAGAGTAGAATTCAAAGGAACCCACTGGAAGGCTGAATCCGACCAGGAAATCGCCGCCGGGGAAGTCGTTGTTGTTCTGGAAAAGGACAACATCACACTGAAAGTCACAAAATCATCATCAAAATAGGAGGGACAAATGCCCTATATCATCATTCTTGCCGCACTGGCCATATTTCTGATTATCGTTTTTTTAAAAACTGTTCGAATTGTACCCCAACGCCAAGCGTACATTGTCGAACGTCTGGGAAAATACAGGGCCACATTGGAAGCGGGATTCCATATTCTGGTTCCATTCGCTGACCGTGTATCCTACATTCATTCACTGAAAGAAACCGCAATTGATGTCCCGCCCCAAAGCTGCATTACCCGGGACAATATTGCGGTGGAAGTGGACGGCATACTCTATCTTCAGGTCATGGATCCGAGAAAAGCCTCTTACGGCATCAACAATTTTCAGTTCGCATCCACCCAGCTGGCCCAGACAACCATGCGTTCCGTAATCGGAAAGCTGGACCTGGACAAAACCTTTGAAGAACGGGACACCATCAACAGCGCAATCGTGGACGCAGTTGACAAAGCATCTGATCCATGGGGCGTAAAAGTCTCCCGCTATGAAGTCAAGAACATTGTCCCACCGGAAAGCATCAAGTCCGCCATGGAGAAACAGATGCGCGCCGAACGTGAAAAACGGGCCACCATTGCCGAATCGGAAGGAGAACGTCAGGCGGAAATCAACCGCGCCGATGGATCCCGGCAGGCCGCAATTGCCCGCTCTGAAGGCGAACGGCAGAAACGGATTAACGAAGCAGAAGGCCGCGCCGCGGAAATCGAGAAAGTGGCCATTGCTACGGCAACTGGTATTCAGAAAATTGCCACCGCCATCACCGCCAATGGCGGCCTGGAAGCCGTCAACCTTCGGATTGCGGAACAGTATCTGAATGAATTCGGAAAGCTTGCCAAAGAAAACAACACCATGATTATTCCCACCAACATGTCCGACATTGCCGGCATCCTGGGGACAGCTGCGAAAGTGATTCAAAAAGCCAGTGCCCCGACAGAAACGAAGCAAGTTTGAATAGAAAGCAAGGTTAAGGTTGAGTTTAAAAAGGGACCCGGTATCGGGTCCCTTTTTTGCTTTCCTGTCAGTTCACCACACAATATTTATCGTTCTCCATTCGTCCAGAGGCAGTAGAGACCTTGTTCTTCCCGGCAGCCTTTCCATCGTACATTGCCTGGTCAGCCTGACTGATGGCCATCGCAAGGTCATCACCCGCAGATTCATAGGTCGAAACACCAATCGTTACTGTAACGGGTCGTTCGTTTCCATTTGTCGAAATCTCTGCGGTCGCCACTTCATTTCTTATTTTTTCTGCCAGCGTGCTTCCCCCCTTCATATCCGTGTCCCGAAGAAGAAAAAGAAATTCTTCGCCCCCCCACCGGCACACACTATCTGACTGGCGAATACAATGTTGAAAAATCCGAGATAGCGCTTTCAGCACCTCGTCCCCGGCCTCATGCCCGAAGGTATCATTAATCTCTTTGAAATCATCCACATCCGCCATCAGCAGGGCAAAGTCCTCTTTACTCCGCTCGTATCTGGACATCTCAACATCCAGTGCCTCCAGCATATTCCGGCGATTTGGCAATCCGGTCAACGTGTCTGTTCTTGATTGTATCCGAAGACGACCATTCAACCTGTTCAATAATCTGTTGGCATTCTTCTTTGCCTGGAAAGAGCGATACAAAATCCACAGAATCAGTAGAACAATCCCCAGAAAAATCGCCATAAAAATCTGTATCAACCGGTCCCGTTTCTCCTTGAGTTCAGCGATTTTCTTCTCGTGATCCAGTCGTTCTTTCTCGTTTCGAAGCCGCTCTTTTTCGTACTGCAACTTCAACTTGTCCACTGATTGTCTGCTTTTTTCTCCATAGTACAGATACAGGTTGGAAAAATGCAACGCTTCCTTATAATTACCGTCTTCTTCATAAAGCTTGGACAGTTGTTTACTGATTTCCGCCGCTTCACGCTTTGACTTGATGTCAGAATAAATGTCGAATGCCTTTCTCAGATAATCTCTGGCTTTTTTGTGTTTTCCTATCTTCAGATAGAGTTGGCCCAACTGCCCATAAAGGTTCGCTTCCCCATTTCGAATTCCAAGCATCCGGTATGTAGCCAGCGCCTTCTTAACGTACGGTTCCATTTCACTCAATTTCCCCTGTGAAAATAGAATCGCCCCGATGGAAGCATTGGCATCCGCCAGCCCCTGTTTGTCCCCGGTAGCCTGGAATTTTTTCAAAGCCTTCTTTGCCGCAGATAAAGCCTCTGGAAGTCGATTGAGGTCCCGATAAGCAGAACAAAGGTTAATATAGGTCGTTCCCATACCTTCCCGATGCTTGAGCTTCTGAAAAATAGCCAGGGATTCTTTGTACTTGCTGATTGCATCCTGAAGCATTCCCGCCTCATGAAATAAGAGTCCCACGTTGATTTCGCTCATGGCAGCATTCTTCCTGTCTCCCAACTTAGCGAACATAGCATAAGCTTCCTGAAACTGCGGCAGAGCACTGTCCACATCTCCTTTGTACCAGTATGCCACTCCCATTTCATTCAGGGAGCTGGCAATTGTCTTTCTGTCATCAATTTCCCGAGCCAGTTTCAATGAGTCTCTGTAATATGACAGGGCCTCATCATAACGGCCAAGATCTGTCAGTGCGAATCCCACGCGATTCATCGCATATGCAATTCCCTTTCGGTTTTTTCGCTGCTTCTGCAGTGCCAGCAACTCCTCAAAAGTCTTCAATGCCGTCTCATATTTTCCGTTGGCACATTGCCCCTTCCCAAATTGCTCCATTGCAATGGCTTCCAACTCAGAATCACCCAATTTCCGTGCAAGATTTAAAGCACTTTGAGCATATTCAAGACTTTCTCCCACTGAACGACCCAGAAGTGCTTCAGACAATCGTGAAAGGAGTCGAACCCTCTCTTCTCCCTGTACCGCGGACAATTGACTCTTCATTGACGAAACATCAGCTGGGATATCTGAAACGGTTCCGCCATACAACGGGGAAAAAATTGTTGTCGTCATCAATAAAAGCATAAATAAGAACTGTTTCCATCTGTCCATAAGCTTAAAATAGGCGACGAAGTCACGGATGTCAAGTCTCAGGTGAACCAAACACAGGGAAAACGACCCCTGTCACAAAGAATCAACTGCAGTCTCTGCAGTCTGCTGAACCCCTCTGCAGAAAAATGAGCTATAATGAAATCTGACGATCTTAAATTCAAGGGGGACATGAATGGAACTGAAACAGCACCTTGTCGAGATGATTCGACGCGCATCCACTGACCTGCCACCGGATGTGGAAGCAAGGCTTGAAAAAGCCCTGCGGGATTCCAACAGTGGATCCACAGAAGAGAGCGTGTTTAAGGTCATACTGGAAAACGTAAAACTGGCGCGGGAAAATTCTACACCTATCTGTCAGGATACCGGCCATGTTATTTTCTATGTCAACTATCCCGCAACCATGCGGGAATCGGATATCCGCAAAGCCATCGAAGAAGCGGCAGTTGTCAGTACAGAAAAAAACTATCTGCGTCCAAACGCTGTAGACCCGGTCAGCGGAAAGAACTCCGGCAACAATGTGGGCATCAATGCACCATTTGTTACCTATCACCAGTGGGATAAGCCGGAAGTCGAATTCAAACTGATGCTGAAGGGCGGGGGAAGCGAAAATGTCGGAACCCAGTACAAGCTTCCATTTGTGGAACTGAATGCGGGCCGGGACTTTGAAGGGGTTCGCCGCCTGGTTATCGACGCGGTTCGCAAAGCTCAGGGATTCGGTTGCGCCCCCGGTACCATTGGCGTCGGCATCGGAGGAGACAGGGGCGCTTCATACCTGCTTTCCAAGAAGAACTTCTTCCGGAAAATGGAATCGGAAAATCCCATTCCGGAATTGAATGAACTGGAAAACCAGTTGGAAAGAGAACTCAATTCCCTCGGGATTGGTCCCATGGGTTTCGGCGGCAACACCACTGTACTGGACGTCTTCGTTTCCGCTCAGCATCGGCATCCGGCCACCTATTACGTGGCAATTTCATACATGTGCTGGGCATTCAGAAGAAAGACAATGACCATTAATGAAAAAGGTGAGGTGCACTATGGAAATTAAAATTAACCTCCCGGTCAGCGAAGAGGAAATTCGTAAACTCAAAATCGGTGACGAAGTGCTATTGAGCGGCATCATGGTCACCTCACGGGACATGGCTCACAAATTGATGCACGAAGAAAAGCCGGATTTCATCCGTCCCTTCCTTAAAAATTCAATGATCTACCACTGCGGCCCCGTAGTCAAGAAGCATGAGAATGGCAAATACAGCTTTGTGGCAGCCGGCCCAACCACATCCACAAGAGAAGAACCCTACCAGGCAGATGTCATTGAGGAATACAAGGTCCGTGGTGTTATCGGCAAAGGCGGAATGGGACCCAAGACTCTTGCCGGTCTTCAAAAAACCGGCGCTGTTTACCTCCATGCGGTGGGCGGCCTGGGTACCTTACTGGCCCAGCGCATCGTCAAGGTAATCGACGTCTTCAAGCTGGAAGAATTCGGCAGCCCGGAAGCCTTCTGGATTATCGAAGCCAAAGACTTTCCTGTAGTTGTAACCATGGATTCCCACGGCAATTCTCTGCACAAAACTGTGCTGGAAAACTCCATGGCACGCTCTGAAGAACTGCTGGCCAACGGCTGAGCCAAAGCCACGGGAAAAGGAAAATAAACCGGGGCAATTCCGGCCCCGGCTTTCTTCACTCCATGTTGCTCATTGAAAATTCGTTCCAACTGGAACAGGCACAAAAAGAAATCGAACTGGCCGATGTTCTTGCCGTGGACATTGAGACCTTCGGCCACGCATCAATGAATGAACTGGGACAGGTTCGTCTGATCCAGGTGGGCACCGACAACGAACGCTACATCTTCGACATGTTGCTCACCGGTTTCCCCGCATTCCTCAAACCCATCTTTGCCAACCCCGAAATCACAAAAATCTTCCACTACGGCGTCTTCGACATGTCTCATCTCATTCATCACTACCGTGTCAGGTTCCACAACATCTTTTGTACCTACCTGGCATCCAGGGTGCTTTCCACAGGGTTGAAAGTTCGAAACTCGTTGAAAGATGTGGTTAAGCGCTATCTGGATGAAGATCTTGATAAAGAAGAGCAAACCAGCGATTGGAGCGGCGACATCAGCGCCAGCCAGCTATCCTACGCTGCGAAGGACGTGGAGATTCTGCTGCCTCTTCATCGGAAGCTCGCAGGAATTCTTGAGGAAAAGGGACTTCGACATATTGCCCGTCTGGAATTCGGCCTGCAACGGCTGCAGGCGCATTTGCTCGCCAATGGACTTCCGGTGAGCCGGACTACCATTGAAAGTGAATGCCAGGGGATTGCCAGCCAGTTTCCCGGCAATTTTGACCTCACCGAGCTGGTTCAGTCCGGCAAAAAGCTCCCTTCCAAAGGACTTCAGCAGCTGGTGGAACGTTACCGGCTACTGGGAGATCTTGCATCTGTTGGATTTGTGCCGGATTTTCGTACAGACTGGCGGGATTGCGGCGGGTTCTACCAGAAGAATTATGAATCCGAAATCAACGGCCTCCTGTCATCCCCTGTTTTCAACCTGACGTTCAAAGGATTGTGGCTGGCTGCACTGAGTGCCAATGCCAGAGATTACAGAAGCCGGGAACATCTTGAGGACCCGGAATTCCTCAAATCCAGGGAAGCTGCCATGCTCCGCGCCCTTGGTGAAAAAGATCATCCTGCCATGGATCGTTACAAATACCATATTCGTGAGTTCATGGAGCAATATCCCGGCATCCTGAAATGGCAGGAAAAGGCCGGGGCCATTCTCGTGGAGAAGAAACCCATTCGGATCAGTGATGGCCGTGTGATTCACACCCGCATGTTTGAGGCCCATCGTCCAGACTGCCTCCATCAGATCATGGGTGCCACCGTAGCCGACTTCATTAAAACTGTGATGCTTCTCTTATTTGACAAGGGTATCCTGCCCTGTCAGTACGATCACGCCCGCATCCAACTCACCATCCAGGGCGGAGAATCCGACAGCATCCGCACTGCCATTCAATCCGCTGGAAAATTTGCTTTCGGTCAACCACTTCCGGAACATCTGTTCAGGATAGAGGAAGACAAGGTTGAGTAGAAGGCAAGGTTAAGGTTAAGTAAAGAAGGGAAGGAGAGAAAGTTGAGTTTAAGTTTAAGTTTAAGTCCGGATAAGACTCGGAAAAGACCGGCAATTGTCTGTATTTTCCCCCACTCAAACTTATCTTCCTCTGTTTCCGTTCCCATCCCCTGTCTGTACTTAAACTCAAACTTAGACTTAGACTTATCTTCTTCATTCGCGTCCCAGGGAGTCGGCAAATGAAGAAGATTCTTATCCTGACCATTGGTGTCATATCTATTTCATTTTCCGCCATCTTCATCCGTTTCTGTCCCGATGTGCCCGTCATCTCTATTGCCGCGTGGCGAATGGTCATCGCAAGCTGTGTTCTGATTGCCATTGCCGTTGCCAGAAAGGTCCGCTTCACCGGCATTCGGAAAAGGGAATGGGGCATTGCCTGCATGGGTGCCGTCTTCCTCACTCTCCACTTCGCCAGCTGGATTACCTCACTGAAACTCACGTCCGTGGCAAGTTCCGTTGCGCTGGTTACCACAAACCCCATCTTTGTGGGCATATTTTCCTGGATTATCCTGAAGGAAAAGCAACAGAAAGAACTCATCATCGGCATAGTGTTGTCCGTGTCCGGCAGTCTGATTCTGGCGGTGGGAGACGGCGGCCTGTCCGGACTCGCCATTACCAACAAAGACGCTCTCATCGGCGACATCCTGGCCCTCACCGGTGCCATCATGGGCAGCGGCTACCTTATTTCCGGGAGCATCATCCGGGAAAAAGTGGATACCTTCCGGTACATTCTAATGGTTTATCCTCTGACTGCGGTTCTGCTTCTTCTGGTAACTGTAGTTGGTAAATTCCCGCTGACCGGGTTTTCCCGCATCTCATACATAAACCTGATACTTCTAGCACTTGTCTCCCAGCTCCTGGGCCACACAGCATTCAATTGGGCATTGAAACATCTGAAGGCCAGCATGGTAGCTGTCACCATTCTGGGTGAACCCATCGGGGCGGCCATCCTTGCCTGGCTCTTCTTCCGGGAAAGCATCTCCGCCTCCCAGACTATCGGAATGGCCCTCATCTTCACAGCCATCATCATCAGTGCCCGCAAGGGTGGTAAATCCCTTCCCAGGGACATTGTCACTTAGGGCTTTCTCACAACCTCTGGTATCAGAAAATCCAGGATTTTATCGGCCGCGAAGAAATCCTGTTTCCTGAACCGATCAAATTGATGGGTTTCACATCTGCTGATCGTGTCGGTCAGCTTATCAAAACTTGATACCCACAGCACATAGTTCTTCTCAGACATGTACCGCGCAATATCCAGTTGATGCCTGTCCTTTCTCTCAAGATTCGGCACCACAATAATCTTTTTCTGCAATTCAAGTAATCGGTATATCGAGCCCGCTCCCCCGTGGGAGATTACAAGGTCGCAATCCCGATAGTAATCCTTGATCTCATCAGTGAAGTTGAAATACGGAAAATGATCAGGTGTATAGTTGCCATCCGCAATCTGCAGTGTAAATTCATGAATTGAATCCTTGAAGTGTTCATCAACGTATCGGATCAGCCCATCAAATTTCGTCGTGCCCACCGTAACGAATATCTTCATAATAGCCCACCGAAAATAGAATGCGGGTAGTGCCGCTTCTGCTCCCTGTTTTGCACATAAAACCTGTCCGCTATTCTATACATGACTCTTCCAGTCCACGATCTCGTTTCAAACCGGGACCAGGTTTCAACGTGCACGATTTTTGCGCCAAGCAGTCTGAAATACAGAGAAGGAAATATAGCGATTCCCGGACCCGTTGAAATTACACCCTTCACCTTCCAGGCCCGGTGTATCCTTCGCAGGTATTTCAGATACAGCCATAAGTTCCCGGGAATTTTAAGAACCGCCACCTTTCGAGAGTGTTTGTCCCGGACAGGCGGAAGACTGTAATTCGTCAAAGATTTGATTTCCTGGTTGTTCTCGCATAAACCAACCCACTGAACGCTGGAACATCTTCCAGTATCAATCATTTTTGACAGCAGTCGAGTCATCTGGGTTTTATGTCCACCTTCGCCGTATATCAGCAGGATTGCATCCGGTTTCATTTCACTACTTCCCGGATCGCCATTGCAAGCCCTTCGTACGCTGCAACTGAATCATACTGCCCGGCGGTTCTGACTGCCTGCTGGGACAAGGATTGCCTTTCACTCAAGCTCAATTTCCGGAACATAGCAATTTTTTCAGCAAGCTCAAGAAAATTCCCGGGTTCAAACAGAAAACCATTCTCACCTTCCCGGATATATCCGGAAAGCCCGCCTGTATTCGACCCGATTACCGGAACACCGCACGCCATCGCTTCAAGGCCAACGAGCCCCAGGCTTTCATCGGTCCGAACGGTAGGAAAAATGAAAATGTCAAAACTGCGATACATGGCGGGAAGTGCTGTCTGTAACACAGGGCCAATATAACTAACATCTGCTTCAAGGCCCAGAGCGGCGATCATGCTTTCAAGAGAATCCATCTCCTCCCCGCCACCCACCAGAATCGCCTTGAACCCGTTTTCAGACCTTTCGTTCTTAATCTTGTGAAGTGCTTTCAGCAAAACATCCCATCCTTTGTACCGGTCGATCCGCGAAACATATCCGATGGTTATAGTCTCCTGATCCACCCCCGGTTCTCTTTCCGGAGTGAAGCATGACAGGTCAATACCGCCGGAATATGAGATATAAATATTTGGATGATTGTATTTTTCTGCAACTTTATTCCTGAAAAAATCAGACGGCACAACTAGCATCGCCGCACGGCGGATCAAATCGCAGTTGAGGTCCAGAATTTTTCTCCCCACAGGCCCGTATGGGGAAAGATCACTCCCATGAAAATTGATCACCAGTGGTTTCCTGATGAAAGACCGCGCGGGGACAAGGGGTAACAGAGAATGAGTCGCATAGTGAACATAAATGACATCATAATTCCCTTCGAAAAGCCCCATATAAATTTCAAAGACAAAGCGGGAATACTTCCAGATTTTTTCCACCACGTTCCGTCCTCTCCCTCGAATCACAGCCCTGATAATTTCCATGCCTCTGCCAGCCATAGCTTCCACAAAATTTTGAACGAAAATTCCATAAGAAGGCTGGTTCCTGGAAGGATACATATTTGAAATCAGGAGAAGTCTGATTTCCCCGCTTTTTTCCCTGACACCAGAAAATGTAAGCGCCATAATAGCGGCAAGCAGGGGCGCAGTAATTCCTGAATACACGATGTGCCCGGATGTGACGCTGATACCGAGAGCAAGCAACAGCATAAGGGTGATATGGATCGCGTAGGGGTTGCGCTGCCTGGACCTCCATGCTCCACATAACAAAACGGTGAAAAATCCATATACAATTGTCACACCGACAATGCCGTACGTCATCAACATGTCAATGACGTCAATCTCTACGAGCTTGGTACCGGAAATGTACATCCACCACTGCTTGCCGGTTCCGAAGATCCACTCAAAAAAAGAGTATTGAGAAACGAATGCCTTCATGCTCTGGGCGGCCCATACATTTCGTGAACTGAAAGCAACGGTTACCAGATCATTGTGCGCATAGTTGTAGGCCAGTCTCGCAATCAGATGCATTTTATACAGCGCGTGGTGGATACCTGCAAAACCCGCAAGTGGCGCAATAACTGCAACCATTATAAAGAAGCGCCTGTCATCTCTGTTGAATGTTCTGCGATTTTTCCTGGCAATGCCATCAATTATCGGAAATGCCAGAAACAGGATCAGGGAAGACAGAATTGCCACCTTACTCGTGGACAAAGCACTGATACCCACGTTGACAACAGCAAAAACCAGAAAGGCACGTCGCTGCTCTTTGATGATGAATCGCATCAATATCAGGGCACTGGAGAATACGACTGCGCTGGCCATCTCATTGCCGGTGAAAATAAACCCCCTCGCACCAATCCACTGGCCACCCGCTCCCACATATTGAGGATATCCATATCCCATCGCTCCCAGAAGGAGGTTGATTGCCAGAATGACAAAAGAGACGATCGCAAGCACATGTATCCAATTCTCGTTGCCCTTCCTAACCACTTTCTTAAAGAAAACAAATAAGATAACAATCGCCAGAAACTTCGACAGGAGGACCAGACCTTTAGCTGCCTCAACCGGATTAGAAAGAATCAGTGAATGTGCGGCAAAATATGTCAGCATCACCCCGCCCACAAACAGCACCAGTGTTCGCCTGCTCAGGTAAACAAGTATCAAAGCGAGAATGATGAATTTGTATATGCTCGAAATGGAGGGCCCACCTTCTCTGATTAATGCACCATTCACTGAGTCCACAAGCAGATAAGGTACAATGAGACAAAATATAATGCCGTAAACAGAAAGACCTCTACCAATCTTCAATCTCAATCTCAATCTCTCCCCTTCCCACCGAACGCCTCTGCTACTCCTCAAACGTACCCTGAAGCGTTTTCAGCTATTTTAGCACACCCTCCCCGAAGTTGCCTCTCACATACGAACTAGCCCTGAACCCTCACTACCCCCTTTGATAAAACCAGCAGAAAATTGCCGGTTACCGGTTGAATTCGGGTTCTATTTCCACAGCAATCCGTGCTGAGCCGCAAGAGTCGTCCGGGGCATCTGAACTGGGCATTTCAGCCATTCACTGTTCTTTTAGCTTGCCTCTTTCCGTGTTTTCTTTTATTCTTAGTGAGGGATACACATTTATGCTGACAATTTCTGGATTGCAAATACACCTCTTGTTGATTTCTGCGCTAATTTGCGGGATCAGCATGCCCGTGCTGATCAAACTGGCCCCGTCCTTGCGTCTGATGGATCATCCTACCTCCCGTAAACTCCATGAATATGCAAGGCCCAGCATTGGCGGAATTGGAATACTTCTGGGGGTTCTGGTATCATTTTTCTGGATTCCCGCGCCTTCCCGGTTCTGGGCATCCTATCTTTTTGCAATCGCCATCATCTCCGTCCTGGGCCTCGTAGACGACCTTTTTGATCTCTCTCCTTTTATCAAACTGGCAGTCCAGATCGCTGCAACTATTCTTCTCGTCCTGGGTACCGACCTTAGGATATCAGTAGGATTCGAGAATCTTCAAATACTGAACACCCCGGTGCTTTCCTTTCTTACAACCTGCTTCTGGATTGTCGGTATTACCAACTCCGTCAATCTCACTGATGGAATGGACGGACTGGCAGGTGGCATTTCGTTCTACTCCTTT
>Ga0210044_10009285_pt1 | contig 12006 bp, 9 predicted proteins | sample CryGey13umfilter_2_FD_183959 | JGI IMG/M metagenome (GOLD analysis project Ga0210044, IMG submission 183959) | Groundwater microbial communities from aquifer in Utah, USA - Crystal Geyser 4/9/14 3 um filter (SPAdes) (version 2) | ecosystem: Environmental > Aquatic > Deep subsurface > Groundwater... | reverse complement strand
CAGCGCCTGCACATCAAGCTGATATTCGGCAAAATCGCCGACATGGCCCAGCATCGGGTCGGACAACGGGCGGTCGGCCAGACCCTGGCCACGCCAGTCGATGCACAGCGTGCCATAACCGCGCGCCGCGAGTTCGCCCGCCGCGCGCCCGTATTTCTCGATGTATTCGGTGCGGCCGGGGAAAAACAGCACCGTGCCCTTGTCGCCGCCCGGCCAGTGTGTCGCGCGCGTGCGCACCCCATCGGCGGCACGCAGCCAGAAGGCACGGCCCCCGGCCGGGCCGCCGGCCAGATCCTTGAACAGCGGCGCAGGCTCGCTCACCCCAGCACCGCGCCCAGTTGCATCGCGAGATTCATCGCACCGTCAACGCTGAGCTTGCCGGTCATGAACGCCGAAGTCGGGTTCATCTCGCCCGAAAGGATCGCCTCGAACACCTCGGCGCTGGCGGTCAGGGTCACGTCGGCATCCTCGTCGCCCGCCCGCACCCCGGACTGGTCGATCATGATCGCACCCTCGCCGGTAATCACGAATTTCGCGACACCGTCGAAACTTGGCACCTTTTTGGCCAGCGTTTCGACAGCGGCATCAATCACTTTGTTGGTGGATGGCACTTTGCTCATGGGTGGCTCCTGATGGTCCCTGAAATGTGAGCGCCGGGGCATGGTGTTTCCCGACGCGCAGGCTACACTAGCTTTATGAAAGCGCATTCCGGGTTTCACAATCGTATCCTTGCGGCATTTGTGCTGTTTTTTCTCTCATCTCTGGCGGCAGGGGCCCAGACCGCCACGCTCGACGGTCTGTTTGCCGATCTTGCCACGGCGGACGCGCAGCAGTCGGTCCGAATCGAGGCCGACATCTGGCGCGAGTGGTCGCGCTCGGGCTCGCCCGCCTTCGATCTGCTGCTGGAACGCGGTCGCAAGGCGATCGGGCAGGGCGATCTGGGGGCCGCGATCGAGCATCTGACGGCGTTGACCGACCATGCCCCCGATTTTGCCGAAGGCTGGAACGCGCTGGCGACTGCCTATTATCAGGCCGGCGACTTCGGCCCTTCGGTGGCCGACATTCAGCACACCCTGGCGCTGAACCCGCGCCATTTCGGCGCGATGGCCGGGTTTGGTGCGATTCTCGAAGAACTTGAGCGGCCCGAGCAGGCGCTGGTGGTTTACCGTGCCGCCCTTGCCCTGCATCCCCATCTTCAGGGGGTATTGGACGCGGTGCAGCGGCTGGAATCCGCCGCCGCAGGCCAGCAACTCTAGCACCGGGCATCACCCATGCGATCGGGCCGACCAATGTCGGCAAGACCCATCACGTCGTCGAGCACATGCTGGGCCACCGCAGCGACGGCGATATCGACGCGATCTCGTAACGGGCAGCCCAGATCCGCGCCCGAACCTGTAGCGCGCAACGCGCAAACCGGCTGGGCGACGAAAGCCATTGGCGGGGCGAGCCTCGCGCTGTAGAAGACCGTTTGTCGGATGCGCTGCACGCGCGGCTGACGCCAACGTTTGTTGACCGCCGCACTTCGGTGCTGCTGCGGCGGTTGAAGCAGAAGGAGAGCCTTGTGGCCGAGGTGAACGACAAGGGTGACGTGACCGTCGCGGGCGAGTTGGTGGGGCGTCTCGAAGGCTTTCGCTTTCGCCAGAATGCCACCAACTCGCCCGACGAGGCGCAGGTGTTGCGCCAGGCGGCTATGCAGGCGCTGCGGCCGCAATTTCATCTGCTGGCCGACAAGTTCTACAACGCGCCCGACACCGAGATGGATTTCACCGAGCAGGGCGGGCTGATGTGGGGCGGATCGGCAGTCGGCAAGCTGGTGGCCGGTCCCGATGCCATGCGGCCACAGGTCGAGGCTTTTGTCGATGAGGACGCGGGCGAAGAGGTGGTGGAAAAGGTCCGCCGCCGCTTGCAGCATTTCATCGACCGCAAGGTGGCGGCGCTGTTTGATCCGCTGGCGGCGCTAAGCCGGGATGAAACCCTGACCGGTCTTGCGCGCGGTTTTGCCTTCCGGCTGGTTGAAGGGCTGGGCTTGCTGACGCGTGCATCGGTGGCTGACGACGTGAAGGCGCTGGAACAGGACGCACGCTCGGCGCTGCGCAAGCACGGGGTGCGGTTCGGGCAGTTCACCATCTTCCTGCCGCTGCTCTTGAAGCCCGCGCCCACCCGGTTGCGGCTGGTGCTGTGGTCGCTGGCCAATGGTCTGGCCGAGTTTCCCGAAAGCCCGCCGCCGGGGCTGGTGACGATTCCGAACCTGCCCGAGGTGCCGAAGGGGCACTACACGCTGGCGGGCTATCATCCGGCCGGGGCGCGGGCGATCCGGATCGACATGCTGGAACGGCTGGCCGATCTGGTGCGTGCCAAGGATAGCCGGGCCGGTTTCGAGGCCAGCCCCGAGATGCTGTCGATCACCGGCATGACGCTGGAGCAGTTCGCCGATCTGATGGGCGGCCTGGGCTACAAGGCCGAGCGATCCGAGCGCGCCAAGGTCCGGCCCGAAGCGGTCGCAGCCGTGGTGGTGGACGCCCCGGCGGTGGAAGCCGTGGTGGAAGGGCCGGAAGTTGCAGATGCGCCCGCCAGTCCGGCCGTGATCGAGGCGGTTCCCGAGACGGAAACGGTGGCGCCAGAAGCCGCACTCGCTGAACCCGAACCCGAGCCGGTGGCCGAAGCAGAGGCCGAAGCAGAGGCCGAAGCCGCCGAACCTGTGGCCGAGATGGAAACCGTCATCACCTTTACCTGGGCACCGCGCCCGCGAGGTGGCGAAAACCGTGGCCCGCGCAATCGCACTGAAGCCCGCGCCCCGCGCGAGGGTCAGCCCGCCGGGGACGCCCGCCCGCCCCGCAGCGCGCGCCGTCGGCCCTCGGGCGCGCCGTCGCCCGATGCGCCGGTGACAGAAATCATTGGCACCGAAGCCGCCCCCGAGGCCGCCCCGCGCCCGCCCCGGTCTGATCGTCCCGAGCATTTCAAGGGCAAAGGCAAGGGCAAGGGCGGCAAGCCCGAGGGCAAAGGCGAGCGTGGCTTTGATCGTGGGCGCGAGCATGGCAACGAGCGCGGTGGCAAGGATCATGCGCCGCACGGGGCCAAGGTCTTTGAGGCCCGCCCGCCCCGGGTGGAAAAGCCGATCGACCCCGACAACCCGTTTGCCGCATTGCTGGCGCTGAAGGGCAGGCTCTGAGGCCTGCGTCAGCTTCACTGCTTGAATGATATGGGGTCATGGTCTAGCTAGAAGCCAGATCCAGCCAAGATGGGGCAAACCATGACCTATGTGGTGACCGACAACTGCATCGCCTGCAAATACACCGACTGCGTCGAGGTGTGCCCGGTCGATTGTTTTTACGAAGGCGAAAACATGCTGGTCATCCACCCGGATGAATGCATCGACTGCGGTGTGTGCGAACCCGAATGCCCGGCCGATGCGATCCGCCCGGATACCGAGCCCGACATGGACAAATGGGTGGAATTCAACCGCGAGTATGCCACCCAGTGGCCGGTGATCGTGACCAAGAAAGACCCGCTGCCCGATGCCAAGGCGCGCGACGGCGAAACCGGCAAACTGGCCAGCTCGTTCTCGAAAAATCCGGGGCAGGGCGGCTGACGCGGCGCGGCGGTTGCGCGCAGGGCCGATGCTGCAAGCGCGAGCCGATTCGCAATAATGTTGCGCATGAGCCGGATGTGTAGCCGCAACCTGTTGGAATGCAAAGCAACCTGCGTCGGCGGTGATTCGTCGCGACAGTTGGAATCAGCGGATTTTTGTGTTATAAGATTGTTACAAGCAATCATGGAAGCCTGACGCTCGCCTTGTAGCTGCTCGCTCGGGGTGACGATACTGACGAATACGCATCCGCATCGCCGGGGTTGTTGCCGCCGGTCGGTGGTTTTTCGTCGGTAAAAGGGTAACCCCGCAAGGAAGTGACCGAATGACCAGGACCAGAAAGCCGGAGTTTCGCCCGAACGAGTTTGTTGTGTATCCGGCGCATGGGGTCGGCAAGATCATCTCGATCGAGGAACAGGAGATCGCGGGTCTGCATCTCGAACTGTTCGTGATTTCGTTCGAGAAGGACAAGATGACGCTGCGGGTGCCCACCGCCAAGGCTACCGAGTTCGGGATGCGCTCGCTGGCGACCCCCGAGCTGGTGAGCAAGGCGCTGGACACGCTGAAGGGCAAGGCCCGCGTCAAGCGCGCGATGTGGTCGCGCCGGGCGCAGGAATATGAGCAGAAGATCAACTCGGGCGATCTGATGGCGATTGCCGAAGTGGTGCGCGATCTGCACCGCAGCGATGATCAGCGCGAGCAAAGCTATTCCGAGCGTCAGCTTTACGAGGCGGCGTTGGAACGCCTGACCCGCGAAGTCGCCGCGGTGTCGGGGGTGGACGAGGCCGGGGCGCAAAAGACCGTCGGCACCGTGCTGACCTCGCGCGCCGCCTGACGCTTACGCGACCCGAGAAACCGCCGCCCTTCGGGGGGGCGGTTTTTTGTTGCGCGAAGTTCAGCTCAGCGCCGCGGCGGCCACCGCCAGCGCCGCGAGTTCGGCCAGTTGCTGCGAAGCCCCCAGGATGTCGCCGGTCTGGCCGCCGATCCGGCGCCACGCCACCACCACCAGCCCGCAGCAGGCCAGCCCCGCCAGGGTCGCCATGGCCAGCGCCGGAACGGCACCCACCAGCACCAGCGCCAGCGCCAGGCCCAGCGCCAGCGCCAGCCCGGCGGTCGGGCCGTCAGGCCGCCCCACCGCTTGCGACAACCCGCTGCCGCGCGCATTGGGCAACGCCGCCGCGATGACCACCATCGGCACCCGCGACAGCGCCCCGACCGCGATCAGCACCGCCCATTGTGGCCCAAGCGCCAGCAGCACCGCCAGCGCCGACCAGCGGGCAAGGCAGGCCAGCACCAGCGCCAGCACGCCATAGCTGCCGATGCGGCTGTCGTGCATGATTTCCAGCCGCCGCGCCTTGTCCCAGCCGCCCCACAAGCCGTCAGCGCTGTCGGCCAGCCCGTCCTCGTGCATCGCGCCGGTCACCATCGCCTGCACCGCCAGCACCAGCGCCGCCGCGACCCCCGGGGTCAGGCCAAGCGCCAGCGCCAGCGTCGCGCCAAGGGCCGCCAGCGCGCCGACCCCGGCCCCGACCAGCGGCCAGGCCCAGGCGCTTGTCGCGCCGCGCGGCGCTGACTGCCCGCCCGGCAGCGGCAGCCGGGTCAGCAGACCGAAGGCCACGCGCAGGTCAGCGACAATCCGGCGCAGGCTTGTGTCGTTTGCGGTCATGCAGGTGCCCTTTCCGTGCTGGCCCTCTGGCCCCGATGGCGATAGCGAAGGGCGAAAGCAGGTTCAATCAAGGAATAGGCAATGACGGCTCCATTTTCCACTCTCGACGGGTTTCGTGCGGTGCTGCGGGCGCTGCCTGCGGCGGATGCGGCAGCGACGGCGGCGGCCGAAGAGCGCAACGCGCAGTTGACCAAACCGCCGGGCGCCCTCGGGCGGCTTGAGATGCTGGCGATCTGGTATGCCGGTTGGCGCGGCACTGGCCGCCCGCGCCTCGATCATCCGCAGATCATCGTCTTTGCCGGTAATCATGGGGTGGCGGCGCGCGGGGTTTCAGCCTTTCCGGCCGAAGTGACGGCCCAGATGGTGGCGAATTTCCGCGCCGGGGGGGCGGCGATCAACCAGTTGGCCAAGGCCTTCGGGGCGCGCCTTGATGTGCATGCGCTGGAGCTTGACCGACCGACCGCCGATTTCACCGCCGCACCGGCGATGACCGAGGCCGAGGTGGTGGCGGCGCTGGCTGTCGGCTGGCAGGCGGTCGATGCGGCGACCGATCTTCTGGTGGTGGGCGAGATGGGGATTGCCAACACCACCTCGGCGGCGGCGATTGCGGCGGCGCTGTTCGGCGGTGCGGCAGGTGATTGGACCGGGCGCGGCTCGGGGGTCGATGACAAGGGCGTGGCGCTGAAGGCGCGGATCGTGGCGGACGGGATCGCGCGCCATGCCGCCGTGCTGGCGGACCCGCTGATGGTGCTGGCCTGCCTTGGCGGGCGCGAGATTGCGGCGATGGCGGGGGCGATTGCCGCTGCCCATGCCGCCCGGATTCCGGTGATCCTCGATGGCTTTATCTGCACGGCGGCGGCGGCGGTGCTGGAACGCGCCGCCCCCGGCGCGCTTGACCATGCGGTGGCGGGTCATGTCAGCGCGGAAGGCGCGCATGCAGCGCTGCTGGCCAGGCTGGGCAAGGAGCCGCTGCTGAGCCTCGGGCTGCGGCTGGGCGAAGGCTCGGGTGCTGCGCTGGCGATCGGGGTGCTGAAGGGGGCGATTGCCTGCCATTCGGGGATGGCAACCTTTGCCGAAGCCGGGGTGGCCGAGGGCTGATCCGGGCGGGGCAGGGCGGGGCGGCGGGGGCTCTGCCCCCGCACCCCCGGAGTATTTAGGCAAAGAAGAAGCCGGAACTCTCAGCTTGGCGCGGATTCGGTGGGCGGCGACTCTGGTGGCGGGGTCGCCGTGGGGGCGTCGGTCAGCGCGGTTTCGAGGTCACGGTCAAGCTGGCGGGCGCGGGCGACGTAGGCCTCGTTGAGGTGCACCGGCTGGCCCGGCACCCAGAGCTCGGCCAGATCGCGCAGGGCGGTGCGATCGACCCGGTAGTAGGTCTGCGACAGGTGCGCGGCCTCGTATTTGGTCAAACCCATGTTTTCGAGCACGTAGCGCCCGGCGCGCAGCGAGGCGTCGAAGGTTTCGCGCACGATGTCGTTAGCCCCCGCCTGGTAGAGTTCATAGACATGCACCCGGTCGCGGGCGCGGGCCACGATATGAAGATCGGGGCGGGCCTTGCGGGCATAGGCCACGATCTGGGTGGCTTTGTCACGGTCATCGACTGCGATCACCAGCACCTGCGCCTCGGCCAGACCGGCGGCTTCGAGCAGTTCGGGGCGGGTGGGATCACCGAAGAAGCCCTTGACGCCAAACCGGCGCAGCGCCGCGAGGGCGGCCATGTCGCTGTCGAGCACCACGGTGGAAAGGCCCGCCAGCCGCGCCATGCGGTTGACCACCTGGCCAAAGCGCCCGATGCCCGCGATGATGACGCGGCCTTTCTCGTCGATCTCGTCGGGGTGATGGTCAGGCGCGCGGGCGGCCAGGCGGCGCGCCAGTTGTTCGTAGGTGATGAACAGCGCGGGCGTCAGCAGCATCGACAGGCTGATCACCAGCAGGGTGATCTGGGCGGTGGCGGTGGCAAGGATGGTCTGCTGCACCGCAAAACTGACGATCAGAAAGCCGAACTCGCCGCCTTGGGCCAGGCCAAGGGTGAACAGCCAGCGCTCGCGCCCGCGCAGTTTGAAGAACCAGGTCAGCGTGAACAGCACCAGTGCCTTGATGGCAATCAGCCCCAGCGTCAGGCCGAGGATGGTGAACGGCATGCGCGCCAGCAGGCCAAGGTTGATGCTGATGCCGATGGTCATGAAGAACAGGCCCATCAGGATGCCCTTGAAGGGCTTGATGTCGGCTTCAAGCTGATGGCGGAACTCCGAGTTGGCCAGCACCACCCCGGCCAGAAAGGTGCCGAGCGCTGGCGACAGGCCGACCAGCATCATCAGAAAGGCGATGCCGAGCACCATCAAGAGCGAGATGAAGGTCGAAATCTCGGGCAGTTGGGCGGCATGGATGAAGCGAAACACCGGGCGCGACAGGAAATGCCCGGCCAGGATGATGCCGCCCACGATCGCCAGGGTCAGCAGGGTGACACCCCAGCCCGGCAACGACTGCACCAGCGTCATCAGCGGCTCGGCGGCCGAGACCGGTTCGGCGTCGGGCGCATTGGTGATGCCGAAGGTCTCGGCGGTGATGGCAAAGTTGCCGCGCGTGGCCAGCAATGGGATCAGCGCCAGCATCGGCACCACCGCGATGTCCTGGGTCAGCAGCACGGCAAAGCTGGCGCGCCCGCCACTGGTGCGCATCAGGTTCTTCTCGGACAGGGTTTGCAGCACGATGGCGGTGGACGACAGCGAGGCCAGCAGCCCCAGGATCAGCGCCACCTGCCAGCCCAGCCCGAGCCAGATCAGGGCGGCGGTGATCAGCGCTGTGGTCAAGGTGATCTGCAGGCCGCCAAGGCCAAGCAGGCGGTGGCGCATCTCCCACAGGGCGCGGGGCTCCAACTCCAGCCCGATCAGGAACAGCATCATCACCACGCCGAATTCGGCGAAGTGTTGCAGGTCGGCGGTTTCGCGCCCGGCGAGGCCGAGCAGGGGCCCCAGCACCAGGCCGGCGGCCAGGTAGCCCAGCACCGAGCCCAGCCCCAGCCGCACCGCCAGCGGCACAATCAGCACAGCGGCCCCAAGGTAGAGGCTGGCTTGCAGCAGAAATCCTTCCATCGGGCTCCTTTCAGGGATTGCGCAAGTGCGGTGGCGGCGGGCAGCGGGGGTTTTGCACCCCCGCACCCCCGCAGGATATTTGGACCAATGAGAAAGCGCCAGCGGCAGAAAACAAAGGTTGCGGCGGTGCCTTCGTGGTTCAGGTGCGCGGCATCGCCAGCGTGATCATCCGACCGCCTTTTTGATAGCGCACTTCGGTGGCGGTGATGGCGGCGACGACGCCGCCGTCGATCCTGCTGCCGACCTGCACTTTCTTGTAGTTGCCGTTAGCCATGCGGACCAGCGCCGAGCGGTCGGAATCGGTGCCGTAAACCCCGATCAGGTTGATCTGCGACAGGCTGATCGCGTTGACGAAGGTCGCCTGTTTGGCGACCGAGGCCTTGGTGGGAATGGTCGGTGCCGCTGACGCAAGGTCGGGCTCGCCTTCGGTTTCGGGGGTGACGCGGGGGGCATCCGGCTGCGCGCTTGGGCGGACGGCGGCGGCAACTGCGTCCTGGACCGCGCCGCTGAAATCGCTGGGGCGGGCGGCCGGGCGGCGCGAAATGCCAAGCCCGGCCAGAACCAGGGGCAAGCCATTCTCTGCTTGCGGCTCGGCCGGGATGGCGGCAGAGGCGGAAAGAGAGGCGGCTGCGGTGGCGCGGCGCGCGGCTTCGCCCAAGGCCAGCACCGAGCTTGCGCGCGGGCGCGGGCGCAGGCTGGTCAGGCGACTGCCTGCGGGGATGGCGAGCGAGGCCCCGTCGTCGGCCCCGGTCTGCGCATCGGGTGGGACGGTTGGCACCAGGCCCTCGGGTCGGTCGCGCGGGCGCGCAGCAGCCAGCGTCGGGTCGGACAGGGTGGGGGTGACAAGATCGGGGGTGGTGCTGGCGATGGCCCCGGCAGTTGCCGTTCCGGTCGGGTCTGATGCGGGCTCGGGCGGGGGGGCTGCGTCCAGCGCGGCGGGGCGCGGTGGCGGCACCACGGGCGGGCGGCCCGCCACCACCCGCACCCCCTCGGGCGTGATGATGCCTTCCGGGGTCGGCACGATCAGGCCGGCGGCATCGAACTGGTAGGTCGTCCCGAACGGCGGTGGCGGCATCTGGGCGGTCGGCAGCGGATCGGCGGTATCGGGCGGCGGCAGCGCCAGGGCATCGAGTGCCGGGGGCGGCGTGTCGGTGCTGGCGAGAAAGATCTCGTCCTGGCGATCGGACGCCGGGTCAAGGGTGGCACCGGACAAGCCCGCCGCCAGGGGCGCGGGGCCAGCGCTGGCACTCTCGGTGCCGGTGGCAGTCGGGCCGGGGGCCGTGGCCGGGGCGGCAGGCAGGGCAGCGACCGGCGCGCTGACGGCGGACGGATCGGGGGTGGTGGTGGCCGGTTCGGCCGCAGGTGCGCCCGGATCCTGCTGATCGGCCAGCATTTCGTCGGCAACCGAGGGGATGTTCGCCGCCACCTCTGCGGCGGTATCGGGGGCCGTGACTGCGGTCGAATCTGACGCGACGACCGGAGCCGACTCGGGGGCTTCGGTCGAGGCAATGTAGAAGGTTGACCAGGCCGCCACGATCGCCAGAAACAGCAGCAGCACTGCGGTCAGGATCAGCCCGAGATAGCGGGGTTTGCCGCGCTGCGCGCCATGGCGGGTGGGAAACATGTCCTTGCCGGAAGGCTGCGACGCCGCCGATTCGGCGTTGCGGGGCAGGGCCGCAACCGGCCTCGACTTGCGCGAGCGGAAACCGGGAATGCCGGGGGCCGTGACCAGCGCCGCCGGCTGCCCTTCCACCCGTTTGGCGCGCAGGGCGGCCAGTGCCGCAGGCATGGTGCCGTGAGCCGCGGCCGGGGGATGATCGGGCGGGGTCGTTGCCGCGGCGGGCGCGATGCGGGGCGGCACCGCGACCGGGGGCCTGGGCGACGGGGTGACGGCATCAAACCTGGCTCGGGGCAAAGGCGGCGTGTCCGGTGCCACGGCAACCGACTGGTGCCGTGCCGGTCGATCGACCGCCCTTGCCGCGCCAAACGGCGGCGCGGTTCCTTCTTCCGCCCGGCGGCTGGAAAAACCGGGGGTGTCTGGCGCTGGCGTGACGGGGGCGGCAACCACAGGGGGCCGGGCCGGTTCGGGTGCGGGCGGTGGCGCGGCGGCGGCGACCGCAGCGGGCGGTGGCGGCTTCGGTGCCGCAGTCTCGCGGTGAGGGGCAGGAGCGGGGGGCGGGGCAAGGGGCGGTGCCGCGGCGGTGGGTTTGGTGGCGGCGAGGGCTTTGGCCGCATCACCGGCCGCATCACCGGCCGCATCACCTTCCAGCGTCGCTGCTGCCGCATCAGCGCCAAGCACCAGTGGATCACCGCCTGGCGCGGGGGGGGGCGCGGGGGCGGCGGCTGGCCCCACCTTGCCAACCGTTGCGGGCTTGGGGTCGGGTTTGCTTTCGGTCGCACTTGCCGATCCGGCCGAAGTGTCGCCGACGGCAGGGGCAGGGGCAGGTTCGGGTTCAGGCTTGGCAGCGACCACCACTGCTGTGTCGGCCGCACGCGTGGCGCGCTCGGGCTCGCGCGCAACCACGGTGATCGGGTCCTGGTCACGCTCGACCTTTTCGCCTTGCGGCAACAGGCTTGCGGCCAGCGTCGAGGGGCCGAACCACGGCTCACCGCCGAACTTGGCGGGATCGGGAATCGCCACGAACGAGATCGGATTGAAGCGATACTCGGCGGCGAATTTCTCGGCCTCGGCCAGGGTTTCGCGGGCGATCACCGCGACCTGCACGGTTGCCCCGGTGCCGCGCCAGTCGAACACCAGATCGTCCACCGCATAAGGAGTGCGCCCTTCCAGCCCGCGCTTGATCTGGGCGCGGCGCCGGGCGGCATCGGGGCCGGGGGCATCAAGCTCGAGATAGAGGATCTGCGAGTTCGGAATCACCAGCTTGGTCGTCACCCCGTGCGGTGCCAGACCCAGGGCCGAGCGGCGCAGATAGCTCAACGCATCGCCCAGATCCGGGGCATCGAGCGCGGCAACCCCGATCTCAAGCCAGCCCCGCGCGGTGCGGTGCAGCAGGGCGATGGTCTCGGAAGTCAGATTAAGGGCAAAATTTGGTTTCATTGCACGCGTCTAGCACAGGTTGCGAGGGCTGCGGGAGTCGGTTCCCGAGCCCCGTATCGTTCTACAGCAGGTTTTTGCCGAAAGGAAGAAAAACACCCCAAGGTGCCAAGGAAACGCTAGTCTGCACCGTCATACCAGAGAACCTTGTCCCCGGTCATGGAGGATCGACCATGCGTCACCTTGCTACCCTATTGCTTGCCATTGCGCTTGCCATTCCGCTTGCGGGGGTGGCCTTCGCGGCTGATTCCGCCCGCATCACCGTCACCGGCGAGGGCCGGGTGGACGCAGCCCCCGACATGGCCACGATCACCCTTGGCGTCACCAGCCAAGGCACCACGGCCGCTACGGCGATGGCCGCCAATTCAGACGCGCTGGCGCAGGTGCTGGCCAACCTCAAGGCCGCCGGGATTGCCGACCGCGATCTGCAAACCACGGGTCTGGCGCTGAACCCCAACTGGCAGAGTGATGACAACGGCAGCAACCCCCGGATCGTGGGCTATGTGGCGAGCAATATGCTGACGGTGCGGGTGCGCGCGCTGACGGGGCTGGGGGCGGCGCTGGATGCGGCGGTGAAGGACGGGGCGAACACGGTTGACGGGCTCAGCTT
>Ga0210044_10009284_pt1 | contig 12006 bp, 13 predicted proteins | sample CryGey13umfilter_2_FD_183959 | JGI IMG/M metagenome (GOLD analysis project Ga0210044, IMG submission 183959) | Groundwater microbial communities from aquifer in Utah, USA - Crystal Geyser 4/9/14 3 um filter (SPAdes) (version 2) | ecosystem: Environmental > Aquatic > Deep subsurface >... | reverse complement strand
CAGATAACTCTTGTGTTAAAAAGAAGTGCCGGTTTTATGGATAGGATGGAGAGACTTTTAAATGATGAGTCAATCACCAATTTTCATTCAAGTATGGAAAATTTTGCGTCAGCCAGCAAAAAATTAGATAATTTAGTACCGAAAGTTGATATTTTTGTAAATAAAAGTTTAATTTGGGAAGATGAAATAGCAAAAACTTTTAATTCTATTATGAATAGTTATCTAGGCATAAGGGCTTCAGCAGATGAAGTGAAAAAAGCAGTAGAGAATGGAGAGTTTAACATTAAAGAGATAGCCGTTGATGTTGTACCTACAATGAATAATACTTTCATTGAGTTGCAGCATCTTATAATACAAATCCAAGAGACACTAAACCAGTACAAAAGAAGTCCGGGTGATATTTTATTTAAACAAGAAGAGATTAAAAAAGGTCCAGGAGAAAAGTAAATGTATAAAATTATTATCGTAGCAATAGCTATTTTTTCACTATCAGGCTGCACAACAACTCAACCTCCTATGACTGAGTTTAGGGTAAATACAGAATTAAAAATTATTAATTCAGATTCAACTAAATGTTTGGATGAGTCGTTAAAAGTCACGCAAGCTTTTAGTACATCTGCCATTATGTCTGTGAAAATGAATTATACACAGGGTCCTTATAAGCAATTTGTTTACTCTGAGTCTCAGTGGGCTGACTCACCAAACCGTGCAATAACGTCAGAAATAGTAAAATTACTAAGAGAAGCCAAGCTTTTTAAAAATGTGCAAATATCAAAATCAAGAAGCAAAAGTGATTTTATTTTAGAAATAAATATAGAAGATTTTATGCAGTATTTTAATAATAACTCTACGAAATCTTACGCTAATGTCATTGTGAGCTTAAGTCTGCTTGATGCTGCCACAAACAGTGTTATAGCTACAAATACGTTTGAGTCGAGAGTTGATACTAAAAGTTTAGATGCTAATGGCGGTGTTGAGGCACTAAATAAAGCCCTTGCAAATGTGTTAGAGCAAGCCAACGCTTGGTTTATTGGAGTTTGTAAATGATAGGTCAAAAAGAGTACAAAAAACGAAGAGATAAACTAGCCAAGAGCTTATCTGAAAACTCTGTAGGAATTTTGTTTAGCGCTTCTTATAGACCTCGTTCAAACGATACAGAGTATCCATACAGACAAAACAGCAATTTTTACTATTTAACCAGCTTTAAAGAAGATAACTCTTGTTTAGTTATAGTGAAAACAACAAAGGGTGTTAAAACTATTTTATTTGTTCAAGCTAAAGATAAACAAAAAGAGCTCTGGAATGGAAAAAGATTAGGGGAGAAAGAGGCTGAAAAAATATTTTTAGTAGATGAAGTTTATGCGATTACTAATTTAGAAGAAAAATTAAAAAAATTTCTACAAACCAGCAAAAATCTCTATTTTGATTTCGGCTTAGAATATTCAAAAATGAAAGTACTTAAAAGGTACGCTAAGGGTATAGCAGTTCATCAAAATATAGCACCACTTGTTAATGAGATGAGACTTATTAAGTCAGTTGCCGAAATAGCCCTTATTAAAAAAGCAATAAATATTACGAAAAAAGCTCACCACAAAGCTATGAGCTTCTCTAAGGCAAATAAGAATGAATATGAACTCCAAGCCGAGATAGAGCATGTTTTTAAATCTAATGGAGCTTACAGTGATGCCTACACTTCTATTGTGGCATGTGGAAACTCTGCAAATACACTCCACTATATAGAGAACAATAAACCTTTACAAGATAATGAGCTTATACTTATTGACGCAGGCTGTGAATATGAGTATTATGCAAGTGATATTACAAGATGTATTCCTGTGAACGGGAAGTTTACAGAGGTGCAAAAAGAGCTTTACAATATGGTTTTAGATGTAGAATTAAAAATTATTGAGATGATAAAGCCAAATATGTTGAGAAATGATTTGCAAAAAAAATCTGAAGAACTCCTCTGTCAAGGGATGGTAAAGCTCGGTATACTCAAAGGCAACTATAAGAAACTGATAAAAAAACAAGAACATAAAAAGTTTTATCCACATGGCATAGGTCACTGGATGGGAATAGATGTTCACGATGAGTGCCCCTATAAATATGACAACGGCGATGAAATACCCTTGAGAAAAGGTATGGTTTTAACTATTGAACCTGCAATTTACATAGATAAAGATGACAAAAGTGTACCAAAAAAGTATCGTGGAATCGGCATCCGAATCGAAGATGATATTTTAGTAACCAAAGAGGGTTATGTAAATTTATCTTATGAAATTGCGAAAAGTATAGAAGAGATAGAGAGTCTATCTCTGAGCTAGATTAGAGTATACCCTATTTATATGCTCTAACTATTACCCCTCTTTTGCCATCTTTTGAAAGTAGTTTATAGTTTGTGTTGTAGGCAGAAGTTTGTCTACCGGCATGTGATTTTATAACCCAAATCGCTTCAATAGCACGATGTTTAGCTAAGCCGGAGTCAGTTAATTTTTTCATATATTCAATTGTTTTTTGTGTAATACCCAAATTCTCATAAATAAAATCATTATTTTGGAGATTTTTATAGAGTTTAAATTCTATTTCATCCACAATTCCAATAATTTCAAAGTATTTTGCATCTTTATGTTTGTCAATAAAATCGCTTATATTTTTCTTACATTGATAGTTGATAATATAACTTCCTACATCCATGTTATAACATTTTGCAAAATCTTTAGCCATAGTTATGTTTGAATCTAAAGGCGCCGCAGCTTTTGGCTCTTCTTTTTCACTTTTTTGTTGCATCGCATCTCTTTGTTCTAGTAAGAGTTTTTTTTGCCCGGACAAGTCAGCAAGTCTATTTTTGAGACTTTGAAAATCTTCCTTAGAAACATATTCCGATTGAACATCTGAGCGCAAATTTTCAAATTTATCACACTTGGCAATATTTATATCTTTCTGAATTAACGCTTGCTCATGGCTTAAGTTAAAATATACTGATACCAATAAACAAATACCTAAAATTGAATAAGCTAAATAATGCAGCATATTCGACTTTTTATCTTTTTCCTCATTCATCATAAACTCCAATTTCACTTTCTCTTATTGTACATAATTTTATATTTATTTAAACAATTTAATTGTAACTGTAGCTCCAGCCTGTAAGTTTTTCGGTTTTTGCTTCATAAAATTTATCTGAATCACCTAGAAAATCTATAACGTGCATAAGAGCTGATGGTATACTTCTTTGATCTTGCGGTTTTACAAGAAGTATTGGCATGGGTGTCTCTTGCTGACTTTTTCCAAAACCCACCGGCATAGTCTGACTCATCACTTCTGTAGGATTCACGATAGAGTTCTCTTGTAAAAACTTATCTAAAATAGCATCTTTTATATCTTGAGAAAATTTTTCATCCGTATTTAAAAAGATTGTAAATTGAATAGGTGTTTTAGCAAAGTGGCTAGGGGCTGGAGTCGCCATAAGTATGTACTCTACATTTTTCAAGTGCTTGGCTATCTCGATAGGGTCAAGATAGGTATCTGTTACAATTGCTTTTGCTACCATTAGTTTTGATTCTCTGCTTTGTTTTTTTCTATATCTTCTTGGTGTCTTGACATCTCTAACCTTATTTCATCCATTGTATGGGGAGGAACATTCTCATCTTTACTCCACCTCACTTCATCAATGTTTCCGCCATAGTCCCCGCCGAAGTCCTCAACTCTCTGAGAATATTCGTCTAAATCATAACATATCGCAGTTCTATCTCCAAGGCTGTCTGATAGCTCTATAAACCATTTTCCCTCTTCGTCCACTTTGATAAGTGATTCAAATATTACTGCCATTATCTTTTTTTACCGGTGTTATCAAAAGTTTTAGCAAAACCTTCTAAATCTTTTTTCTTTAAATCACCGTTATAAATGATGTTTCTTGCGGTAATAGAGTCATCATTTAGCATTTTAGGCACAACATCAGCGTTGTTTATGACTTCCATATGTTCATTAAGCTCATCTTCACTGTATGCCATTTGCATATCTGCAGCTATAACATGAGGAATTTTCTCAATAACGTGTAACTTTTCTAATTCCTCAGAGACTCCATTACCCTCAATAGTTATAATGATTCTGCCTTTTTCATCATGCATGTGATAGTCACACGCCTCACACTCTTTTAAACTTTGGACTACTTCATCTATATACTTTGGAACTGTTTGGACTACTATGCTTGATATATTCATAAACTTTATTCCTTAATTTTATTTCATAAAATGAAGGGAACCCTTCATCTGTTTTATCACGATGCCGGAAGTAATTCCGTCATCTACGCTAACGCTTGTTTTAACTATGCTTTTGCCTTGCTTAGTCACACGACCTCGGCGATAAGCCCCTCGCACTAGTGCGATTATTTATTTGTAAGTTATTTTTCTTTGCTTTTCGCCGTTTTCTTGGCGCATTTTATCATAGAGTTTTTGATGTACTAGTTTTTCATCAAAACTAATTGGCGTTCTTAAAGATTTGTACTCTACTAACTCACCATTTTTGTAAACACCCGAAATCATTGCCTTTATCCAGTAATGACCCTTATCTTTACGAAGATTTTTTACCACTCCACTCCACTGCTTTTTGTTTTTGATGCTCTGCCATAAATCTGCATAAACTGAACTTGGCATATCAGGATGCCTTAGAATATTATGTGCTTTACCTATAAGTTCTTCTTGAGAATAACCGCTAATCTCACAAAAAGTTTCATTGGCATAGGTAATAAACCCGTTCAAGTCGGTTCTTGATATGATTAATTCATCTTGCGGAATCACCGTTTCTATTAAAAATTCCGATTCATTGTATTGCATATTTCCTCCTTATTTTATTGTATACAAATTAATCACAGCGTCATCACTAGAGACTAAAAACTCTTTTTCATTAAAAAAAAGGATATTTGTGAGTGTCATTTTATTACCGCCGAAAACTCCTACAACCTCTTTTGTTTGTGTGTCTAAAAGAGTTACGTTATTGTTCTCATCACTCGCAAATGCCACAAGTGCTGCACTAGGAGATAGCCCAACGCTGTAAATTAAGAATGATGCCATCTCAGAGTAAGCAGAAGCTGTTTTGTAGTTATAAAGTACCATTTTTCTATCTTGTCCGGCAGTGGCGATAGTCCCGTTTTTATAATCAACTTGAAAAACATTGTCTAAATTTTCTCCGCTTAATTTTTTTATAAAGGAGCCATCTTTGGTGTCGTGAATTTTTAAATCACCACTCTCATCAGCAACGACTACTTGCGTTTTTTCTTCATTCAAAACAAAGTCTGAAAATTTTGATTGAGAAATTTGTAAACTCCAGTTTTGTGTTTTGTTTCGTATGTTATAGGAGATAAGTTCATTGCTGAGTAAGCCAAGCAGTATAGTGTTTTCATCGATAAACTTAGCCTTTGCAATAAATAAATTTTGCGTATAAGGTATAAGGAGTTCAAGCTTGTTCTCTTTAAAAATATGAACTCTTCTTGCTCCTTTTTTTGCTTGGGATAGGATAAGAATTTTGTCATTCAATATGTCAACAGAGTAAACTTTAGAGTTAATCACATCACCCATAAAATCAGTAATTTGTTCCAACACTATCTTTTGCACTATCTCTTTACTTGACATATCAAAAATATCAACACAACCCGCACCTGTAGCACTGTAGAGTTTATTGTCTTTAATAACTATGTCAAAAACGGCTCCGCTTGAGACAAACTTTGCACTCGGCGCCTCAATACTCACACACAAAAGTGAACTTATAAGTAAAATCATTGCTATAAATATTTTCATTAGCTCACCTTAATAGCATAGCTTGGGCATCTGCTTATACAAAATCCACATGCCGTACATTTAGAGTCATCTATACTCGGCATAAACATGGCTTTGAACTCTATGGCATCTTCTAAACACGGGTCCTTGCATGAAAAACACATAACAGCGTTCCAGCTCAGACATGCACTCTGCGAGATGCTGATTGTAGCATCAATCATCTTTTTATCTTTTATATCTAAGACGCCAAATTCACAAGCGGTTGCGCAAGCGTCACAATAGGTACATCCACTTTTAGAAAAATCTAACCGAGGAGTCTTGTCCTCAGCTATGATTATAATTTGCTCTTGGCACAAAGTGGCACATTTGGCGTCACAATTTTGGCACTCTTTATCAAAGGCATCTATATCACTGAAATATGGTGGTCTTACTATTGTCTCTCTCTTCTGTTTTTGTTCACCATTGAGTGAAGAAGAGAGAAAGCTAAAGAGCTCTCTTCTTTGCATAATTTTGCCTACTATTTTGTTGTGTCTAAGCCTTCCATAAGTTTAGTTCCATTCCAACTCGATCTGCTAGCACCGTCTTTACTTGTAAAGTCTGCTTCAAAAGTATTTTTGACCGATACATCGTCACCAGATTGAGGAGCATGACATTGGCTACAGTTAAATCTTGCACCAGAGAGTTTATCACCTTTTTTAATGGAAACCTCATTTTTCATGTTATCGACAGCTTTTGTAAAGAGTTCTCCATCATAGTTATGTTTAGGTCTCATGTCTAAAAAGTGTGAACTAGGAACAGGCGTAGCACCCATACTCTCAGCCACTTCCGGCATGTGGCAGCTGATACACTGATTGTTATCAATAGTAATTGGCAACATTCCCTCTGTGTCATGCGGAATCATCGGCGGAGCATCTTGAAAGGCTCTTTTTATTTTGTTGCCACTTCCTGCATACGTTGTAGAATATGCTGCTTTATGACCATATGTCTCATTTTGTTCTACATAGATATCAGTTTTTCTAAGCCCAAGTGATTCTTCACTTATAGTCGGTTTTACTTTTTCCTCATTGAGCGGTGTTGCATTCTTAACATCACCACAACCTATAAACAGTAGTGCCGTAGCAACTAAACCGATTGTTATTTTACTTATTGTTTTCATATTACTCTCCCGTCTTTTTATTTATTTGTGCTGGTTTTCTGATTGAAAAACCTAAAGCATCATCATCGCATACTTCTACGCATCTTCCACAATTAGTACACTCGCCTGAAGTCACAGATAGGCTCTCTTTACCAATCATATGAAGAACCTGGTGCTCTGGGCATACATCTTTACATTTCATACATAAAGTACAATTCTCTTCAGAGTGCAAGACTCTGATTAAACTAAATTTACCAAGTAGTGAATAAAATCCACCAAGTGGGCATATATGACCACACCATCCATTTTTTAGGACAAATAGGTCAAAAAGAAAAATGATAAGCATAGCAGCCCACCCAAATCCTAAACCAAATACAATGCCTCTGTGAACCATAGATATTGGCGAAATAAACTCAAAAGCTGCAATTCCCATTGCAAATGAGATAACTAAGCTAAGTGCAAAAATCCAGTAGCGCATATCTCTTGATGCAGGCTGTTTTCCCTGCAAACGGTTAATCTCAATCTTGGTTCTTAAAAAATTAGCTGCGTCAGTTATCATGTTTACAGGGCAAACCCAACTACAAAAGGCTCGACCGCCGATTAATAGATAAAACAGAGTAACAACTGCTGCTCCAATAAGCAAATCTACACTGAGAAGTGCTCCTGCTGCCAACATTTGCAAGGCTGCATAAGGGTCGCTCATAGGAATAAAGTCAAAAATTCTTGACGAACTTAGATTTCCCCTAAGAACACTCCAGCCCCAAGCATTACCGCCAAAATAAAGCACTAATAAACTAATCTGCGTAAATCTTCTTAAAATCAAGTATCTGTAGCTGTTCCACAATGTTTTCATTAGTAACCCTCCAGTCCATCATTTAAAGAGTCAAGTGCAGAGTCTTTACTTAACTCGGTTGTTGTAGTCTCAGATGTAGCATTTTCTAATCGCTTTTCATCTTCTTTCTCCCAACCTTTAATATAATGGTTTCCTGCTCTACCTTGAGCCACTTCTCTAGGAAGTACAAAGATAGAAGCTTTTTCTGTAACACAGGCTTTTTCACACATGCCACAACCCGTGCAAACGTCACTTTGAACCACCGGTTTCATATAAGCATGCTTCCCTGTTCTCTCATTTTTGGAGTACTCTATAGTTATGGCTTCTCCTAAAAGAGGACAAGCTCTATAGCATGCATCACATTGAATTCCCCAAAAAGCTATACAGCTATTTGCATCAATAACTGCTACACCCATGTCAGCTGCATTTATATCAAGGACTTCATTTGTTGTTACGCTAGCTTCGTTCAAAGCACCTGTTGGACAAACAGGTACACATGGAATATCCGTACACATATAACAAGGAATCTCTCTAGGTACAAAATAGGGAGTTCCTATAGGTTTATTGTCTCCTGGTTTTGCTAATAGTAAAGTATCGTACGGACACGCTTCAACACAGAGCCCACACTTGATACATGTTTTTAAAAAATCACTCTCTTTTAGGGCACCTGGGGGACGGAGTGTAAGTGATGAAGCTCTCACCTCATCAACATAAGCACTCCATATAAACCCACCCATAGTAGCGAGACCTACGCCTCTAGCCATATTGAGAATAAACTTTCTTCTATCACTTAGTGGTTCTCTTTTTTTAGCCATATTATGTTTGTTTTCGCTCAAAACGATAACCTACTTTTTACTTTTATGCTTTGTAAATTTTTACAGCACATTTTTTAAAGTCTGCTTGTTTTGACTGAGGACAAGTCGCATCTAAACATACTTTATTTATAAATACTTTTTCATCAAACCATGGAACAAATACAAGTCCGCGAGATGGTCTGTTTCTACCACGAGTCTCAACTCTTGCTTTTACTCTGCCACGACGAGATTCAACCCAGCAAAGTCCGCCTTGAATTAAATCTTTATCTTTAGCATCTTGTGGGTGCATATAACATAAAGCTTCTGGAACTGCACGGTAGAGCTCAGGTACACGCATAGTCATCGTTCCTGAATGCCAGTGCTCTAGTACACGACCTGTACATAACCATAGCGGGAAAGCAGCGTCTGGCATTTCCGGTGGATCCATGTATGGACGGGCAAATATTTTGGCTTTATTTTTAAGACCTGTTTTTTCTGCATTTTTAATACCCATTAAATCACCGTATGGAAGTGCTTTTGCTAAAGTACCATAGAATGCATGAGAATATCCATTCTCTTTCGTCTCTTTAGCCGCATAAGGGTCATATTGTGAGTTGAATCTCCACTGCGTCTCTTTTCCGTCAACAACAGGCCATTTAAGTCCACGAACTCTATGGTACGTTGTAAAGTCAGCCAAATCATGACCATGACCTCTACCAAATGAGGCATACTCCTCAAAAAGATATTCTTGAATCATAAAACCATACCCTTTAAAAACCTTCCCATCCGAGCCAACAACATTTCTGCTGTCTCCGCTTCCATCAGTGTTGTCATATCCTTTTTGAGGGAATGTAGTCAAATCAATTTTGTATGATTTAGCCTCTTTGTTTGCAAAAAGAATCTCATACATAGTAGTATCTTCAGTGTAACCCATAGCTTTGGCTTGCTCAATTACGCTTGGAAGAGAGTTGGGCTTTCCGTTTTTGTCTTTACCACGAAGCGGCTGCGCACCCCACACATCTTTTACCGTAAATCTTTTTGAGAGTTCAACCCATTGCCATGTATCGCTCATTGAATCACCTACAGGGATAACCTGTTGTCTCCAGTGCTGTGTACGACGCTCAGCATTTCCATAAGCTCCCCATTTTTCATAAATCATAGCAGATGGTAAGATAAGGTCAGAGACTTTAGCTGAGATACCAGGATATCCATCAGAAGTTACGATAAAGTTGTCCATCTCACGTGCCGCTTTAATCCAGTGCTCAGCACTTGCAGAGTCTTGGTAAGGGTTACAGACATTTACCCACGCAAATTTAATAACACCATCTTCAATATCACGGTGAATTTTCATAATGTGCTGGTTACCAATAGGGTTGAGTGTTGCCTCTGGAATTTTCCATCTGTTTTCAACAATCTTTCTATGTGCGGGATTAGCTACCATCATATCAGCCGGTAAACGGTGACAAAATGTTCCAACTTCTCTAGCCGTTCCACATGCCGAAGGCTGACCTGTCAAAGAGAATGCTCCAGAACCTGGTTTAGCTTGTTTGTTGAGCAAAAAGTGAACATTGTATGAGAGTGTATTTACCCAAGTTCCACGAGTATGTTGGTTCATGCCCATAGTCCAAAAAGAGACTACCTTACGTCCCTTTTCAATATAAAGGTCTGCTAAAGTTTGAAGTTTTTTCTTGAATTCGTTAATATCTTCATCAGGATTACCTTTTGAAATTTCTGCAACATAATCAAGTGTATATGGGTCTAAGAATTTTTTGTACTCATCAAAGGAGATTTCCCAGTGCTTAAGTCCGGCATCTTTGTTTACCATTACGTCGCCTTCTTTGTAACCATAAGGTTTAAGGGCAGGTGCTTCTTTGGCTGATACAACTTTTTTCATCTCTTTGTTTATAGTTTGCATCTCGAGTGCACTATATTTACCGGCACTGCCATCAGGATTAACAGGAGTTAAAGACTTCTCTCCCTCTTTTCTCATACCATAACCAATATTTACAGGACTTGCTGCGAATACTATATGCTTTTTAACGAAATCCCAGTCAATAGAGTCCGGATTATTATAAACAATCTCTCTTGCTATATAGTTCCACATGGCAAGGTCAGTATTTGGTGAGAAAATAATCTCGATATCTGCAAGGTCAGAAGTTCTATGTCTATATGTTTGTATTGAGATAACTTTTACACGCTCAGGGTCTGAAAGCTTTCTATCAGTTACACGCGACCAAAGAATAGGGTGCATCTCCGCCATATTTGAACCCCAAGATACGATTGTATCGGTAAGTTCAATATCATCATAACAACCAGACGGTTCATCAATACCAAAAGTTTGGTAAAAACCAACAACAGCAGACGCCATACAGTGACGTGCATTTGGGTCGAAAGCGTTTGAACGAAAACCGCCTTTCATCATTTTTTGGGCAGCGTAGCCTTCCATAACCGTATATTGACCAGAAGCAAAAACACCAACACTCTCAGGACCGCCATGTTTAAGTGCTTTTTTGATGTTAGATTCCATCTCATCAAAAGCTCTCTTCCAGCTAACGGGAGCAAATTTCCCATGCTTGTCAAACTTGCCATCAGCACCAACTCTTAAAAGAGGTTGGGTTAGTCTGTCCGCACCATACATAATCTTGGCATTAAAGTAACCTTTAATACAGTTTAGTCCACGGTTTACAGGAGCCGCAGGGTCTCCCTTAACGGCGACGATTTTACCGTTTTTAGTAGCCATCATAATACCACAACCGGTACCGCAAAAACGGCAAGCCGCCTTATCCCATCTCCAATTGCTCTCAGCTTCAGTTGCTGCTGCTTGTAACTCTGCTGGTACTGTCATACCCATAGCTACTGCCGCAGAAGCTGCTGCTGAACTCTTTAGAAATTCTCTTCTTGAAAGTGACATATTCTCTCCTATTTTATAATACTTCAAATTTAGTAAAATGAAATATTTCTAATTTGCTAAGTTTTCTTTAACATCCCAAATCTTACTCCTTTAGATAAATAAAGCCCTTGACTTGTGTCAACTTGTTATAGTATTTATTTAAGAAATATTTCAGATTATAAAATAGTGAGTAAAAGTAACACTATTAAGTGCTACTTTTTAATATCTTGACAAGATTTAGTAAGTTTTTGAAGCTCTTTTTTGAGATTTTGCAATTTTATAGTTGAGTTTAGCAGTTCTTCAGATGATTGAATAACAATATCTTCACTATTGTTCAACTGTTCTTGAACTAATGACTTATCTTTAAGTGTATCTAAGATATTGTCAAATTCATCTGTTAACTCTTCAAGTTTCTGAGATGCTTGTTGTGACTGAAGCAGTGCACCGCTTGAATAATCAATGGCGGAGTTTATTTTTTCTATAAAGCAGTTGAAAGTACTGCTAACTTCTACAATTTCACGTTCACTTTGATTTTCTAGCTCTATAGGTTGCAGTTTATCGCTTAGCTCTACATTGCTTAAGAGCAT
>Ga0210044_10009280_pt1 | contig 12007 bp, 11 predicted proteins | sample CryGey13umfilter_2_FD_183959 | JGI IMG/M metagenome (GOLD analysis project Ga0210044, IMG submission 183959) | Groundwater microbial communities from aquifer in Utah, USA - Crystal Geyser 4/9/14 3 um filter (SPAdes) (version 2) | ecosystem: Environmental > Aquatic > Deep subsurface >... | reverse complement strand
CCTCCAAGTATTCGGGCAGGTGGCGGGACTAATGCGGACTCGGTTTTGCGAAAACTATTTTTTGGGGAAAGGATTTCGCAAAACACTCGGCTAATCTTTTTTGAATTCGGAAGTCGCAAATGGAAAAGGAGGGGTTTGGGGAGGAATCCTCCGCTTGCTCCGCTGTTTTCTTTTGGCGAATTTCGGGCGGGCAACACAAAGAAACTCCCTAAACATTCATTTACAAAATTGTTTAAATTATGTATCATTGTAGTATTAAGAAATTATGCTATATATCATATTCTATATACTATAATGTTAAACAATAACGAAAGCAATGTCAAATAATATTTCGGACAATTTAAGGAAGCTACGAGGCAAAAAGGGCTACTCTCTCGAAAAGATAGCTCGGCTTGCTGATTTATCCCTCAATACCATTGTTAAGGTTGAAAATGGCGTTAATCAGAACCCGACAATCGAAACCTTGACCAAGATCGCCAAGGCGCTTGAGGTTGGCGTTGATGATTTGATAAAGTAAGTAAAATATGAACAAATTACTTAAAGAACAGCTAATTGGTATTGCAAAAGATAAAATGCCTAAAGATGACCCTTCGCATGACATTAATCACGCCTTAAGAGTCCTTGCTATATCAGAAAAAATTGCGACGGCAGAGAATGCCGATTTTGATATTATTGTTCCATCCGCATTATTTCATGACGTTATTAGTTATCCAAAAAATCATCACAAAAGATTACATAGTTCGAAAGAAAGTGCAGAATTTGCAAAAAGAATATTAAAAAATATTGAGTCCTTCCCTAAGAACAAAATAGGACAAGTGTATGAATCTATAAATCTGTGTTCATTCACGAAGGGATTAAAGCCAGACTTTTTAGAAGGAAAAATTTTACAAGACGCAGATAGTCTTGAAGCTACTGGAGCTGTATCTATAATGAGAACTTTTTCATCAGCTGGAATGATGAACAAGACATTTTATGATGTTTCAGATCCGTTTTGCAAAAAAAGAAAGCCAGATGACAGTAAGTATGCCCTGGATTTATTTTTTACAAGATTACTCGTGGTTCAAAGTAGGCTGTATACAAAAACAGCGAAAAATATTGCTAAAAAAAGAGCCAATTTTTTAAAAGCTTTTCTGAAGGAATTAAAAGTTGAATTATTGAAAAACATATGACAAACGATTTGAAAAAAATAATTGAGTACGAAAATGCTAATTGGAGCAAAATATTTCAGGTAGAATTGGAGAAAAATAGTGATAAAAAATTTTCATCGTTTTGGTGGGAAAGTTATTATGATGAATTAACAAATGGTGTAAACAAAATAATACTTACAGATAACTTAAGCACGATACTTGAAGCGGGAAGCGGATCTGGTAAAGCAACCTTACTACTGAATAAAAAAATACATAAAACGCTTTTGGATATTTCCCCTGTCGCTTTAGAATATGCGAAGCATATCGCCAATAAATTTGAAGTTGAAAATACAAATTTTGTTGAAGGAAATATATTTTCAATGCCTTTCAAAAATAACAATTTTGATTTTGTTTGGAATATTGGCGTAATTGAACATTATGAATTGGATGATATAAAATTGATCATTGAAGAAATGGTTCGGGTATGCAATAAATCAGGAATTGTTGCAGTCGGGATGCCGAATTTTTATTCAGGACCAATATTAAAGGCGAGATTATTGAAATTACTCAAGTTTATTCCTGGTTATAAACTTGACACTGAAAAGTTTTATGAAATATCTAAAATAGAAAATATATTTAAAGAGGTTTGTAAAGAATCTGGTAAAAAAATAATATATTTAGAAACTAAATATTTCGGAAACCCGTTGATTATGGAGACTCCTAGGTTTATACTAAAAACAATGGGTGGACTAATTTCACGTCTTTTTAGAAAAAACAAATTTTTAATGTTGATAATATGTAAATTCGAATAATATGTCTGAAATATTCAAACCAAATTTTGATAAAAATGAGCAAGAGCCCAAAAATGAAGCTAGGCGTAATGTTTACGATAAGGAAAAGTTTTCACCAGAGACAGCAAAAGACCATGTTGAATCGCTAGTTGCTGACTTTAAGGGACACTATTCTTTGCTTGGTTATAAAGAAGAGCCGTCTGTTCAAATTAGTTCTGGAGTAGATCCAACTGTTAGGTTTATCGGCTCGCATATTAGCGTTTTTAAGCCTTATCTAGGTGAAAATAATGTTCCCACTCCAGGGATTTTTATGCGTCAAAATTGTCTCAGAACAAGGAACGCGGATAAATTACTAGATGATGATTATTTCCCAAATTGGGGCTCATATTTCCCCAGTATTGGGGCAATAACTCCACCTGAAAGATTAGATGAGGCGTGTGATGAGACTTTTGATTTTTTTGAAAAACAATTAGCTATTTCACCGGAAAATTTATTGATTCGGATTAGTTCGGCTGATACGGATTTGATTGATGTTTGCAAGCGGCGCTACAGAGAAGGCAATTTAGAGGTAGATAGTAGAAAACCAGAATATTATAGACACAATATAGGAATGGAAGGAGTACGTGGCAGGAATTTTAATATTGCTTTACGAAATCCGAATGGAGAAGGGTTTGCTGATATAGGGAATATTATTATTCTTGAAGATGCTCAAAAACAGTTGGGCGTAGAAATTGCGCTTGGTTCGACCACCATTTTGAAGCAGTTGTACGGATTGGATCATGTTCAAGACTGCACGCCTGTAATAGGGTTAAACGTGGAGAATGAAACTATTAGGAGAAAATTTGAAGATGCGATAATAACGAGTGCAGTATTGTATCGTGAAGGACTGCGACCTTTTGGGCAAAATAATCGAAATAGAATTTTAAAACAGTATGTTAGATCGTTAAGCTATTTTCGCGCAAAATCAGGAATAAATATTGAAGCTTTGTCACAAATTGTTTCAAATTTTGAAAAAAGGGAATTTCCTGAATCAACCGATCAGGTAGCAGATGTTGTTATGGAATTTGTTAAAGCTTTTGAAAATGAATTGCTAGTGAAAAAGAACTTAACAGATGATGATAAAAAAATAAAAGAATCCCTAGAATTATTAACTTAAATTTAAAAATATGACTGACATCAAACACATTATCAAACCCAAGAAAATTGAAAAAGGTGCACATATAAGAATTATAGCACCCGTAAGAAGCCTGAAACTGTTATCAGATGACAGCAAGAAAGAAGCAATTATTCAACTTGGAAAAATCGGGTTCAAGTTGTCCTTCGGAAAACACGCTGATGAAATAGATGAATTTAACTCATCTTCTATTGAGTCAAGAATTGAAGATTTACACGATGCGTTCGCAGATAAAACAGTTGATGCGATTTTAACTGTCATTGGCGGGTACAATTCTAATCAGTTACTCCAATATATTGACTATGAATTAATCGCTCAAAATCCAAAAATTATTTGTGGCTTTTCTGATGTAACAGCACTCGCAAACGCTATCACAGCCAAAACTGGAATGATCACCTATATAGGACCGCATTTTTCAAGTTGGGGAATGAAATATGGGTTTGAATATTCCTTAGAAAATTTTGCAAAGTGTTGTATGGAAGAAATTGCTTTTGATTTGTTACTTTCAAAGGAATGGAGCGATGACCCATGGTATATAGATCAAGAGAAAAGAGATTTTATTACGAATGATGGGTGTTGGATATTAAATCCCGGCCACGCCATTGGTCGTGTTGTTGGTGGTCATGTTAGGTGTCTAAACGCACTACAAGGGACACAGTATTGGCCGGGGCTTGATGACACAATTTTAATTCTTGAAGAAGATGCGGAAATAAACCCACCACTCTTTGATCGACAATTACAATCGCTCGTTCATCAGTTAGATTTTAGTGGCGTTAAAGGAATCTTAATCGGTCGTTTCCAAAAAGAAACAAAAATGACAAGAGAATTGTTGCAGAAAATTATTGACACAAAGAAAGAATTACAGAGTATTCCAATTATTGCTAATATTGATTTTGGACATACAACTCCGATTGCCACAATGCCGATAGGTGGGAGTTTAGAAATTTCCGCAACTATTGATAACGCTAAAATTAGAATAATTGAGCACTAAATTATGATACCAGCTTATTTACAGGACCAAATCAAAAACGATGACTTAAAATTCAGGAATACAGATCTGAAATCTTTTGCTTTGCCCATATATGATTCAAAAACCCACTATATAGAGCTAACAAGAAGTGGATATTTTCGGGCACTTATACCACTGAGATATTATATTAAAATCATATCTGATTATTATTTTGGAGTTGTGTCCGGTGCAAAAAATATTGATTTGTTCATGCTTACTCCCAGTATTTCATCTCCAATGGGTCCCGGCTCAGACTCAGAAGCAATCCCAGTTAAGTTTGGCAAGTACGACTCAAATTTAGTCGATTCTTCCCAATTTGGATTTGAGCCACTATTGTTGAATGGAATTGATAAGGTTTATTGCTACTTACCGTCAATGCGTGGTGAGAAGCCAGACAAAAGACATCTGAACCAGTTTTTTCATTGTGAGGCTGAAATTAAAGGTGACTTAGAACAGTTAATTCCGATTATTGAGGAATATATTAAGATTTTGGCGGAAGCATTAATTTTGATGCCAAATATTTTGGAAAGGATAAGTTTGAATTTTGAAAAAACCGTTGCAATTCTTAATAAGACATCGGTGTTAAAGAAATTTCCAGAAATTACATTTGATGAAGCTGCTAACGCTTTGGTAGAAAGTGGCAATAAAGCTTTAGTTAATTTTACTGAATTTGGACGCGATATTTCATCAGCAGGAGAAATAAAATTAGCCGAAATTTTTAATTTTGATACTCCTTTCTGGATTAGAAATTACGATCGCGACAGAGTGGCTTTTTACCAAAAGCCAGACCCAAAGAATTCAAACAAAGTGATTAATGCTGATCTTATTTTTCCACCAATAATTAGAGATGCTTTTGGTGGTGAAATAGTTGGGTGTGGTCAAAGACAGGACGATTGCCAAGAAATGATAGATTCATTGGCTCGACAAAATATAAAATCAGAACCATATGAATGGTATATAAATTTACGAAAACTCCCTGATTATAAAACAACTTCCGGTTTTGGTTTGGGAATAGAACGATTTATTACCTGGAGCTTATGCCGTGATGATATTAAAGATGTCATTTTATATCCGAGATTAAAAGATATTGAAACTTATCCATAATTGTTGCCCGCCCGAAATTCGCCAAAAGAAAACAGCGGAGCAAGCGGAGGATTCCTCTTTGACTGAATTTGCTTTGCCCGAAATACAAAAAGAATTTTTATTACTATGAAAAATAATATGGAAAATAAAAAATTCTTTTTGTATGCTCGCAAGTCTACAGATGTCGAGGACAAACAGGTTCTTTCGATTGACGCGCAGCTCACCGAATTGCGGGAATACGCCGTTCGGGAAAATATTGAAATTTCCGCCGAATATATTGAGAAGCAATCGGCGAAAGTGCCAGGTCGTCCTATCTTTAACAAAATGATGTTAGCGATTGAAACTTTCGGCGGAAACATCCTTGCATGGAATCCCGATCGTCTCGCCCGCAATTCGGTAGACGGAGGACAAATTATTTATCTTCTCGACACAGGGAAACTTGCGAGCCTCAAATTTCCTACTTTCTGGTGTGATTCTACATCGCAAGGTAAATTTATGTTGAATATGGCTTTCGGGCAAAGCAAATACTATGTGGATTCTCTTTCCGAAAATACGAAAAGAGGACTCCGCCAAAAAGTCCGTAATGGTGATTATCCAACGCTTGCCCCTGTGGGATATATCAACGACTCCCGAACAAAAACTGTTGTCGTTGACAGAAAGAAAGCTAAAGTTATCAGGCAAGCGTTTGAATTCTATGTGAAGGGTGGCAATAGACTGGAAGATGTCTCAAACTTTTTGGCGAAGCACAATCTCTTTTCAAAAACCGGAAAGAAAATCCACAAATCCCGTGCGACTTCCATTCTCTCCAATCCTTTTTATACTGGACTCTTTCGCTATGGTGGCGAGCTTCACGAAGGAAAGTATGAGCCAATCATTTCAAAGAAACTTTTTGATCAGGCGCAGGAAATGTTGAAACTTCGCGGTAAGCCAGATAGAAAGTCCCTAAACGACCCACAACCTTTCTGTGGCCTCATTTCCTGCGCCTCATGCGGAATGATGATAACTGCTGAAAACAAAATGAAGCGACAGAAAAACGGCAATGTCCATTATTATGTTTACTATCGTTGCACAAAAAAATCTAAAACTATCAAATGTCCCGAAATGTCGCTTCGTTCTGAAAAATTAGATGAGCAGTTATCATTCCTAATCAAAAAAGTTTCTTTGCCCAAAGACTGGGCGGAGGAACTCAATCGTCTTGCTTTGCAAGACCATGGAAAATCCGCCCAGTCTTTGACTGCTTGTGTGAAAGAGAAACAAGAAAAGATTTCTTTTTTGTCGCAAAAGTTAGAGCGACTTCTTAATGGATATTTAGACCAGATAATTGACCGAGAAGATTATCGTTTGCAAAAAGCAAAGTTGTTATCCGAGAAGAAGTCGCTCGAAGAAGAAATCTACAATCTTTCACACAAGCAAAATGATTGGCTCGAACCTTTCCAAAACTGGCTGGAAGTCGCACAGAATATAGACAAAATTGCTTCTGATTCAGACCTTTTTGCGAAAAAGGTCTGTGCCAAAGAAATCTTTGGCTCGCACCTGCTTCTTGGCGAAAAAACTCTCCGTCCCGCCGAAGGCGGGAATCCGAATTCATTGGCGAATTCATTGGCGAAAACGGGCGAAACAGCGTGGGCGTGCCTACGGCACGCCCACTCCTTGGTTGGTTCTCAACCGCTAAGTTCCATTCTGGTGCTGTAATTATACACTTTGCGCGAACCTTTTTCGAGCGGAAATTGAACGAATGAGAAAGCCCCGCCACCGCCTCGCAGAGCCTCGGCGGACACCAAATAAAAATGTTCCTTGCTTTTCGGATTTGCGCGCGACCAATTTCTTCTAAAAAGGAAAGGACATTTTTCTTTGGTGTTCTGCCCTCCAAGTATTCGGGCAGGTGGCGGGACTAATGCGGACTCGGTTTTGCGAAAACTATTTTTTGGGGAAAGGGTTTCGCAAAACACTCGGCTAATCTTTTTTGAATTTGGATGTCGCAAGCGGAGGAGGAGGGGTTTGGGGAGGAATCCTCCGCTTGCTCCGCTGTTTTCTTTTGGCGAATTTCGGGCGGTGGATTAGAAATACTAAGGAATAAGTCTTTTGTATGTCCTTGGGAAAGGAACGACGTCTGAAATCATTTCTTTGGCTAGAATTTTAGCAACAAGTCTGTCCAACCCAAGACAAAAACCTCCATGATCTACAGCTTTGTCTACAATAGAAATATAAAATTTATAATCACTTATATTGATTCCTGATAATAACATTGATTTTTTAATTTGTTCCCCATCTGTTTGTCTAATCGCACCACTTACAAGCTCCCAGCCATCAACGATAATATCAAAAGTTTCAGTCAATCCACCAGATTTATTTTTTGTATAAAACTTTTTTATCGTATCTGGGTAATCTTTTATGATAAAAATATCACTGGCATTTCTGCTTTTGATTAAATGACCTAATTTAGCTTCACTCACTAGACCAAGATCATCGCCCATTGTTACGGGGTTACCATTTTCTTGAAGCAGTTTGATTGCTTCACAATATGTCAGCACAGGAATTTTATCAATTTCAGGTAGAGCCAAATGGCTTGTAAGACTAAAAGTTTTAATCAAATCATCGTTTGTCTTCTTAATTATCTGGCAAGCCAAATGATACAAGTTCTCTAAATTCTTTGGATTTTTCAACTCAATATCTAATCCAATTGATTCTTGTAGGTGTCGATAGGATTCACTCGTTTCTTTCCTCCAAAATGGGCCAATTTCATATATCTTCTCCAGACCAGATGCAACAAGAATTTGTTTGTAGATTTGATTAGATTGTCTCAAAAACGCAGGAGCTCCATTCATCCAATCTACATTTATTGTCCCTCCCTTATCAACTTTTGGTGGGTCGGTAGAAAGGCCTACGATATATGGTGTCGTTACCTCTAGAAACTTTTGATCATCCAAATAGTTTCTGATAATTTTATACATTTTACTTCTCTGACTGACCAAATCTAATTTATCCTTATCCAGCTTTTTAAAATTACTTTGTCTTTGTTGACTTATATACAACTTTGCGACATTCCTGTTAATTTGATCAACAACTACATCTATTTTTTTGTCTATAATACTTTTTGCTTTGCTAATTTCATTTTTTCTTGCCCCAACATTGTTTTCTGCGACTTCTGATAGTTTTTCTATCCCAATAAAGCTACTGACTTTGCCCGCTAACAATGAAGGCGTTGATAAATCAACAAAGAAAATCCTGCTTAGATCATCAATCTTGTTTAGTAAACCGCCTACAACTCGGTTGGTCTCGGCATTATTATCAAGGGCAATAATAATACATGCTATATCATCCGATGATTTGAAATCTTCAAAAGGTGAGTATTGAACACTCGTTTCATTAAGATTTTCTTTTGAGACATCAATAATTGTCCTATTGATTATGTGTAGTGGCAAAGCATTTTCTACATTTAAAATTTTAGCAACAAGCTTTCCGGACTTCCCATAACCAATTAATACAGATTTCTTTCCTTCTGGGATATTTTTTACCACAATCTCACTCGCTATTCTTTCCAGAGAAGTGTTCCCTTCAAAAATACTAGTTTTTAGTTTACATTCATTGGCAAGCTCATTAAGCCAATCAGCAATGAATACAAAAGGGCTTCCAGCTCCGTGTATTCCAGACTTTAATCCTTCAGCCATTTGCGATAAAACCTGAGAATCGCCAATTGTAACGCTATGAATTCCGACAGCACATTCACCTAAAAATTTTATAGCATTGATCTCATCATAAAATTTTATATCCCTAATCAAACTCATTATTCCACCATGTGCATGAGAATCCCAAGTTGATAAAATTCTCCCTCTCAGATACTCTAAAGAAAGATCGTCTTGGTAAGAAATTAACAACATAACAGCATTACACTTCTTTATCACTGCAATAGAATCAATATTAAGTCCTAGATCATTTTTAAATTGATTTAGAAATTCAGAATCATTTTTTAGATCTGCCAATTGTAAATTACTCAGAGCCTTTTCATCAAGTCTTTGATAATTCAACGCTGCACAAAATATTTTATTAGAGAGTGTCATATGTTTTTATGAATAACTTCTACAGTTGCTTGGTGTAATGGAGTAACCGTAATCTCATTTATTTGAACATGTTCTGGAAGATATATTACATATTTAATAATATCAGCAATGTCGCCCCCTGATAATGGATTAATCCCTTTGTATACATTTTTAGCTTTTTCAATATCTCCGCCGAAACGAACATTGCTAAAGTTTGTTTCAACTAATCCGGGCTGTATATTTGTTACTCTAATGTCATTTTCCACCACTTCTTTTCTAAGTCCATCAGAGATAGACTTTACAGCCGCTTTCGTTGCTGCATATACAACGCCCTTGGAATAAGGTGCGATACCTGCGATAGAGCCAATATTGATAATATGCCCGCTGTTTCTTTCTTTCATGCCCTTAAGCGCAAACTTGGAAACCATAAGCAACCCTTTTATGTTGGTATTAATCATCTGATCCCAATCCTTTATGTGACCGTCTTCGAGTTTTTCTAGTCCCAAAGCAAGACCAGCAGAGTTTATCAATACCTCTGGATAGAGATTACGGGATTCTAAATTTTCAAACATTTTAAAAATCTGAGACTGGCTAGTAACATCGACAGCAAAAATATGCACGTCTTTATTGCTGTTTATTTCTGATTTAACATTTTCTAACTCTGAGAGATTTCTGGAGCACAAAATTAATCTATTTCCGTCAGACAGTTTTTTGACACATGCCAATCCAATACCACTACTTGCTCCTGTAATTAGTATCGTTTTCATAGAGAAGATTTTTTAAAGTTTATTCCCAGCTCAACCCTTTGCTTTTCAGATATTTCAGCTGGCGCATTCATCATTAAATCTTTTCCATCACCCGTTTTTGCGAAAGCAATGATCTCCCTAATATTTGGCTCCTGTTCAAGGATCATCATAAGTCTGTCGAATCCCCACGCAATGCCACCATGCGGTGGAGCGCCAAGTTCCAACGCTTTCAACACATGACCAAAATTATTTTCTATTTTCTCCTTGTTATACCCCATAATCTCGAAAGTAGTTCGTAGTGCAGAAGGTTTGTGATTCCTTATACTTCCGCCGCCGATTTCGAGCCCATTCAAAGTAATATCGTATTGTGTGGTAACAATTTCTCCAATACTTTCTTTGCGCATAAATTTCTCAAAATCATCGTCTTTTGGTTTTGAAAAAGGATTATGAGTGAATGTCCACTCGCCAGTGCCATCAACGTTGTCCTCTCCTGTCTTTTCAAACATAGGAAAATCTACAATCCAAAGAAATGCTAGAAGATTTGCATCCGTTTTATCCTCCCTTATGTCAGGTCTATCATTTCCATACTTTTCCATTGCTTCTTTATAGGACATTCTCGGAAACGGTATTTGTTGTATTTTTTTTTCAGAGTAGTGTATTTTTACGATGTCGATTAATATTTTTTCATTTAATTGCATAATATCTTCCTCGGTGATAAAAGACATCTCCATATCAAGTTGAGTAAACTCAGGTTGTCTATCACCACGAGTATCCTCATCTCTCATGCAGCGTGCAAACTGAAAATATTTTTCAAAACCGCCAACCATCAAAAGTTGTTTATATTGTTGTGGAGATTGAGGGAGTGAATAAAAACTTCCTTTGTAAATTCTACTTGGCACAACATATGAGCGAGAGCCTTCAGGTGTTGGCGCAGATAAAAGAGGCGTTTCTATTTCTAAAAAGTCATCTTTTTCAAGATAATTTCGAATGAAATTTTGAATCTTAAATCTATTTGCAATATTTTTGTGCATTCTGTCGCTTCGTAAATCCAAATATCTATATTTGAGACGAATAGATTCATTCACCTCCCTGGTATCACCACTAATCGGGAACGGCAAAGTTGCCGATTCATTTAAAACATTGATATGCAAAATCTCAAGTTCTATATCTCCATTTAATATTCCTAATTTTTTATTTTTTTCGGGTCTTTCATTTACCTTTCCAGTAACTTCAACTACAAATTCTTCTCGTAGAGTTTTACCGACTTCCATTGCCTTACTATTTGGTAATATCACACCTTGTACAATGCCTGATGTATCACGAAAATCCAGAAAGATCATTTTCCCTTGATCACGGCGAACATTAACCCAACTATAAACAATGACGGTTTCCTGTTTTTTTCCTGACAATTCATTTATGTAAGTTCTTTTTTGCATATTTTTATTTCATTAAAACATCAAGCGAAACACCTAATGCATCCGCAATTTTTTTGACTGTATCAATAGTCGGGTTAGGGGTTGATCCTGCTTCTATTTTAGCAATAGTATGAAAAGCCAAATTTGCTTTTTTTGATAAGACATCTTGAGAAATACCGAGCTTGTTTCGGTATTTCTTTATGTTATCTCCAATTGTTGATTTTTCGTTTGACATATTCGTATAGTTTTACTATTATAGTTAGTAGGTATATAAAGTCTTAACTATATACGAGTTAGTATATGAAATATTTACCATTTAGTCAAACAAAAATAATGAGCTCTTTTCCTAATTTGCCCGCCCGAAATTCGCCAAAAGAAAACAGCGGAGCAAATGGAAAATTCCTCCCCAAACCCCTCCTTTTCCATTTGCGACATCCAAATTCAAAAAAGATTAGCCGAGTGTTTTGCGAAATCCTTTCCCCAAAAAATAGTTTTTGCAAAACCGAGTCCGCATTAGTCCCGCCACCTGCCCGAATACTTGGAGGGCAGAACACCAAAGAAAAATGTCCTTTCCTTTTTAGAAGAAATTGGTCGCGCGCAAATCCGAAAAGCAAGGAACATTTTT
>Ga0210044_10009278_pt1 | contig 12011 bp, 10 predicted proteins | sample CryGey13umfilter_2_FD_183959 | JGI IMG/M metagenome (GOLD analysis project Ga0210044, IMG submission 183959) | Groundwater microbial communities from aquifer in Utah, USA - Crystal Geyser 4/9/14 3 um filter (SPAdes) (version 2) | ecosystem: Environmental > Aquatic > Deep subsurface >... | reverse complement strand
TCAAGACTGCGCCACTTGCGCGGCTTGTCGGTTCTTTGTGTGCCTAGCGGTTTTTCTGTCATTCCTATCTTGAGCATGATAGACCATCCGCCGGGTTGGCCAATAATGGAAACGCCTCGAATGGCGCCAGCCTCGACCATCTGACGGGCTAATGCCGTGTCTATTGTATTGCTCATGTTTAATCCCCACTCCGATGATTGAAATCTAACGGGCATGGAAATGTGACCACCCCTGAGCAATTTGTCACCAGCCTTCAGGCTGGTGGATTTAGGCGGGGAGGGGTTTGCATCCCCTCCCCTACGCACCCTTAAACCCCGCCCTTCAGGGCGAGGTGGTGCTTGTTCCGGCCTAAAGGCCGGGGTTTCAAACCGATAAGGAATGAGGATGAAATGGTTCTCGCAGGGAGGTTGCCCTGTGGGCAACAACTCGCAAACTTGCCATGCCCGTTCCCTCCCTTGCAGGGCGCATTTCGGCGTAGCCGAAATCGTTCACAAGGCGCGGAGCTTGCTCAGCGTAACCCCTTGTTCACCCCCCGCCCCCCTCTGATGGAACAACTGATAATACAACTCAATGCTGGCTAAGGCCCAAGCCATCATGGATAGCCCATCCACTGGTGAAACAACTCAGTATTGACTAAGCAATCAAGCCCGCGAGGGGGCTTCCCCTAAAAATATATGAACTAAAGCTCATTATTTTGAGTGAAAAAACGATTGCAAAATCACTACTTATAAGCCAGCACATCCTAAAGGGTACAAGCACCCTTTGGGTACAAGAGCTGGCAAGTGGCTGGTTATCCCAAAGGGCGAGAGGTACAGTTCGTCGCTGCGCGAGTTTCACGTTAACTGTTGGAAGTATGTTTTTTATTTATTAAAAATGCAATCATGTATTTGTAAAGGCTATGTCACAGTTAAATAGTGGTGGTCACGCAAGCCTTATGAATACTAGGCAATGATAGCCACCATAAAAACGTAAGTTATTGATTATTAGAGACAATGTAAATTATACATTTAATTTCAACAACTAACGATGACATAGCCTTTGTAAAACATCGAGGTTATTTGTCATAACACCCGCTGTGCGGCTTTTCGATTAACGTGACTCATTAAATTTGCCAAGCGATTTCAACAACCGACCGGGTGGTTTCATGCACCAGATTCTCGAACTGGGCGATGGGTAAGGGTTTGCCGAACAGGTAGCCCTGGTAGTGGGTACAACCGTTGTCGCGCAACAACTGCCGTTGTTCTTCTGTCTCCACCCCTTCGGCGATGACGGTCAGATTCAGGCTGTGTGCCATGGCGATGATGGTGCGCACAATCGCCCGATCGCTGCTGTCAGTGACCAGGTCGCGCACGAACGACTGGTCTATCTTGAGCTGATCGAGCGGCAGGCGTTTGAGGTATTGCAGCGAGGAATAGCCCGTACCGAAGTCGTCCAGCGAGAATTGAACGCCGAGAGTTTTCAGTTCGTTCATCGTGGCGATGGTGTCCTCGATGTTGTCCAGCAACATGCTTTCGGTCAGCTCCAGCTTGAGGCGGCTGGGTTCGATGGCGTGATGCCGAATAACGACCTGCACTTCTGCCACGAAATTCTCTTGGAGGAATTGGCGGGCAGAGACGTTCACTGCCAGCACCAGGTCGCGGGTGGCGGCTGTTTGCTGCCACACTTTAAGCTGTGCGCAGGCCGTTTCCAGCACCCAGTGTCCTATCGGCAAAATCAACCCGGTGTCTTCCGCCACCGCAATGAATTCCAGCGGCGACACCATGCCGCGTTCGGGGTGAATCCAGCGGATCAGTGCCTCTGCACCGATGGGACAGTTAAACTCATCCACCTGAATCTGGTAATACAACTGGAATTGCCGGTTCTCAAGCGCCTTCTGCAATTCGGCCTCGAAGGCGATCCGTTTAGTGAGGGTGTTTTGCATATCCTGATCGAAGAAGCGCAGCGTGTTGCGCCCCGCTTGCTTGGCCTGATACATGGCGATGTCGGCTTGTTTAAACAGCTCTCCGATAGACTGCTGCTTGCCGCTAAACAAGGTCGCACCGATACTGGGCGTGTTTCGATGTTCGTGACTGTCTAGCAAGTAGGGTAGGCTCAGGGTGGCAAGGATATTCTCGCCGACAGATTCAGTCTGCTCGGCGGCGGTAACGGTGTTTTCGCTCAGGTCTTCCAGCATCACCACAAACTCATCCCCGCCCAGACGCGCCACCGTATCGCCCTTGCGCACACAGGATGATAGCCGTGCAGCGACTTGCTGTAACAGCAAATCGCCGATGGAGTGGCCGAGCGTATCGTTGATGGTTTTGAAATGATCGAGGTCAATAAACAGCAATGCACCCCGCTTGCCAGTGCGCACGCTGGAGGCGAGCGCTTGCTGGCAGCGGTCGGTCAGGAGTCGTCGGTTAGGCAGTCCGGTGAGCGGGTCGTAAAAGGCCAGATTGTGGATCGCGACCTCACTCTGCTTGCGCTGAGTAAGGTCGGTAAAGGAGCCGATGTAGTGACTGACTTGCCCGTTCTGGATCACGGCGGTAATGCTTAACCATTCCGGGTAAACAACGCCATCCTTGCGCCGATTATAGATTTCCCCCTGCCACTGGCCGCTCTCCCTGATCGTTTGCCACATCCTTGCATAAAATTCGGCATCCTGACGACCAGATTGCAGGATACGCGGATTCCGCCCCAGCACTTCAGCGCGACTATAGCCTGTCACTTTGGTGAAAGCGGGGTTGACATCCAGAATCGCGCCTTGGCTGTCGGTGATGCTGATACACTCGGTGGCGTGGCTAAACACGCTGGCTGCCAGTTGCAGCTTTTGCGTGTTACCGCGCAGACGGATGAATGCGGCTATCGCGTAGGCCAGCAGAAGCAGCGTCGCCGCTAACAGAAACAGTTGATAGGTGGTTGCACGCTGTTGCTGGCGCGCAAAATAATCCCGGTAGGCTTCCGTCAGGCCTCCCTTCTCGCTACCGCTTGTCAGGCGCGAGACCAGCATGGGCGTTTCCTGCTGGAATTGGTCAATCATCTGGATGTGTCGCGCCAGATGATCAAATTTCTCGCGCAGCCTGAGAGGTTGGCCTGCCAGACTGCGCTGCAAGGCGGTAATGTCGGCTGCTACTGCGTCGTGTCCATCCATCGCCGCACGGGTGCTTTGCAACATGACTTTCTCGATCAGCGCGTCAAACTGCTCATGTACCTCTGTGCCGGGTGGCAAATCGCGCAGCAGGTCATCCCGCGCAAACGGGAGGTAGATCAGGGAATTTTTCAATACCGAGTTTTGTGATTTGAATTTTTCCAGCGCTGCGGCCTGGTCGGACAAGCGTTGGTCGAGCAGCTGCAATTGCCGGTCGAATTTGGCATCAGCGCGCAAATCGCGCGCGGCGGAACCGTGACGCAGTTCCGCCGCGACAGCACGCATGTCCGCCATGATAGCGGTGACCTGATCGTAATCGTTCGAGAGACTGAACTTCAATTGCAGCACGCCCTCACCAAGCCGGGCATCGTCGCGCTGCAATCGGGCAAAATCATTCAGCAGCGTGTTCTGGCGTTGCTGATCAAGCGGTTGCGTGAGCAAGAAAACAACCACCAGCAGCACGGCCAGCGCAATCGCAGCGGCGATACGGTACAAGTCTGCGTGGACAGCAAGGTTTTTGACTGGGAAGGCAGGCAGCTTCACTCGAGTGACCTTCCCTGATACTCACCTGTCAGCGTCTTGAGAAAGGCGACCAATTCGCCTGTTTCGGTCGCATCAAGTTTCGTACCAAGTTGAAAGCGCACCATGATGCCAACCACATCCTTGAGTGTTCTGGCTGAACCGTCATGCAGATAGGGCGGCGTGACCGCCACATTGCGCAACGAGGGAACCTTGAAAAAATGGCGATCCTCCTCCTGACCGGTGAGATTGAAGCGCCCCCCATCCGCCTCGGTGATATGACCGCGTACCGAGAAGTAATCTTCCATGATGCCGAGTTTCTGATACAGGTTGCCGCCTATCCCCATCCCCTGATGGCAACTGGTGCAGCCTATCCGTTTGAACAGGCGATAACCCGCTTGTTCCTGCTCGTTCAACGCCGTCAAATCACCACGCAAGAAGCGGTCAAAGCGTGCATTAGGGGTGACCAGCGAACGTTCAAAAGTGGCAATGGCATCCTTGACATTCAGTGCCTGGATGCCATCAGGGTAAAGGGCTGAGAATTTGCTGCGGTAATCTGCGTCAGCCTCCAGCGTTGCCAGCGTTTTCGGCCAGCTGTTGCCCATCTCAAGCGGGTTTTGCAGCGGGCCATCTATCTGGTCTTCCAGCGTTGCCGCGCGACCATCCCAGAACTGGCGGAAATTGAAACCGCTGTTGAATACCGTCGGCGCATTGATATGGCCTTGCCGTCCGCCGATACCGTTCGAGAATGGCAGCCGATCCACCCCGCCCGTGGCAAGGTTGTGGCAGTGGGCGCAAGACACCTGGCCGTCACTGGATAATTTGGGGTCGCCGAACAACCGTCCGCCGAGTTTGACCTTGTCAGGGTCGAGCGACAACGTCAGCGGCAAGGGGGTGACGGGTTCTTTTGAGGCGATAGTCGTAGGGTCGGGAATAGCGGGCGGCACGGCATCGCGCGCGCCATTAAAATAAAGCCCCCAGCCAATCGCACCCAGCAGCACCGAAGCCGCCACCCATCCCGTCAGAAGGTATATGCGCCGCGCCTGCCGATGCCCCATCAGGCCCCCCCGGACAAGCGAGTGATATTGATGGCGCTCAAACAGCCTAAAAACTTCCCGATCATAAAAACCTCTCGGCCATCAAGGCACAAACCGCTTCATCACGGCTTGCAGCGGGGCGTTGTCAGGATGCGCCTTGAGGCTGTCCTGCCAGAGTTTTAGCGCTTCATCCTTGTCGCCGCGCGCCCACAGCACTTCGCCCAGATGGGCGGCGATTTCCGGGTCGGGGTTGGCGGTGAAGGCGCGCCGCAACATGGCGATCGCATCGTCCAGTTTGCCGTTCCGGTAATATCCCCAGCCCACGCTGTCCATGATGGCGGGATCTTGCGGTGCCAGTAGCAGGGCTTTTTCGACCAGCGCCAGCGCTTCTTTTAATCGGACTTTGCGTTCCAGCAGGCTGTAACCCAGCGCGTTATAGGCGTGGGCATAGTCAGGTTTCATCTTGATTAACTTGCGCAACAATTTCTCGGATGCCGGGTATTTGCCGATCTTGTCTGCCATCATCGCGGCCTCATAAAACAGCTCGGGATGAGCGGGTAATTTCTCCAGCCCGTGCCGCAAAACTTCATAAGCCTGGGAGAATTTTTGCGCATCGCGCAGCAATTGTGCCTCGGTCAGCACCAATTGCGCGCGCTGCTGATCGGTACTCGCCTGCATCTTTCGCACATACTGTATAGCCTCCTCCAGCTTGCCCTGCTTGTTCAACAAATAAACCACGCGCAGTTGCGCCGCATACAAATATTCGCCGCCCTTCACTCCACGATAATGAGCAATTGCCCCGGTTTCGTTTTCGCCCGACTCGTTCAACTGTCCCAAATAATATTCCACGCTATCCGGGCCTTTTCCGCCCTGCACCAGCGCCTGCCTGAGTTGCGCTTCTGCACCCGGCAAATCCTTTATCTGCAATGAGATTAACGCCACGGCAAAGGCCAACTCAACACTGTTGGGATTTTCATTGGACAGTAACTGAAATTCCTCGCGCGCTTCCTTGTATTGCTGTTGTTCCAACAGCCAGCGCGCATATTGCACACGCACCCCCTTCGCCTGAGGATGAGAGAACAAATAGCGCCGGAGCAACTCTAGCCCCTGTTTGGGGTCACGCTTAACCAACAACGATGCCTCCAGCATCACCGGGAAATCCCAATCCGGCTTCTGACTGTGTGCCTCGCGCACCTCGTCCAGCGCAAGCTGCTCATCGCCGGCTTTTTGCGCCAATTGCGCGACCACCCAATGGGCTTCAGCGAGGTTCGGATAGCCACTTGCCAGCTCACGCGCCAGCCCAAGCGCCGCAATCCCGTCAGGATAAGCGGCCAGCAAGGGATGTATCTGCAAGAAAATCTCCCCGGCATGAGAGGGATCAGCCTTGAGTACCCTGGCCAGTTCCACACTCGCCTCGTCCAGCCTGCCGCCACGCAACAACAGCGAAGCCAGCAGGCGTGGTGGCATCGCTGCCCCGGGCTCTGTTTCGCGCCACAAGCCGAGTGCCGCAATCGCCCTGTTCATGTCGCCTGATTGCAATGCCAGTTGTGCGGCGCGTTTTGCCAGGCGCGGGTCGCGGGTTTTTTGCGCAATATCCGCGCTGCCGTCCAATGCCAGCTCGCTATGTCCGCGCTGGCTGGCGAATTCCGTCAGCAGCATTTCGTACAGCAAGGGGGCGCTCAACGCTATATTAGGCAACACGAGTGCAGGTTCAGCCTTCGGCTCAGGTGCGGCCTGCACAACCCGCTCGGGCTGCGCCGATACGACAGGCCGGGGAGTTTGCGCGCAACCGGCGAGCAGCAAAGTTGCGATAGTCAGGTATTTAAATGAGTTCATATCCATACAGCTTTTGATGCGGGCACACATATTAGGTTATATTCAGGACTGTCTACAACTACGCTCACCACTTACTTTGTCGAATGCCACTCCTGAAATCACACTTTCTGCGCGCAAACTGACACGCAGCTTCGGTAAACAGCAGGTCATCCATGACGTTACCCTGGAACTCAAACGCGGCGAAGTGCTGGGGCTGCTCGGCCACAACGGCGCGGGCAAGAGCACCACGCTGCAAATGCTGACGGGCTGTTTATTGCCGGACAGCGGCGAAATCGAAATCTGCGGCATCAACTTACTGAAAAACCCCGCGCAGGCCAAGGCGCACCTCGGTTATCTGCCGGAAACCGCGCCGCTCTACCGTGAACTCAGTGTGGCAGACTTTCTGATTTTTGCGGCAAGGCTGCGCGGCATCGAGTCGGCAGAAGTTCCTGGTGCGCTCTCCCAAGCCCTGCAACGCTGTGGGCTTGATTCCGTCAAAAATAAAATAATCTCAACCTTATCAAAAGGTTACCAGCAGCGCACAGGCATCGCGCAAGCCATCATCCACCGCCCTGCCGTGATCGTGCTGGACGAACCCACCGTCGGCCTTGATCCCGCACAAATCCGCGACATTCGCCGACTGATCCGCGAACTCGGCAATACCAGCAGCGTGATTCTGTCCACCCACCTGTTGAGCGAAGTAAAAAACGTCTGTGACCGCGTGGAAATCATGCAGCACGGCAAGCTGATTTACGGCGACACCAGCGCGCGTATGCAAAACTACGGACAAGTGTCGGGCTTCACCCTCACCCTGCACAATCCGCCCGCCTTGAGCGAACTGCAAAATCTGCCCGGGGTCAGCGAGGTCGAGCAACTCAGCGCGACCCAGTTCCGCATCCTGCACCCGGCTGACAACAATCCCAGCGGCATTTTGCTCAGTCAGGCGGCACAACTTGGCTGGCAACTGGAGCAACTCACCCCGTTGCAAACCTCACTGGAAGACATTTTCGTGCAAATTACCGGTGAACAAGAAGCCGTTAAGGGAGAAACAGAATGACTCGCCCAACCCGCTGTCCAGTCTTATGGAGTGCGCAGACGGGTCTGCGCCGACAAAGCGGCGAGATGTCGCCGCACTCCAAAAGGAAGCCAGCATGATCCTCCTTATCGCCCGGCGCGAACTGCGCAGCCTGTTTGCCATGCCCTCGACCTGGTTCATCCTCGCCATACTACAATTCATTTTCGCGTGGTTTTTTCTGGCCAGACTGGAAGCCTTTCTGGAAATTCAGCCACAACTGGCGCAACTCGCCAATCCGCCGGGCGTGACCGTCACCATCGCCGCGCCCTTATTCTTCACGGCGGGCTTTTTACTCATGATGCTGGTTCCGATGTTCACCATGCGCCTGATCGCGGAAGAACGTCGCAATCAGACCCTGGCGCTGCTGCTCTCCTCGCCCTTGTCCGAACGCCACATCGTGCTGGGGAAATTTTTTGGCCTGATGAGCTTTCTGCTGGCGCTGACTGTCATGCTGCCCGCGATCATCTACACCCTGGCACTCGGCACGACGCTGGACCACGGCCTGATACTGTCCAACTGCATCGGTCTGATACTGCTCACCGCCAGCTATGTGGCACTGGGTTTGTATGTTTCTGCGCTCACCAGCCAACCCGTCATCGCCGCCATCGGTGCACTGGCCGTATTGATCGGTCTGTGGCTGGCCGACATGGCGGCGACAGCGGCAGATTCTCCCTGGCATCAACTCTCGCCGCTGTACCATTTCCAGAACTTTAACGCCGGTCTGCTGGACAGCTCTGATGCCGCCTTTTTCGTGCTGTTCACCGCCTTTTTCCTGCTGCTGACCATGAAGCGTCTGCACAATAACCGCGTTTACGGATAAACCATGCTGCGTAAATTTTTCACCTCTTTATCCTTGCGCAACCTGATTTTCGTGGGGCTGCTGCTCGCCACGGCTATCGGGCTGGGCTATCTTGCCAACCGCCATCACCTGCAACGCGACATCACCCTGAACGCCAGCAACAGCCTGGAACCCGCCAGCGTGAGCATCCTCGGGCAACTCGACGGCGCGCTCACCATCACGGTCTACGCCACCGAACAGGACGCAAAACTGGGCGACATACGCAAGCTCATCCGCGAGTTCGTCTCGCTGTATCAACGCCACAAATCCGACCTCAAACTGGTGTTCATCAACCCCGAAAAAGAGCCCGAGAAAACCCGTGCGGCGCGCATCCAGCTCAACGGTGAAATGGTGGTCGAGTATGCCGGACGCAACGAACACCTCACCCAGATCAACGAACAGAGCCTCACCAGCGCCCTGCTGCGTCTGGCGCACAGCCGGGAACAAACGGTGATGTATCTGATTGGTCACGGCGAGCGCAAGCTGGACGGCATCGCCAATCAGGATATGGGCGTGTTGTTTGGCGCAAAACTCAAACAAAATGGCTTCAAAATCAACAGCTTGAATCTCACCATCGCCCAGGACGTGCCGCGCAATGTCAGCGTACTGGTGATCACCCAGCCGCAGCTAGACCTGATGCCCGGCGAAGTGGACAAACTGCTGCATTACGTCGAGCGCGGCGGCAACCTGCTCTGGTTGCTGGATGCCGGACCGCTGCACGGGCTGGAACGCCTCGCCGACAAACTCAATCTGGTGTTGCCGCCAGGCATCGTGATTGACCCCGCCGCCGCCGAAATGAACGCGCCTGCCACCTGGTCGCTGGGTACGAGTTACCCGCCGCACGCCATCACCAACGGATTCAACCTGATTACCGCTTTCCAATCAGCGCGCCCGCTGGAATGGGACGAAGCACCGGAATGGCAACATCATGTGCTGGTGGAAGCCGCCGCGCGCGGCTGGGTAAGCCCGCAGACCAAGGGACTCGATGCCAGCGGCCTCAACCGTAATGGCCGCCCATTGAAATTCGACAAACAGCACGACACGAAAGGCCCCGTCGCCATCGCGCTCGCCATGCAACGCAATATCAACGATACCGAACAGCGCATCGTCGTGGTCGGCAACGGTGCTTTCCTCGCCAACAGCTTCGCCGGTAACGGCGGCAACGTGGACTTGGGCGTTAACATGATCAACTGGCTGACGGGCGAAGAACACCTCATCACCCTGCAACCACGCGCCGCAAAAGACAGCAACCTCGTGCTCAACAAGACCCAACTCACCGTCATCAGCGTTGGTTTCCTGATCGCTTTGCCGCTGCTGCTGGCGCTGGTGGGCGGCGTTATCTGGTGGAAGCGCCGCCGTGCCTGAACGCGATCTTCTCCGCCGTACCCTCACGAAACCCCATGCCTGAGCTACCCGAAGTCGAAACCACGCGGCGCGGACTGATGCCGTATCTTGAGGGCGCGACGGTCGTCGGGGTCGTCATCCGTAACCCGCGCCTGCGCTGGCCGATTCCTGACAACCTGCCGGCGTTGCTGAATGGCCGGGTGATAGACTCGCTCACCCGCCGCGCCAAATACTTGCTGCTAAATTTTGACACCGGCACGCTGATCCTGCATCTGGGCATGTCCGGCAGTCTGCGCGTCCTGCCAGTCGGCACCCCGCCAGAAAAACATGACCATTTCGATCTGATTTTAGACAACGGTCGTCTGATGCGGCTGCGCGACCCGCGCCGCTTCGGGGCGGTGTTGTGGCATACAGGCGACCCGCACACCCACCCGCTATTAGCCAGCCTGGGTCCCGAACCGCTGGATGACGGTTACACGACAAGCGGTTTCGATGCGCGCACGCTCTACCAGGCAGCGCAGGGGCGCAATGTCAGCATCAAGCAGTTCATCATGGACAATCATATCGTGGTCGGCATCGGCAACATCTACGCCAATGAAGCACTGTTCCGCGCTGGCATCAGGCCGCAGCTCAAAACGGGTCAACTCAGCCTGCCGCGCTGTGCCCGACTGGTCGCCGAAATCCGCGCCACCCTGAGCGAGTCCATTCTGGCGGGCGGCAGCACGCTGCGCGATTTCGTCAACACTTCCGGCAAACCTGGTTACTTCCAGCATCAACACTGGGTGTATGGGCGCGCCGATGAGCCCTGCCGCCGCTGCGGCACCGCCATCAAGCAGATCAAACAGGGACAACGATCCAGTTTCTATTGCAACCATTGCCAAAGGTAAAAAATGCACCCCACCCTCCGCTCACTATTCGCTTTTTCGCTGTCCTGCCTATCGTGCCTGGCATTCGCACCAACCAGTCTGGCCGCCCCCCTGCCGCGCCCCGACCATGTAGTCGTCGTCATCGAGGAGAATCGCAGCTTTGAACAGATCATGGACAAGCGACACAGCGATTCCTATATCCACGCGCTGGCGAAACGCGGCATGTTGTTCACGCAATCCTACGGCGTTACGCACCCCAGCCAACCGAACTATCTGGCCTTGTTTTCCGGCGCGACGCAGGGCATCACCAGCAATGCCTGCCCCTATACGTTTGACTCTGATAATCTCGCCAGCGCCTTGCAGGACAAGGGCTTGAGCTTTGCCAGCTACGCCGAATCGCTGCCCGCAGCGGGCGACGGCATTTGCTCAACTGGCGCATATATGCGCAAACACAATCCGCTGGTGAACTGGCAAGGCACGCGGCTACCCGCCGCAATGAATCTGCGCTTTAGCGATTTTCCTGCTGATTTTTCCCGGCTGCCCACTGTCTCCTTCGTCATTCCGAATCAGGACAACGACATGCACGACGGGAGTTTCGAGGCGGCAGATGACTGGCTGAAGACGCATATCGAACCCTATGTGCAGTGGGCAGGCAAGCACAACAGCCTGTTAATTCTCACTTGGGACGAGGATAACTATTTGAATAATAATCATATTTTTACACTACTGACGGGGCCGATAGTAAAATCAGGCAGCGACAATCAAGCGATCAATCATTACAATGTGCTGCGCACCCTGCTCGACTTTTATACTTTGCCCGCAGTGGGCGCAAGCAGCACGGCTGCCCCTATCCACTCTGTCTGGAAATAACACCCATGCCACTTTTTAGCGAAGCTCTCCCTGCATCCAACAAAAACAAACCCAGCAAGAGAAATACCGAAGCGTTCTACCGCTGGGAAGGTGACACGCTGGTACTCAACATCCTCGGTCGCCCCAGCGCCAAACGGGATGAGATAGGCAGGGTCATCGGCCACCAGCTCGAAGTTTCCGTGAAGGCGATTCCGCGCATGGGCGGCGCGACCGCGTACATGGTGAGATTTCTGGCAGAAGTATTTGACGTACCGAAAAGCGCGATCGAGGTGGTGTTTGGCGAAAGGAACGTGAACAAACAAGTCAAAATCCACGCGCCGAAAAACCTGCCCGCCCCCATACAAGCCGCCAGCGAGCCTATTGCCGCACCCGACACAGCGTATAAAAAATCCAACAAAAAACCGCGCTGAGTCGAGCGCGGTTTTCGGGTCACACAGCCCAGCTAACGGGAATTAACCCTTGGCCGCCATCAGTTTTTCATATTTGACCTGCAACTGCTCAGGGGTTTCTACATGGGCCG
>Ga0210044_10009274_pt1 | contig 12017 bp, 15 predicted proteins | sample CryGey13umfilter_2_FD_183959 | JGI IMG/M metagenome (GOLD analysis project Ga0210044, IMG submission 183959) | Groundwater microbial communities from aquifer in Utah, USA - Crystal Geyser 4/9/14 3 um filter (SPAdes) (version 2) | ecosystem: Environmental > Aquatic > Deep subsurface >... | reverse complement strand
CAAGAAGTCACGACCGCTGGCAGGGGATCTTGAAGATTTTCTGGGTTGGTTTAACCAGCCTACAGAACTTGTGGAGGAGGATCTTGATGATCTGGATGATCTAGTGCAGTTCTCTCTCATACAAGAGTACATCAAAGGAAAGTACGACTGATAGTCAGCCTTTAGGGGCTATAGCTCAGTGGTTAGAGCAGCGTTCTTATAAAGCGCGGGTCGCTAGTTCGATTCTAGCTAGCCCCACCTCGGAGTAGCAGCAGTAGACACACATTCGGGATTAGCTGAGAGGTTTAGCACGGCTTTTACACGGCTGAGACACTGGTTCAAGTCCAGTATCCCGAACTGATCAAAAGAGGATTCGTAGTGAAAAAGGCTTTAGCGTTTGACGATGTACTGCTCACACCGAAGTATTCCACAATACGCAGTCGGGACGATGTTGATATATCAACCAGCCTAGGAAAGCATACTTTTCGGATTCCCATAATGAGTGCCAATATGGCCACAGTGTCAGGCGAACAAATGGTGCGAACCATGGCTGAACTTGGTGGATTAGGTGTTTTAGATCGAACTAACAATAATCCTAACGACGTACTAGCCATCATTCAGCGCACCTGCGTAGACGGTCTTGTCCTAGCAGTCTCTGTTGGAGTAGGCGAGTCCGCGTACACCGAAGCAGGTGGTTATTACCGCGCAGGTTGTCCCATTGTTTGTGTTGATGTTGCACATGGGCACCACGAACGAGTGGTTAGCTTAGTCACTAAACTTCTATCAGAATATGCAGAGCTTACTGTAGTTGCCGGAAATATTGCAACCAAGGAAGCCTACCAGACTTTTGCTAAGGTTCTATCCGACGAACAGCAGGAACGCCTGGTTCTTAAGGTAGGGGTAGGATCTGGAAGCTTGTGTTCTACTCGTGTTGTAACTGGTTTCGGGTTGCCTACCTTGGAGTCACTGTTGCGTATTGTGGAGGACCAGGATGGCATTCAACTGATTGCTGACGGTGGCATCAAAAATAGCGGAGACATTGTAAAGTCCTTAGCTGCCGGGGCGGACGCTGTAATGCTAGGAAGCCTGCTGGCAGGAACAGATGAGGCTCCGGGATCCATAATTAAAGATGACCGCACCCAACTGAAGTACAAGGTTTACCGGGGGTCTGCTAGTTTCGGAACCAAAACCGAGTCCTCGGGGGACCCTAAGTACATAGAAGGGGCAGAGATGCTGATTCCATACAAGGGGTCGGCTGCTTCCGTAATACGTAAGTTGGTTGAGGGGATAAAGTCTGGCTTCTCATACAACGGGTCTCATACATTGTTTGAGCTTCAAGCACATGCCCAGTTTGTAGAGATTACATCGGCAGGATCTTATGAATCTCGGCCCCACAATTTGCTGCCATAGGTGAGCAACGTCCCTTGACAGCCTATATTTTGGGGCTACATTAGAACCATGATTTTGAAGATTTTACCCTTTAGAACTAGCGCAGTAGGTGCCACTGCAACCCAAGTCGCTGCCTTACGAGGTAAGGCGTTGCCCGTGTCCTTCGTTGAAGATGTGCAAGTTCTTGCGCAAGATATGGTAGATACGGTAAAATACCTACACGCTAAGGGACTCGCCGCAAATCAAGTAGGGGAACTAAAGCGCCTTGTAGTAGTTGTTCTGGATGGGGAACCTACTGTCATGATTAACCCTGAGATCATAAAGTACGAAGGAGTTCAGCACGTTTTGGAGGGGTGCCTGTCCTTCGTCAATGTTAGTGCTATCATAGACCGCCCAAGCCTAATAACGGTTAGGTATACCGACAGCCGGGGGGATGAGCTAGTGGAGCTTTTGTCCAACTATGATGCAGCAGCAGTATGTCACGAACTTGATCACCTTGACGGTATTTTGCTTGTAGACCGGCTGTTTGGCCTGACCAAGAGAAATTTCTTACGCAGAGTTAACAAGAAACACAGAAAAATGAACAGAGACAAGCAACTGCGGGTATGATGTAATGGCAGCATCCAATCTTTCCAAGTTTGCCGTGTCGGTTCGATCCCGACTACCCGCTCCAGTTAAGTTCAGTACTTCCGTAGAGGAATAAAAGGAATAAGTATACATGCAAATTGGTGAATATCTGAAGATGGATACCACTCAACGAAAAGCCGCCAAACTGGCGGCTGTGGACCTACTGGAGGCGGGGTATAAGCATGCCCCAATGGCTGTACTAGAAGGAATGTGCACTTTGATTGTTCTTATGTTGCACTCGCTAGATCTCCCCTTGTCTACTGCTATAGACCGAATCGCGGATCGATACGAAATACTTGCTAAGGAAATGATCGACAATCCCCCCAACTTCAACTAGCTTAGTTGCCTAAACTGTTGGACTTACTTAGCTTAGCTCCCGTACTTTTGTACGGGAGCTTTTGCTTTGATGAAGTTGTGTGCTAAACTTGGAGAATGATCACTGTCCGCTGGTTTAGTACAACAGCCAAACAAGCGGAAATTTGGAGAATCTTAGACTTATCCGGGCTTACCAAGTCTGTCAGGGAGTCCCGAGAGTTTACAAGAGCCCACTACGTGTTCTTGAACAACAATCAGGTGTCGTCAGTAAAGTCAACAGTAGAAATCGGGATTCCGTTTCGTCTGGAGCTGCGTTTCCCTAATGGTAAGGTGGTAGGTGCGGACATCATGGTTGTAAATCGCATGTATCCTCCAGCGAGGCAACGTAGAAGTTTAGATCCTCTAGAGCTTCGGAGAAAAGGATGACTTATGTGCCTGAGTTTACCTGTCCCTTCTGCGGTAACGTAGTTGGGACTGAGGTCTCTTTTGTTGATCCATTTGGGGTTAGTGAAGGATCTGTCGGGGTGTGCGGCTGTGCTGAAAGTCGCAAAGCCGCTGATGAGCGTAGCCACCTAGCCTATGAATCTCGCAAAAAGAGGAAGAGACACCAATGAGAAACATATCTTACCTTTGGACCTTTCCGATGGATCTACTCTTGTGGCTTCTGTGGATTTTACCCTTTTGGGGCCTATGGGGAGAACATCTTCGATTTCAGCGGGGCGCTCTGGTTTTCAACCTTAAGAAGGACAGCTGGCCAAGCCGCACATGGTACAAAAATTGGGGAGGTACTACCTTAGGGAACGCAATCATGTATGGTCACGGGCGCGGGTTCGACGACCGAATTAGGATCCATGAGGAGTTTCATCAGAAGCAGTATCGTGGTGTCATGCTGAGCGCCTTCCTCACGCAGTTGGCTTTGGTTCCTGCAGTGCTTCCTGGGCATAGTGTGCTGTTTACGGTTGTACTCTGCGTAGTTATATGGAATACTGGGTACATTAGGTGGGGATTAGGAAATTTGCTTGACGCGTTGATCGAAGAGAAGGGAAATGCTTACAGGAACTCTTCTCACGAGCAAGCCGCCTATGCGGTCGATGCACAGTTTGAGGAAAATAAGTTGTAAGACGACTTATTGGGTTTGATACTATTCAGATAACTCTGAGGAAAGAAAGTAGATTAGATGGGATACAAGAAGCAAGCTAGATACGTGGTTAATCCAACTACAATCAAGAAACACTCTGACATTGTATTTCAGCGTCAGCTAGCTGAGAACACTGTTGGTCCTCGTGAACATACCCCCACAGGCTTTCGGGTTTCTGGGGCAACTACGGCTAATTTTGAGTTGTACACTGAGGTTATGGCTGCACAAAGTGCTACCAATACTTATGTACATCCTAAGAAGTCTCGCTCTTACCGGGTTCTCAATGGTTCGGGATTACTGATTTTAAATAAAACTAAGATTATCCCACTACTTCCAGGAATCACAGTTACAGTGGATCCGGGGGTGGCCTTCCGTGTAGTTACTGCTGGAAACACAGGTGAACTAGAGTTTCTTGTTGTACAAGATTCTAAGTACGAAGACCGGCTAAAGCTTGTTGAAAGTGACGGCGTTTCGGTCGAAGAGTCAACTTACTCCTTAGTTGGTCAATCTATTGAGGACACTCAAGAAGTGCACAATGTGCCACGGCGCCGAGGATCTAAAGTCAAAGAGCAGCTCAAGCTTACTTCGGCTGCTAAGAAGCTTAAGTCTGGGAAAGCAACTCCCCAAGCCCCCGGTCCTAACATTGTGAATGTTAAGCCTGCAAGAATTGTGGATGGAGAACTTGTGGAGCGATGAGTAGAATGCCCCGCCGACTTTACCTAACAAACAGACTGTGTAAGGGCGGGGATGCGCCTTCTAAGCCTCCAGGGGTAGAGAAACCAGCCGCTGCTCCTGCCTCTGGGGGCACGGGTGCACCCAGTGCTGGTGCGGGGGGTGGTGGTGGCAGGAGTAGGGCCCGGCGTGTTTCATTGCCTGCCTCTCCAAAGATGGAATATTGGTCTGCCAGCGACGGCCCTCCTCCCGTAAGCGGCGGATGGATTGCGAATGAGGGAGGGGGCGGGGGATACCATCGTCCCATAGGATCAGGACACAAGGCTGCAGCTGCTCCTGAAGCTGCAAAAGAACCTAGGAAGAAGGCTGCCGAAGGCGAAGAGCCGAAAGCCAAGGATCCTGCCGCTGATCCTACAAAACAGTTTACCCAGCAGCATGTTGAGGGTGGAGGATCCAATAAAAACAAGGATAAGGCGGATACAGAAGTCGATCAACCGGCGTACAACTTAGCTACTAGTGAGTACACGCTGGAGGAGCCATCTACGGGAGAAGGCGCCAAACTAGACACCAAAGCTTCTGACACTCTAGTAGATCAACCAGCAGCCAAACCTAGTAAAGCTTCTGACACTCTAGTAGATCAACCAGCAGCCAAACCTAGTAAAGCTTCTGACACTCTAGTAGATCAACCAGCAGCCAAACCTAGTAAAGCTTCTGACACTCTAGTAGATCAACCTGCGACAGATCCTGACGCAAAGGCAGTGGCTGAGCGGTCCAAGGCTGCCGCTTATAGGGCCGACGCTCAAGACAAGGCCCATCAACTTGAGGAATATCTTAGCAGTAACCCCCAGTTGAGTCCTGTTGAAGTAAAAAATGTCAGGGACTCTATTGAGCACTATAACAACTTCTCACAGCACACTACTCCTAGCGCAAAGGACTTCAAGATTAAAAGAGACCTAGATGCAGGCATGAGTAGGCACTTGAAAGAACATAAGACTAGTAAGAAAGCCGCAGAAGCAAAAAATAAGCGTGTTAAAGCCGAGGCGGCGCGAGCTTCCGTCAAAGCTCAACATGCTAAGGCTCAAGCGGACAAGGCTAAGGCCCAAGCGGACAAGGCGAAAGCCACTGCGGAGAAAGCCAAAGGCGTTGAAGCTGAACGTGCAAAGGTGAAGGCCGAGCGTGCTAAGGCTCAAGCGGACAAGGCATCAGCCAGGGCTGAGAAAGCTAAGGGTGTTCAAGAGCAGCGTGCTAAAGCAGCAGCGGAGAAGGCACAAGCTAAGGAGGAGGGCACCAAGGCCCGAGAGGCTAGGGTTAAGGCCCAAGAGGAGAATGCTGCAAGCATACAGGCGGCCAGGGATAAGGCCAAGGAGGAGCGAGCCAAGGCTGAGGCTATTCGCGATAAGGTACGTAAGCAGCGCGAGGACAAGGTAAAGCATCGTTTGTTCTTCAGCAAACTGTATACTACATGGGTTCGAGGAACTGGACAGGGGGCCACTCTTGGAGCAGCTGCCGCAGACCCATACGGAGGCGCCGGGCGCCTAGTGAATGTAGTTGACTACGGAGTAAAGGGTACTATTGGTGTAGGACAGATGTTGCTTGGGGGTAACCCTGGAGTTAGCGCAAAGACTCAGCAACAGCAACTGGCCGATGAGGACGCGATTAAGATTGCCAAGGACGCCGAAGATGCTACCGGTAATAATGCCCAGGATAGCGCGACTAAGAAGCCGGATGAACCCTCCACAGCAGCACAGTCGTCCTCAGCCAAAAAACCCTCGGCTACCGGAACTAGAGGACAGTACGTATCTCCGTTTGCGAAAACTGAGCCCGATCTCCGAATTATGAAGCCTAACAAGGTTACCAAGTCTCTAACTAGGTTGTTTGTGAAACTATGAGATTATATCTGACGATAAATAAGGCAGTACAAATGCCAGCTACAGGACAAGATTCCAAGCAGGAAGATCGTGCTAAAGCGGAGGAATCTAGGTCTTACAGTACGCAGTATGCGGGAGCTGCTTCTGGGGAGGGCATGAATGCTGGAAGTGTAACCAAGGCTGCGGCCACTGCACTAGGTGAAACAGAGGCAGACCGAGAGGCCGTCGGTGCCTTAGATCCTAACCTAGTAGCTAGTCCAAAAAAAGACAAGGATAAGTCCAAATCCGAAGAGGTCCCTGTAGGTAAGGCACTGGCAGCCCTTCCTTCGTCGGACGTAGTTGAGGATTACAAGGATCGTAACGCGAAAAGTACCAGCGAGGCTTCTCGTATCATGAAAGCGGTATTGGCCAAAGCTGAGAATTTAGCGGCATCAAACCGACCAAATACAGCAGAGGTTGAGTTTCTCAAGAGTTTAGGCTATACTGAGGACGATATATCGGTTGGTGCCGCCCGAATTACTGGTCGTACCAGGTCTCGCTTCAATCAGTGGCTCCAGCACCGAATGCTCACATCCATCGAGACACTAACAAAGAGTGTAAGAAACTTGTGACGGACAACTTCAAAAAGTGGAATAGTTTAGCCAAGTCTTGGAGCAGTCCTGGTGCGGGAATACCTGCAGCTAACCGCGAAGACCTCATCAAGAGCAAATATAAGTCTGAGGACGCTAAACGTAATGTAGGATCCTTTTTAGAAGACCCGCTCGCGATCAACTACGCGATGGGTTATAAGGATCGAAAGTTTTCGCTATCCTTTGATGTAGCCAAGCAAGTTGTACAAAATCTTTCCATAGTTGCTGGCATTCTTCAGACTCGTACCAACCAGGTTGGTTCCTTTGCTACTCCTTATAGGCTATCTAAGTCTGTAGGGTATGTGATCAAACACAACAACCCTGCTCGCCTTACCACCAAGGGCGAGAGAGACATGATCCAGTCTCTTGAGAAATTCATCTACAACTGCGGTTCCTCTAAACCAAATAAGTATGATCCACACAGGCAGCGGGATGACTTCGAGGGCTTCTTAAAAAAGATTGTTCGTGACAGCCTCATGTACGACCAGTTCGCCGCTGAAGTTGTTCCCGACCTGGCAGGAAAGCCGTATGAGTTTTTGGCCATTGATGCCGCTACGATCCGTTTGGCAGGCAAGCCGGACACGATACGGGATTGGATGGGGCAGGAAGATCGTAGGGCGGGTAAAGGATCCCTGGCTACCCAAATAGAACCCACAGGACTGACGTATCCCTATCGCACTATGCGCATAGACACTGGACACAACGTCAAAGATCCTGCGTATATGCAGATTATACATGGGCAGCCTACTCGCATATACTCAGCAGACGAACTGATGTTTGGTATCCGGAACCCCCGTACTGATATCTACATTCAAGGCTACGGATACAGTGAAGTAGAGCAGCTTGTTAGCATCATTACCTCTCATCTGTATGCTGAGGAGTACAACCGCCAGTTCTTTAGGCAAGGGTCTGCTCCAAAAGGATTGCTAGTGTTCCGTGGTGATTCCATGGACGGCACTCAATTGGAAGCATTTAAGCGACAGTGGAAGGCTAACCTTGAGGGCGTGTCTAACAGTTGGCGCACGCCTATCATGCAGTCCGAGCAGGGAGTAGATTGGGTAAATCTAAACCAGTCAAACAAGGATATGGAGTATGGCCAGTGGATGGAGTACCTCATTAAAGTAACATGCTTCCCAGAGAACACCTTTGTTACGTTGGCAGATGGGGTGTCCCGTCCCATTTCGACGATCAGGCCTGGCGAGTATGTGCGGACTCTTGAGGGCGGTCCTTGCAAGGTTACAAACCTACAAACATCGTCGTTTACCGGAGACCTAGTGACTGTCACGGCTGCGGGGTCTAGCCCATTTTCAGCCACAGCTAATCACCCTATTTTTGCGCTTACCCACAATAAGTTGCTGGAGGGAGGGGAGCCTGTTGAGGTCCCTGCGAACAAACTGACGACAGACCACTACCTTATGGTACCAAAACCTAGGTTTGCCTCAGAAGATAAGGAAACCACGTTTGACCTGTCTGTGTATGGTGAAAACAAACTATTTTTTGAGACCGCTGAGGAGACTGGTGTATTCACAGGCAGGGAAAGATACTACAAATATCTTAAGCTAGACCGCGAAATGGCTTATTTTATGGGAGTATATGCGGCCTCTGGAGCACACTCACCTAAGTTGCGTGAAGTCAGACTGACCTGTCGTTCTAAGGCTCAAAAGGACCGACTGTCCCAGTTTGTTGCAGAAGTCTTTGGTACGAAGTCTACAGTTAGTTCGACAGGTATTAAGTTTCGTTGTTTACACGTATGGCGCTTTCTTAATGAAGAGATGAGGGCCTGTCGTCGCAGTAGGCATTTTCCCACTATTCTGCTGTGCGCCCCCAAGGACGTCAAGGTTGGCTTCCTAGAGGGATTTCTAGACACTTGTGCGACTACTGAAGGGTCGGAATCCTCTGGAACCTCCGTAGTCATTCCTAAGTTGTCACTATCTCTGCTTTCGCAGATGCGGGCACTTCTGTTGTCCTTGAACATCTATGCGGATCTACAAAGGATGCCTACGGAACGGCCTGTACATAAACTGACAATTTCGGCTTTGCACGTTCAGAGATTGCTGGATATTGTAGATCAAGGACTATTCCATAAGAAGCTTGAGATAGAGGTTGCGATTAATGGGATAGGCCATCAGGAGGTTTATGAAAATCAAGATGCCTTCTTTATCCCTGTTGTGAATACTAGTACAGAACAAGTGGAGGACCTTTCCGTATACAACATAGAGGTGGATAAGTCCCACACTTATTGTGTGAACGATGTTGCCGTACACAACTGCTCAGTGTTTCTGATCGATCCTGCAGAGCTTAACTTCGATCTCCACGGTGGAGTATCACAGACTCCCTTGTTTGAGTCCTCACAAGAGTGGAAGCTGAAGGCATCACGCGATCGAGGACTTAAGCCCCTACTTAGGTTCCTAGCCAAGCACATAAACAACTCTATCATATCTAAGATCGATGAGAACTTTGTCTTTGATTTTGTTGGGCTGGATGAACTCACTGAGCAGGAAAAGCACACTCTCCGCACGGAACAGGTTAACTCCTACATGACCCTAAATGAGATTAGGCGGGCTGAGGATCTTCCAGACCTTGAGCACGGTAATGTTCCTATGAACCCCACCTACGCCCAGGTAGCCCAGATGGCAGCACAGGCGCAAGCCGCCCAACCTCAAGCTGCAGGAGGGGCCGCGCAACCTGCACAATCCGGAAACGCGGTCCCAGAAGGCGAAGAGTCCGAAGAGGTCCCAAATTACTCAGGCAACTTTACCAAGTCTATACGAAGCCAGGCTGAGGCCCCTACATTCTCCTCAGATTATGATGAGTGGGAAGCCTTTGCAGGGATAGAGGACGACGACTAATGGAGTACTTAGAAAACAAGCTTATCCAGGACAATAAGCGTCGTAAGGTGCGGGGGATACCTCCTGCCGTAGGATACTCGTACTTTCAGTCGATCCCAATTATTCTAGAGAATAAAGAGGGAACTGTTCGTTCGTGGCACAACGCTGAGGGGGCAGGAAAAACCTTCATGTGTTACGACTACGGATATATCCCAGATACAATGGGTATGGACGGCGATGAGATTGATGTATACATCGGTCCCGAGGAATACTCATCGCATGTATTCATAATAAATCAACTTAAGGCTCCTGAGTTCACCGAGGTTGATGAGTGGAAGGTTATGTTAGGCTTTGACACTGCAGACCAGGCCACTGAAGCGTACATGAATCAGTACAATAAAGCTCAGTTTTATGGGGAATGTGAAGCGGTTTCTTTGGAGTTATTTGTGCATGTTATCTTGGCAGATCATCCAGTATATAAGCACATACAAACTCCGTTGGTGGTAAGGACAGATTTCCCTGCTATACTAGGGGGGGATAGGACAAACTTTGTGAGCAAACTATACATTTCTAAGTCTAAGTGCACGGACAAGTTCGACGACGACAAAGACGACGACGAGGAACTTGAAAAGAAGTACATTGGGTTTGACAAACTCAAGGCGAAGATCAAGGGCACTGTATCTAATCCAGGCGCTGTGGCAGCTGCCATAGGCAGGAAGAAGTACGGAGCTAAGAAGTTCAACAAGGACGCTGCCAAGGGCAAAAAGATGCGGCACGAAAAGCCCCTAAAAAAGGGTAGATCTGCCGAGACTGACTTCTTGGATAAAGTGGGCGAAGCCTCTCACAATATCGCAACTCGCCTTGCTACGGGCACAGCTGCATTGGCCAAGGCGCTCACTGCCAGTACGGTAACACAGTTTACTCGTAGGCCAGAACGTCCTGTGGAGAGTACGGGGGCAGCCTCTACTCCTATTTTTCATGTAGTACCCGTAGATACTAGTACTCTTGAACTGTACAAGAGTTGCGATCACTGTGGCGGGCTTTACAAGAGTAACTCGGCATGCGCCAGGTGTGAGACACTGGCCACTCAAAATGAAGGAACTTCGTTTTTGAAGTACTAATGGATCCATTACTATACATAACTAAGTCGAGCAAGGCAAAGAGCCCGGAGCCGACTAACGCCAGCAGAAAGAATGTTACAGGAGAGCAACATGGCGGTAACTACATCGCTCGTCGGCAGCTGGGGTACAACAAAGACGGTAAGCCTAGATATCGATACTTTCGTACAGCAGAGGAACTAGAGCGGTATAATAAGTGGAAGAGTGGGGACAAGGCTGCTAAGAAGCAGGACAAGGAGCGGCATAAGCGTGGTGACAAGCTTTCGGACAAGAAATCTAAAGAGGACAAGAAGTCTGAAGAGAAAGCCACTAATAGTCCTGGAAAGCTTATCTCCGGGCCTAAATTGTTAGGCACCGACAGAGAGAAAGAAGACACTGAGGTAAATAAGAGCCTCATTTTTGTACGGAGAATTTCATGAGTCATTTACCTAGAGTGCCTATTCGTTTCATTGAAGAAAATGCAGAGATATTGGACGGGTTTGAAAAGTCCCTAGACGCTGGACAGCGGCTGAACGGCACTAACCAGGTCACCGATGAGGATGTTGTGCATGTTACCATGGGACAGAGTTATCGAACTGCTCCTGGTCGCACGTATGGCAACGTGTTCTTTCGTCGAGAACCTGATGGCAGCTTGTGCTATGATTATGCTGTAGGAAATGTTGTAGACGCCTTACATCGACACAAGGACGGCGTTGCCCTCAACGGAGTGGAAGAAGTGGCTTTAGCGGTGCTGTTTCCGGAGACTCTGGGGGGGCTGCACAACAACGGCACCCTAGCGGCAATGGCTGCAATACAACTAAAGTTGTCTCCTGGAGAAATCTTTCATCTTCGGCAGTTAGTAGCTGGACATCTGGCTAATGAGATGGCATATACTCTTGCCAGCCACTCTTCATGAAAACTAAGGAAAAGCCTAAGAAATATACACCTGCATCCCCTGCGGAGGCTGATTTACTCCGGGGGGTTGGCTTAGCTTTTGATCACATGGTTGACAGTTTACAGAACTCGTTGACTAAGCTTATAAAGGAGAATACTCATGAGTGAATGGTGGGCTCCCCAGCCCTTAAGGGGTCTTTGTTTAGATGGCGAACTGTTTAAGTTTGATCAGGCGGGTACCATGACAAAGAGCAAGCCTGATGCTTACTCGGAGCAGCGTGCCAAGGATGGCACTCTCCCTGTACGCGGAGGTAGAACACGGCTACGTCCTCCTCCTGCTGGTCCCCGCCTAGAGATCGCAGATGATATTGCTAAGGCAAAGAGTAAGGAAGTTCCCCGACAGGCTGAAACATATGACGCTGAAGCGGTTGTGAAGTCCTTTTTGTCTAGGCCATAGTGTGTCTTTCGGGACGTTGCGTTGTTGATTACTGGCATGCTAGTCCGGGTGAAGCAACTTGTGCGCAAGCACATAAACTGGTTAGTTGCATCAATTCTTGGGACTGACACTCTTACTGAGGGGG
>Ga0210044_10009273_pt1 | contig 12018 bp, 13 predicted proteins | sample CryGey13umfilter_2_FD_183959 | JGI IMG/M metagenome (GOLD analysis project Ga0210044, IMG submission 183959) | Groundwater microbial communities from aquifer in Utah, USA - Crystal Geyser 4/9/14 3 um filter (SPAdes) (version 2) | ecosystem: Environmental > Aquatic > Deep subsurface >... | reverse complement strand
TACCGCGCTGGGAACCGCCAAGGCCGGTTACCTCACCCGCCGATTGATTGATGTCTCACAAGCGGTCGTAGTTAAAGAAGAGGACTGTAAGACCAAGAATGGTATTTCGATTTATCGCGATGGCGGCGGAATAGTCAATTACAGCTTCGCGCGGCATCTGTCATCGCGGACGGCGCTTGAGAATATTAAAATCGGCCGCAAGACCATTGTTAAAGCTGGCGAAATTATTGACCGCGCTGCGGCCGAGGAGGTTGAAAAGTCCAGTCTGAACGAGGTTAAAGTCCGCTCACCCATAACCTGTAAGACGCTTTACGGTATCTGTTCCAAGTGCTACGGACTGGATTTGGGCAGAAACGAGCCGGTCCAGGTAGGAGAGGCGGTGGGAGTTATCGCAGCTCAGTCAATTGGCGAGCCAGGCACACAACTTGTGCTTCGCACTAAACATGCCGGAGGCATAGCAGTGGCTATGGATATAACTAAAGGTTTGCCGAGGGTGGAGGAGGTTTTTGAAGCCCGTTCGCCTAAAAACATGGCGACCCTGTCTGAATATGAAGGTAGAATCGCGAAAATTGAGGATCGGGGTCTTTTGAGAACCATCGGTATCGATACTGTCGTGCGCGGCAAAAAGAAACTGGTTGAGTATCAAATTCCACGATCCACCACCGTGAGAGTGAGTGAGGGCGATAAAGTAGAAGTCGGCCAAGTTTTGACCGAAGGCAATGTCGATCTTCAGGAATTATTCCGCCTCAAGGGTAAAGAGGAAACTTACCGCTACATCATAAACGAGGTTGAAAAAATTTATGCGAGTGAGGGAGTCCTGTTAAGCATGAAGCACCTTGAGGTCATAGTTCGCCAGATGTTTAGCCACGTGAGAATAATGGAATCCGGCGATACTGATCTAGTGGTGGGCGACATTGTAGGCAAGTCCCGTTTTATTGAAGTAAACCAGGCGGTCAAAGCCGACGGCGGTCTGCAAGCAAAAGAGGGTGAAATTCTTCTTGGTATCGGCCAATCTGCGTTGCACGCCGAGGGTTGGCTCGCCGCCGCCTCTTTCCAGGAAACCGCGAGGGTCTTGATACGTTCGGCGGTGGAGGGACGAGTTGATCGCCTGATCGGTCTTAAGGAAAACGTGATTATCGGCAGACTCCTCCCGATCGGCCCGGTCTTCCGTGGTGAAACGTTAGTGGTTGAAATACCGCGGGAAGAAGAAACCACGGTTGCCGAGGCTCCAAGAGAAAACGCTGCGGGGTGACGTTGATGCGTTCGGCAAACTCAGCATGGCTTCGACTGAGCTCGGCCGAATGTCCAATCCTGAGCAAGCCGAAAGATTGATTTCTTGTGGCCAACCTGCTAACCTAGGCTAGCTGAAATGGAAGAGGAAAAGGATATAAAACCATACGAAATCTCATTTTTACTCAAGAACGAGGAAGATGCCGCGTTGGTCGTGAAAAAACTTTCGGACCACGGAGCGGAGATCATAGGCGAGGGCGCGGTGAGCTACATCCGCCTCACTTATCCGATAAAAAAGGAAGAATCGGCATACTTCGGCTACGTTCACTTCAAGGCGGCGCCGGAAGCAATTAAGAGTGTTAGTGATTCACTGAAACTAGAGCCTAAAATTCTTCGTTTTCTTGTTGTCACCCCGCCTCTCGAAAAAACTATTCCACGCCGTCTGGACTTTCGGCGCCAAACCGACCGCGGCGCCGAACTTCCTGTAATCGCGCCCAAGGTCGAACCACTCTCTAACGCCGAGCTAGAGGAAAAGCTCGAGGAAATCTCAAAGTAAATCAATGAATCTCAATAAGGTATTCATTATCGGAAGGCTAACTGCCGACCCGCAGTCCCGGACTACCCCCGGCGGCGCGCAGGTCACCACTTTTTCGGTGGCGACCAACCGTTCTTGGACAGATAAGAACGGCTCTAAGAAGGAATCGACCGAGTTCCACAATGTGGTAATTTGGGGACGGCAAGCGGAAATTGCGGCGGAGTTTCTGACCCGCGGTAGCACCGTCCTAATTGAAGGGAGATTACAGACTAGATCTTGGGAAGGCAAGGACGGCCAATTGCGGAAAACCACAGAGATAGTCACGGAACGGATGCAGCTCGGTCCGCGGCCGGGCGGGGCACCTCGCGGTGACGTGGGTTCCAAAGGTTCCAAAGATGCGCCGAGAAAAGAGGGCACTGATGCCCCCGCGGCCGAGAAGATGCCGGTGATTGAAATAGGGGATGAAGAAGTAAAACCCGAAGACCTGCCGTTCTAAAGGGCTTTGTCCGCGCACATAAGAACTTATGTGCGCGGCTACAAAACCTTTACCCCGCACCATTTGTAGAAATGATTACCGATAAAACAACAATTCAAGGGCGAAGCCGCCTATCGGCTCCAATTAAGCTAAAACACCGGGCTGTTGCCACAAATGGTGCGGGGTGCTCAATGTTATGGCTAAATTTCTTGCGCCTCGCATTAAGCTCGGCTTATAAATTTAGATAACATTGGCATGAAGAGGAAAGAACAGTGCTTTTTTTGCTCGCAGAATGCCGAGGACATCGACTACAAAGAAGTCGAGCTTATCAGGCGTTTCGTTTCCGGACAAGCTAAAATCGTTGACCCGGTGCATACGGGTACTTGTTCCAAACACCAGCGCCGTTTGGCTCGCGCAATCAAGCGCGCGAGATTCATGGGTCTACTGCCGTACGTACGGCGCTGAAACCGATGTTTGCATTAGACGTATTCATCCTGCAGGCTCTCCGGCATCTTGTTGGTATATCTAAACTTACCGATTGGTTAATTATCTTCTTCGCGGAGTATTTAATCTATTTTATGGTCGCGGCGTTTTTGTATTTTTTATTTAAAGCTGCCCGAGGGCGCAAAATGTACTTCTTCGCGCTGGCGGCGATATCCACAATCCTTTCCCGCGGTATCATTACAGAGCTGATCCGATTTTTCTTCTTCCGCCTGCGGCCCTTCGCGGCTTTGGCGTTTAGCCCGCTTGTCGCGCAGTCCGCCGCCGAGGCCGCTTTCCCCTCCGGGCATATGGCATTTTTGGCTCCATTGGCGCTTGTGTTCTGGTATATGGACCGTAAAAAAGGGAATTGGTTTATAGCGTTAACCTTGCTAGTGGGCATTGCCAGGGTTATTGCAGGGCTACATTATCCAAGCGACATATTGTGTGGATTGTTGATAGGATTGGCGAGCTTCTTCGCAATCAGGCCGTTTTTGCGCAAGGCAGATGCGGCATCAGGTGCGCAATAATCATTCTGGAAGGATAAATTTTATTTACAGTCGCGCTAAGCGCGACTGTTTTCGTGGAAATTTTTATTGCGCGCGCGCCAAGCGCGAGTTATCCACCGTTTTTAATTTTTCATTTCTGATATAATAAAAATTGAGAAGCGAGTTTTAAATTTTTGATAAAGGTCGAGCACCTAGCAAGGTTAATCGTTAAGAAAACAAATGGCGAAAAAGAGGAAGGCTGCTAAGAAGGCCAAGAAGGGCGGTAAGAGAAAGAGATAACTCTCCGCCTAGAAACGTGTTCTTAAAACCTGCCCCAACCGGGGCAGGTTTTGTTACTTTTATATTTGTGCCGCGGGAGAGAGTCGAGCTCTCACGACCTTGCGGTCACAGGATTTTGCCTGCCCCGCACCGAGCTTTACTCTGGTGCGGGGAGTCGTGCGCGTCCCGCACTAAATCTTGTTTTGTGGGCGGGGAGGGAGTCGAACCCTCATGAGTTTCCCCACACGATTTTGAGTCGTGCGCGTCTGCCATTCCGCCACTCGCCCATATGATTAAACAAAATTAGTGCGGGATAAATCTGCCATTCCCTGCCTGCCGGCAGGCAGGCGCCACCGCGGCAAGATAATGTTGGCAAAATTGATGGTGCCACATTCTCGGACTATAGTAAACCCAGTAGTAGAAGTTTGGCTTCCTTCGGAATTCGTGTTTTGCTTCGTAAAACACCTGCCAAACTCTCACTACTGGGTAAAGAAAATGGCGCGAGTGATAGCTATCTGCAATCAAAAGGGCGGAGTCGGTAAAACCACGACCGCGGTAAATTTGGGCGCCTACCTTGCCGCTTTGGGTCGGCGAGTGCTTTTGATAGATTTCGATCCGCAGGCCAACGCAACTTCTGGCCTTTCCGGCAGGAAAACTTTTGATAGAAATATCTACCACGGACTCACAGACCTTGTGCCGCATGAGGAACTTGTCCAGCCGAGCGGAATTTTGAACTACGAATACATTCCTTCATCAGCTGACTTGGCCGGCGCGTTAATCGAACTTGTTTCCATTCCGAAGCGCGAGTATTACCTGCGCAACTTTGTGCATCATTTCCGGCATCGTTATGATTATGTTCTGATTGATCTCCCGCCGTCCTTAAGCCTTCTTACGGTAAACGGACTGATGGCTGCGGATGAAGTCATCATTCCGGTGCAGGCCGAGTATTACAGTCTGGAAGGTTTGAGCGAGCTTTTGCAAACAATAGATCTTTTGCGCGGACGTTTGGGACACCCGCTCTCCGTTGCCGGAGCGCTAATCACGCTGTATGATAAGCGGGAACGCTTATCAAGGGATGTGGCCAAAAATCTGCGGCGACATTTCCCGTACAGAGTTTTCAGCGTGGAGATCCCGCGTTCGGTGTCGTTGGCCGAAGCGCCGAGTTTCGGTAAGCCAATTATTATTTATGATCCTTATTCCGCGGGAGCGCGCGCTTACCGCAGCTTGGCGGAAGAGGTGATAGCCCTCGAGGAGCATCCGCAAGAATTTATGGAATTAAGTAATCAAAATACCTTCTAGAATGCTAGGCCGAGGATTGGAAGCCCTTATCCCGGTAGGGGAAAACGGTGCGAATAACAGGGTAAATACAGAGGAAAACCGCGCTCCAGAGGGCGTTGCTTCGCGCCCAAGACCCGCTGAAGCCATTTTTCAAATCGAGGTTGAGTGCATCAAGCCAAATCCACATCAACCCCGGCGCAACTTCGATGAAGTAACCTTGAAAGAACTGGCGCTCTCGGTCCGCGAGTTCGGAGTGCTGCAGCCTCTGATTGTGACCAAGGTTGAAAAAGAGAGCGACGAGGGGACCAGCGTGGAATATGAACTGATTGCCGGCGAGCGGAGACTGCTTGCGGCGAAGATCGCGGGCCTCCGCACCGTCCCGGCCATCATCCGCCGCGCCACCCCGGAGCGCGAGAAACTTGAACTCGCAATCATAGAAAATGTCCAGCGTTTGGACCTAAACCCGATTGAAGAAGCGCGGGCCTATGCCAGACTGCAGGATGAGTTTAAACTCACGCAGCGCGAGATCGCGGCGCGATTGGGCAAGAGCCGTGAAGTGATTGCTAATGCCGTGCGTCTCCTGAACCTCCCATCGGAGATTCAGGATGCGGTATCGAGCGGTAGAATAAACGGGAGCCAGGCAAGATTGCTCTTGTCGGTGGAGGATATCCCCCGTCAAAGGGAACTTTTCGTTGCGCTTATTCGTGACAATATGAGCGTCCGTGAACTGAAGGCAAAAGTTATGGCTGTGAAACCAGATATGGCATCACATCCTCTCCCCCCAACTATTCCTGACCCGGAACTCGCGGCGGTGAAAGAACAACTGGAAGAATTTCTAGGCACCGAGGTTGCACTCTCCCGTTCCGGCGAAAGCGGTCGGATAACCATCGCGTTTTATTCACCCGAAGAGCTGCATGGGATATTGGAGAAGATTCTTAGAGTTAGAGAAAGTGGTACTCAAGCTCTTTAATTTCTTTGACCCCTTTTAGTTTTACTAGCAGCTTGGGGACTTTGTCGCGGTCGGCCGTGTCAATCACGATCTTCAGGGTATGGAAGCGGCCTTTGCGCTCCGAGCTGGAGTGAATTTGTAGGATATTGAAGTGCGAGCGCGATATTACCGCAGCGATGTCTTTGAGCACGCCGACGGAATCCTCCGAGGTTATTTTGAGTTCGGTTTTCAATCCAATCTTTTTTAGAAGTCCGCTCTCACCCCGCAAGGCGGCTTTTATTTTCTTCTTGGCGTACCCGGTCACGACGAAATTCAGCCACGAGGCCGAAGGTTTTTTGCCTTTTTGGACTAGAATCTCAACAACATCCTGCGATTGCAATTTATGGTCCAGTGATACGATCTTTCCGTTCACTTTCGCTCCGCTGCACTGGTTGCCCAATGTCGTGTGGATGCAGTAAGCGAAGTCGACTGGCGTTGCTCCCTGCGGCAGGTCCACAATCTCGCCGCGGGGAGTGATAACGAAAATGCGGTCTTTGAAGAAGTCGATTTTTAACGAATTCAAAAATTCTTTCGGGTCGGCAAACTCGTTCTGCCAGGCACTGAGCTGTTTCACCCAAGCCAACTCACGGTGATTGGTAGTCGAGATTTCGCGTCCGGCGTATCCCTCGCCCTTCATCGCTTTGTAAATCCAGTGGGCGGCGATTCCGTTCTCGGCTTCCTCGTGCATCTCTTTGGTGCGAATTTGAAATTCCACGAAATACCCGCCCGGCCCTATCACGGTGGTGTGCAAGCTGCGGTAACCGTTTGGCTTGGGCATCGCTATATAATCCTTGATTCTGCCCGGCGCCGGCGGCCACAGTTTGTGGATGATACCCAAGGTGGCGTAGCACTCCTCTACATTGGAAACGATTATGCGGAACGCAACCAAGTCGTAGATTTTGTCTAGATCCATATCGTAGCGCTGCATTTTCTTGAGGAGGCTGGAATAACGCTTGGCTCGGAAGTCTATAGTGAAGGGGCTGATACCGCCTTCGTGTAACGCTCTTTCTACAACTGGCCTTATTGTTGTTGTCATATACTTCTCTCGTTCTTCGTAGCGCTCAGGCACGTTCTCTATAAGCCAGTTATATTCTTTCGCGTGGGTGTACGGCAAGGCTAAATCTTCCAGTTCGCCTGACAAGCTCTGCATCCCGAGGCGATAAGCCAGCGGCGCGTATATCTCGGAGGTTTCCGCTGCTATTCTTTTCTGTTTTTGGGGCGGGAGGGCGCTCAATGTCGCCATATTGTGCTTGCGGTCAGCCAGTTTGATTAAGATGACGCGGATATCCTCCGCCATCGCGAGAATCATGCGGCGGATATTGTCAGCCTGCTCTTCTTCGCCGCGGTACTTGACCTTGCCTAATTTAGTAACACCCTCAACTAGGAACCTTATCTCTCCGCCGAATTCTTTTTCGATATCCTCGAGCGTCCGAGGCGTGTCTTCCACGGTGTCGTGGAGCAATCCGGCCGCGATCGTAGTTTCGTCCAAACCCCATTTGGCGAGTGATTCCGCGGTGGCAATACTGTGGTTGATATATAGCCCGCCGCTCTTGCGAGTTTGGCCAGCGTGGGCAATGCGGGCGAACTCATAAGCTCGTCCTATCAAACCAGACTTATCTTTTATCGCTTCTTGGAGGTCTATCAATGTACCTCCTTTTTAGCTCCTTCGCTCGGCTTTGTCTAGTTTCGGTTTGGTCTCCCACCGCTCGTAAAGTTCTCGGAGTTTCACCTCGCTTTCAGGCTTCTTATTGATGATAAATGTACAATCGGGGAATCGCGTACAACCGTAGAACAGTTTGCCGCGTCCGCGTGACTTACGCTCAACAATATCCCCTGGGTCACCGCGCCGTTCCGGCGCGGCTATGCAATTCGGACATTTGAAGCCGATTTTATTCCAGATCTTTTTAATACCTTTACATTTCGGATAGTCCGTGCATCCCAGGAAGTAGCCGAATCGTCCGCGCTTCACCGCCATCGGTTTCCCGCAGATGGGGCAACGCTCGTCCATAGTCTTCTCTTGTAGCTCTTTTATTCTCGCCGCTTCTTCGGGCATGGGCAACGTCACTTTAGATTCCGGATCGGGGCAGGCCAGGAATTTGCCCATCCTCCCGAACTTTATAAGCATCGGTTTCCCGCAGTGCGGACAAGGTACGTCTGAAACCTGAACTTGTTTCTCTACCGTAGCTTCTTTTTCTAAAAGTTCCTTCTTGAACGGCTCGTAAAATTCACGGCATACCTTTGTCCAATTTCTTTTACCTTCCGCGATTTCATCCAATTCTTCCTCAATATGCGAAGTAAAATTAATGTCCACGATTTCGGGGAAGTTCTCCACCAACATATCGTTTACTAATATCCCGATTTCTGTCGGCTGATATTTTTTATCCACTTTCTCCACGTAATCCCGTTCCTGGATCGTGGAGAGGGTCGGCGCGTATGTGGAAGGCCGGCCGATGCCATACGCCTCAAGCGCTTTCACCAGCGTTGCGTCAGTGTAACGCGGAGGCGGTTCGGTGAAGTGCTGGTAAGGTTTTATTTCCTTCGCCGTTACTTTGTCGCCGGTTTCAAGTGGCGGCAGAAGCCCCTCCTCATTCCCATTTTCGTCGTCTCGCCCCTCGGTATATACACGTATGAAACCGTCAAAAATCATAACCTGGCCACTCGCGCGGAAAACGTATTTTTTGTCTTCGCTCCTGATATCGGCTGCAGTTTGTTCCAGCGCCGCGGATTGCATTTGTGAGGCGATGGTGCGTTTCCAAATAAGCTCATAAAGTCGTTTTTGGCCGCGATCCGAGAGTTCGAGGTTCTCACCGACTCTACTTTCCAGGTTCGTCGGACGGACAGCCTCATGCGCCTCCTGTGCTCCTTTCGATCTGTTCGAAAAATGGCGCGGCGCGGCGAGAACGTATTTTTCGCCGAACTGCTCGCGGATTACCTCGCGGGCCTGCGTTGTCGCCGCAGTCGAAAGATTCAGACTGTCCGTGCGCATATAAGTGATATGACCGTTCTCATAAAGCTGTTGTGCGATCATCATCGTCTGTTTTGCGGAGAAACCCAATTTCCGCGCCGCTTCTTGTTGGAGCGTGGATGTGGTAAATGGAGGAGCGGGATTGCGTGAAATTTGTTTTACCGCGACATCGGAAACAGCATACTTAAGACCATTTAGATTCTTGAGGATGGCCGCTGTTTCTCCCCTGGTTTTAATGGCCATCTTCCCAAGAGACTTTCCATCCACCGAATATAATTTGGCCGCGAAGATTTGGTCGTCTTTGCGAAACTTACCCTCAATAGACCAGTACTCATCCTTCTTAAAGTCTTGGATTTCGCGCTCGCGCTCCACGATGAGCCGTACGGCTACCGACTGCACGCGCCCGGCCGAAAGACCGTAACGAATTTTGCGCCAGAGGAACGGTGAAAGTTCATAGCCTACCAAGCGATCCAGTACCCGCCTGGCTTGCTGGGCGTCCACCAGGTTGATATCCAGATCGCGAGGCTTTCCCAGCGCCTCCTCAATCGCTTGTTTGGTAATCTCGTGGAAAGCGATGCGTTTCAAGCTTTCGGACTTGCCTATAATCCCCGCGGCGCGGAATATCTCGGAAATGTGCCAGGCAATAGCTTCGCCCTCCCGATCCTCATCGGTTGCGAGAATTATGCGACTTGACTTAGCAGCCAGTTTCTTAAGGAGAGTAACTTGTTTCTGGCTGCCACGCGGCACGACGTACTGCGGCTCAAAGTCGTGTTTGACATCAACCCCCAGCTTGCCTTTCGGCAAGTCGCGGACGTGTCCGTATGACGATTCCACTTTAAAATCGGACCCGAGGAAGCGACCTATAGTTTTTGCTTTTGTAGGAGACTCTACAATTACTAATTTCATTTTTCTGCCGATAGTTTTTGTCCCGCCACTTCACGAGCGGAGCGAGTACGAAGTGGGCGAGGATCCAGCCCATATCCCGATGCTGATGTATGTACTTTAGGAGAGATAATGGAAGTGGCGGGATCAGCGCCCTTTAACCTCGCCGCGTTTCGGCTCGGGATATGGGCGGTGACCTTTGTTGGTGATTCCACTATCACTAAAGATTCCATAATTCGTATATACCGTTCCCTTCTTTAACTAATCCTTTAAGAACCAGGATAGCGACGGCGGTGTTTACGGTCTGGGGCTCAAGTCTAGTCAATTCAACCAGTCTGTCAATGTTAAGCCCACAGCCGGCGTTCCGTAAAGCTGAAACAATCACTGCTTCTTCTGGGTTCAAATCGTCCGTGGCGGCCTTGTGCTCTGTGGGCGGCATTACTCCAAGATCGTGGAGAATATCATCGGCGGATGCGGCTAGTCTCGCGCCGTCGCGGATTAAAGCGTGCGAGCCACGGTAATTCTGGTGGTTAGTCGGCCCCGGTACTACGAAGACTTCGCGGCCCTGCTCGGCTGCGTGACCCGCAGTTGAAAGCGACCCGGATCGCTCAGGAGCCTCGATTACGACGACTGCCTCCGATAGACCGCTTACTATCCTATTGCGGGCCAGGAAGTTGGCGGGGAGTGATGGTTTGCCTGCTTCGTATTCCGAAATTATGGTTCCGCCGGAACGGATGATTTCCAGTCCGAGCTTTTCGTTTGAAACGGGATAAATACGATCTATGCCGTTCCCCAGAACTGCGATGGTTTTACCGCCGGCTTTCAGAGCGCCGCGGTGAGCGGCTGCATCAATACCGAAAGCCAGCCCGCTTATGATCGCAAATCCCGCTGCGGCCAGTTTGGCCGCTATCTCCTCGGCGATCCTTATGCCGGCCGAAGTCGCTTTTCTGGTCCCAACTATGGCGATTGTCCTCTCGCTCGGGATAGGCAAAACGCCCCGTGCGAATAGCCGCGATGGCGGATTCGGTATTTCTAGGAGCAGCGGAGGATAGAACGGATCGTTTGGCATTATCAGTTTTGCGGCGTATTCGTTCATCCTCAACAATTATCTAGAACCTATCTCAATAATAGCTCCCAAGCGCGCTTAGGGATTATTGTTGAGACAGGTTCTGGCCTTATTATATACTATAATAGTAGCAATGCCTCGGGAATTCCGGATGAAATTGATCGTAAATTTAGCCGCGACTTCGGCAGTCCTTGCGGTCCTAATAAGTTTGATTTTTTACCTGCGCATGGATATTTCAACTAAAGCCGACGCCCTCTCGTCGGTGCGCGGAGAACTGGTCGGGAGGACGGAGGCGCTTGAAAGTTTGAACTCGCTTCGTGGGGATGCTAAAAGCGTCGCGCCGCTTTTTGATAAACTGCGCTCGGTTATGCCTAAGCGCGATTCGCTATTCAGTGTGCAGCGCGATTTCCAAAATCTGGCGCAGGTAAACAAGCTGGGTTTCAATTCGCAGTTCGGCGCGGAGTCTCCAGAAACGCCGGATTCACCCGGCAAAATCCGCCTTGAAATGGCCGCGCAGGGCAGCTACAATGGCATACTAGAATTCATTAAAAGTGTCGATGCCAATCCGTATTTCATTAGTATCGTGAACATGGATCTAGTACGGCAAGGCGGTAGTTTTAACGCCAACCTTTCAGGCGAGATATCCTTCCATGACTAAAAGACGTTTCGGCAAATCGGAGATATGGATGTTTGTGGGAGCGGCGTTGACTTTGGCTATAACGGTCGCCGCCGTAGTCTTATCGTTAGGATTCGTGAGTACTAATCTATACCGCGCCCTGTCGCCGGGTGAGAATGCGGAAGCCGCCGTGCATTTTGATATCGCTGGTTATAACGCACTCGGTCTGCAATAAAAAATGTCTCGGCGTTGTAACACCTTTCGCGCGTGTAGTTCAATGGTACCCCGTAGTAAAATTTGGGCGCATAGTTCAATGGTACCCCGTAGTAAAATTTGGGCGCATAGTTCAATGGTAGAACGCTGTCCTGATAAGACAGAGGTTCTTGGTTCGATTCCAAGTGCGCCCACTAGCGAAGCCCAAATTTACTACGGGGCAGGGAACGCTGCCTGCCCCGCACCGAGCTTCGCTCTAGTGCGGGGTCCTGATAAGACAGAGGTTCTTGGTTCGATTCCATCCACGCGCACCAAATTGGACTTCGTGATTTTTTGTGGGGGGAAGCAGAGGTTTGCTCGTCCCGCCCGCTGACGGGACTCGCAAGGAATTGGGCGGTAAAATCAAACGGCGGGGCGAAATCCCAAGAAACAATTTTTTCGGAAATGAGGCGGTTCGTCATAACGAAGTTATGTATAAAAATAAATTTTTATTCCAATTTTTTGCGCAAAATATCCCGCTTCG
>Ga0210044_10009271_pt1 | contig 12019 bp, 10 predicted proteins | sample CryGey13umfilter_2_FD_183959 | JGI IMG/M metagenome (GOLD analysis project Ga0210044, IMG submission 183959) | Groundwater microbial communities from aquifer in Utah, USA - Crystal Geyser 4/9/14 3 um filter (SPAdes) (version 2) | ecosystem: Environmental > Aquatic > Deep subsurface >... | reverse complement strand
CAATGTTAAATAAAACCCCTGACAACAAAACGACAAAAATGAAAGAAATAAAATTTCGATGCTTCACATTTTATCTTTGTAAAAACAATTTAAAAACAGAAGACCATGAAAAAATTATTGTTCTCAACAGCATTGCTGTTATCATTTTGTTATTTGCCAGCTCAAACAAATAATTCACAAAAAGATGAGCAGAATACCACAAAGGATATTTTGTTTTTGAAAAAATCAAATGCGTTACTAAAAACTCAATTGAACGAACAAAAACAAACATTATTAAAACAAACCCAAAAAACCGACAGTATTATTTCAATACTTCAAACAGCAACTAATGAAATTAAAAAAGGAGCTGATAATCAAAATTCCGTTACCCAGTCTATTGGCAATTTAAATGAGCTAACAACAAACATTAGTCAGGCTTTCATCAAAAGAAGACTTTATGCAATTATTGCTTTCATTGGTTCAATCATTATTGTTCTGCTCTGTTTGTTTTATCTGAAAAAGAAATCAGTTGCCATTAACAAAAACATTAAACAAAATGAGGAAAATTTAAACAATAAAATATCTCAGATGAATGAACATCTGAATAATGAAATTGGTGAGATAAAAGCAATAGTTGAAAAACAGACAAAAGAAATTAACATGGCAATTGAAAAACAAAATACTGAGAACAAAGAAATGTTTACAAAGCAACTAACTGATACTAATGATAGTATAAATAAACTGAATACTGAAATCAATAAAACTATTGAAAGCCAGCTCCTGTCAGTTAAAGGAATATTTAATGAACAACTTTCGAAATCTTCTAATGAATTTAACAAAAAAATAACTGATGTAAATAAAACTGTTGAAAGCCAGCTCCTATCGGTTAAAGGAATATTTAATGAACAACTTTCCAAATCCGCTAATGAATTCAGCAAAAAAATAACTGATGTCAATAAAACTGTTGAAAGCCAGCTCCTATCGGTTAAAGGAATATTTAGTGAACAACTTTCGCAATCTGCTAATGAATTTAGCGAAAAAATTACTGATGTCAATAAAACTATTGAAAAGAAAATTGCTGTAATCAAAAATGATTTTAGTACAAATATTAATGAAATAAATGAAAAATTAAAGAATACGAATCTAAACAAGTCCTGATAAATTTTAAAAATGCCCAACCACACAAAGAATCAGTAAAAAGTTAGACGCAGATTTGTTATGCTCATTATGATAAAAATAGACGCAGATTAATTAGTGTCTGTCCATAATGTCCGATTTTTTCGTTATACTCGTTTTGAAAACAGTCATTTACTACAGTAAACTCCTTGGTTTTCAAAACTTCGTATGCCTCAAACTCGAACATTATGAATCAGACACTGACTTTATAGACAGACACTAATTAAGATAATTATGATAAAACAAAAATCATAATAAATCAGTGTTCACCCTGTGAGATAGCTTTTATAAAAGACCGAACAAAAAAATGATTGATTATCTAACAGGGTAAATCAGCGTCAAAAAAAATAAATCATAAACAATCAGCGTAAATCTGCGTCAAAAAATATATTTACTTGTTCTTTCTGTTTATACTTGTTGCGATGCAACTCATAATCTTTTATGAGTTTTCAAATTTCTTTTTTTGCAGCTTCTTTAGTCATATAGAAAAACAGTGGTTATGCTTTTAATTTTTGGCTTTTTATTTTTTACGAATTAACAAGTTGTTAGATAGCTTAATAAAAACATTAATATCTCCCTTTTTTGCATTTACTTGCGAAATGTTATTTACAGCTTGTGAATGGTAAAAATGTAATTTTTCTTTTAAAACTTGAGGAATATTTAAATCATTATAAATATCAGTAACTTCTTTTATCTTTTCATGAGATTTTATATGCTTGTTGTATAATAAATTAAGCAGTTTGTGTTTATTTTCATCTTTTGCATTTTCGATTGCCGAAATAAGCAAATATGTCTTTTTGTTAGATACAATATCGCCACCAATTTTTTTCCCAAATGTTTTTACATCGCCATATACATCAAGGTAATCGTCTTGTAACTGAAAAGCAATTCCTAAATTAATTCCATAATTATATAACAAATTGGCATCTTTTAATGTTGCTCCGCCAATAATAGCTCCAATTTTTAGTGAAGCTGCAAGTAAAACAGCCGTTTTTAAAGTAATCATTTTAATGTATTCGTCGGTAGTAACATCAATTTTTGTTTCAAAATTCATGTCGTATTGCTGACCTTCGCATACTTGCAAAGCTGCTTTGTTAAATACTTCAATTACTTTAGCGAGAATGTTGGGTTTTAATTCGAAAAATAATTCGTAAGTTTTTATGAGCATTGCATCGCCTGAAAGTATTGCAACATTTTCGTTCCATTTTTTATGAACCGTTGGTTTGTTGCGTCTTATATCGGCTTTATCCATAATATCATCGTGCAAAAGAGTAAAATTGTGAAACATTTCAACTCCAATGGCTGGTTTAATAGCATTTCGAATGTCATTATTAAACAAATTGCACGATAAAAGTGCAAGACATGGTCTTAATCTTTTTCCATTTCCAGATAACGCATAACTTATAGGCTGGTATAATTCAACTGGTTCGCTCTTAAAATCTAACTTCGCAATTTCATTGTTAACAATATTTTGAATTTCTTCAAATTTAAGCATAAGTTTTACAAATTGTTAAGTTCAAAAAGTCCTTGTTCTAATATTTTCTTTAAACCGTCTTTTAATGGTAAAAGTGGAGCGTCTGTTAACGCTTTCATTTTAGTAGTATCGGGATGCCTGCCTCTCATATCACCTTCTTTTAATGGTGGCATAAACATGATTTTTGATGAAGAACCTGTAATTTCAATTATAGTTTTAGCCAAATCGAGAATTGTTATTTCATTTTCGCCTCCAATATTTACAACATCATTTACATATAAGTTTTTATTAAAAGCATTAATTGTTGCCTTAACATTGTCATCAACATAACAAAATGTTCGGGTTTGTAACCCATCGCCATAAATTGGGATATCTTCATTTTTTAAAGCATGAATAAGAAATTTACTTATTACAAAGTTTTTACTTTGTTTTGCTCCATAAGTATTAAAAAAACGAAATATTGTATAATCCAAATCAAATTCCTGTTTATAAGAACGTAAATATGCTTCGCCAATATTTTTTACAATTGCATAAGGCAAGCGGGAGTTTAATGGTGTAGTAAGTTCATTTTGAGGATATTCCACAGGCTCGCCATAAATTTCGGAAGACGAACTAAAAAAAACTCTTTTTACACCAATATTTTTACTTAATTCGAGTATGTTTTTAAATCCATTAACATCGTTCAAAACTTTTATCGGATTTTCTAAAGTATTTTGTACTCCAACAACTGCTGCATAATGAAAAACATAATCGAATCTCCACGACATCATTATTTCTGATATTTCTTTTCGATTATTTACATCAGCTTTTATAAACTTTAAATTATTTGATGGGGTTGGTAATTTTTTAACATTGCCAGTACTTAAATCATCAACTATTACAACAAAATTATTGACATTACTTATTAAAAACTCAGTTAACGTACTGCCAATAAATCCTGCACCTCCGGTTATTAAAATATTTGTCATTAAATAGTTTATGAAGTTAAATGTGAAATTTTCTTTTGCAAAATTACTAATAAATTGAACTTTTGCAATTTTACGTTGATTTCATATTTGAGTTTAGAGTTCTTAGTTTAGAGTTTAGAGTTAGGGATTAATCAATAATCGTATCCTCTCAAAACACAAGGTAAAATCATCCTCTGATTACACTGATGAAAATAATTTATAATCTATTGCAGTCAAATTTATCTGAAAGAATGTGGCTAAAGCCAAATATAGTGTTGAGCTTTTATCAGTTGCTTAAAAGCAACTGCAATGGATAAGAGAAGCAGCAAAATCTATTGCAGTCAGATTTATCTGACTGATGAAAATAATTTATAATTTTGTGGTTTTAACCACATAAAAAAAATAAGGGTCCATATCATCTTGTCATCCGTGTTCTATTCTTTTTCCCTGCATTTTTGAGAGGATACCAATAATCAATATTCAATATTCAATTGGCTGTTGGCTGTTAGCAGTTGGCTGCAACCAAAAACCAAAACCAAAAACTAAAAACTAAAAACCAAAAATAATTTCGTAGTTTTGCATCTCAAAATTATTAATTATGACATTTGAAGAAATAGAACGGCATTTAAAATTATACAATTATCAAGGTAAAAAACTTTTTGCTACCTCATCGTTTCAAACTCAAAGCGTTGCAATGCTTCATATTATTAGCAAAATTGATAAAACTATACCTATATACTTTTTAAATACAGGATATTTGTTTCCCGAAACCACTCAATATAAAGACTTATTACAAAAGCAATTCGGTTTAAATATTATTGATTTAAAACCCACTGTTCCAAAAATATTGCAAAAAGATAATCAAGGCAACTTACTGTTTACAAGCGACCCCGATTATTGCTGTTATTTAAATAAAGTTCAACCATTAGATTCAGTATTAGCAGATCATGACGTATGGATTAATGGAGTTCGTGCCGACCAAAGCAAAGTCCGTTCCGAACTTTTTGTCGAAGATTTTGCACCACATAATGTTATTCGATTTCATCCATTGTTAGACTGGACAAAGCAAATGGTTTGGGCATACATTAAAGAAAACAATTTACCTCATCATCCACTTGAAGATAAGGGATTTGTAAGTATTGGTTGTGAGCCCTGCACAAGAAAAATAACAATATCTGACGCTGAAAGAGTTGGTCGTTGGTACGGAATGAATAAAACAGAATGTGGTTTAAATACGGATTTAGCAGTTAAAAAGTAAAATATCATTACAAAGAACAATAATAACAATGAAATAGTAAACAGTAAACAGTAAACAGTAAACAGTAAACAGTAAACAGTGAACAGTGAACAGTGAACAGTGAACAGTAAACATAGAACAATGAACAATAAACATTTTTTAAAATGAGAGTATTAATTACAGGTGGTGCAGGATATTTAGGAACTGAGTTAACTCGATTGTTAGACCAGAATCCAAATGTTAGTGAAATAATTATTTTCGATAATCTAAGCCGAAATAACTACAATATTTTTCTTCATTCCGGAATTAAAAGAGGGAAAGTTCGTTTTATTAAAGGCGAAATACTTGATTCGCGTGTGTTAAAACAAATTGTACAAAATGTAGATGTTGTTTATCATCTTGCAGCAAGAGTTTCAACACCGTTATCAAACGAAAGCTCACATTTATTCGAGCAGGTTAACCATTGGGGTACTGCCGAATTAGTATATGCCACCGAAGAAAGTAATGTAAAACGTTTTATTTATTTAAGCAGTGCTTCCATTTATGGGGCAAATAACAATGAAATTAATATAGACACTATCCCCGACCCAAAAAGTTTTTATGGAATATCGAAATACCGTGGCGAAAAACATGTTGAACGCCTTATTAATAAAATGAATACATATATTGTTAGAAGTAGCAACGTTTATGGTTATGGAATTAGTATGAGGTTCGATGCTGTGATAAATCGCTTTATGTTTGATGCAAGTTTTATTGGTAAAATTAGTGTTTATGGAAATGGTTCGCAGCGACGTTCGTTTGTGCATATCGAAAAAGCAGCAAATATTTTAGCAAATTTAGTTAATAGTAATTTAAAATCAGGCACTTACAATTTAGTAGATAAGGTAATGTCTATAATGGAAATATCGGAACATATAAAAAAATTGTACCCAAAATTAGAAATGATTTTTATTAATCAACATCTTCAAATGCGTGAATTGATTGTTAAACGAGATGAAAGATTAATGAAACTTTTAACTGCTCCAAATTTATCGTTTGACGATGAATTAAAAATATTTATGGAAAAATTCCGTAACTCAAGTGCAATGTAACAATGAACCAAAAACTCGAAACTCGAAACTTTTTTAAACAATGAACTTTTGTGGAATAACATTGCCCGATAAACCAATATTTTTGGCTCCAATGGAAGATGTTACAGACTCTACTTTTCGCTATATTTGTAAAAGCATTGGTGGTGTTGATGTTATGTTTACCGAATTTGTGTCGGCTGATGGAATACTTCATAACGGGAAAAAAAGCTTAAACAAACTTAATATTTTTAATTACGAACGACCAATTGGAATACAAATATATGGACACACTGCCGAAAGCATGGTTGAGGCAGCTTTGCTTGTTGAACATGCCAAACCCGATTTTATAGATATTAATTTTGGTTGCCCGGTAAAAAAAATTGCAAATAGGGGAGCGGGAAGTGGCATTTTGCGTGATATTCCTTTAATGCTCGAAATTACAAGAAAAGTTGTTGAAGCTGTAAAATTACCCGTAACAGTTAAAACACGTTTGGGTTGGGACGAAAATTCAAAAAATATTGAGGAAATAGCCGAAAAACTTCAGGATGTTGGAATTTTGGCATTAACAATTCATGCTCGTACCCGTGCCCAAATGTTTACAGGTAAAGCCGATTGGACACTTATAGGAAAAGTTAAAAACAATCCTCGTATTAAAATCCCAATAATTGGCAACGGCGATATTGATAGTCCCGAAAAAGCAAAAGAAATGTTTGATAATTACGGCGTTGACGCAATAATGCTCGGAAGAGCAACTATTGGAAAACCATGGATTTTTAATCATACCCGTCATTATTTTAATACTGGAGAATTATTACCCGAACCAACTTTAGCTCAAAAAATTGAAATGGCAAAACATCATTTAAGTCAATCAGTTATTGATAAAGGCGAATTTGGTGGAATAATGACAATGCGTCGCCATTTTGTGCAATATTTAAAATCATTGCCTCATAGCAAAGAAATGCGGCTTAAATTACTTACATCTAAATCGGTACAGGAAATTATTGAAATCCTCGATTTGTTAATCCAAAAGTATAGTTTTCAGTAATTCAAACTATAAGTTTATTTTTGATTTTTATTTTGGAATTAGCATTACTAAAACTAATTTTACACCAAATTAAGCTATTTTATTTAATTATAACTTTTGGGGGAATAGTAATTTTAAAAATATATTATAAAATAACAATATGTAAAAATATTTAACAATATCTGACCATTGTATGACCATTGTATGACCATTGTATGACCATTGAATAACTATTGTATGACTATTGTATGACTATTGTATGACTATTGTATGACTATTGTATGACTATTGTATGACTATTGTATGACAAAAAATATTAATAATGAGCAAAATATTTGATTCCAAAAAAAATTACGAAGAAACAAAAAAAGAATGTGGATATGTTTCCCGAAAAGATACCACGCAGGATGATTATAATAGAATTGGTTTTATGTCGGGACTTGAAGTTCATCAGCAATTAAAAACAAAAGAAAAACTATTTTGTAACTGTCCTGCCGGAATTTATCAGAAATCAAACGATTATAACGCCGAAGTAATTCGTCACATGCGTCCAACTCTTAGCGAGTTAGGCGGTTATGATGGTACGGCATTAATGGAATATAAAACCCGCAAAGAAATTGTTTATCGCTTAAAACACGAAACCGCCTGCACTTATGAAATTGATGATACGCCACCGTTTAAAATAGACCGCGAAGCATTAGGAATAGCTCTCGAAATATCATTGCTTAGTAAACTGAATATTGTTGGCGAAGTTCATATAACACGTAAACAATATCTTGATGGAAGCATTCCAACTGGTTTTCAACGAACAGCAATATTAGGCGTAGAAGGCGAAATTGAATTAAAAAATAAAAAAGTTCGTTTAATCCAGTTAAGCATCGAAGAAGATGCTTGCCGCGAAGTGTCTGATATTGGTCATCGTAGAATTTATATGACCGATAGATTAGGAATGCCACTAATTGAAACCGTTACATATCCCGATATGGCAAATCCAGATGAGGTTATGGAAGCTGCAAATTATATTAGATTTTTAAATCGTAGTACTGGTAAAGTTCGTACTGGAATTGGTGCTGGTCGCGAAGATGTTAATGTTAGTTGCAAAGGAGGTTCAAGGGTGGAAATTAAAGGTGTTTCACATAATAAATGGATACCTGAACTTACTCATAATGAATGTTTCAGACAGTGGTCTTTGCTTAAACTACGCGATAAATTGCTTAACAATATAGAAAATACTATTCAATGGAAAATTGTTTCAAAAGAATTAAATTACAAGGAATTTAATTTTATTTACCAACCATTAAAAGATGCTTCGCAAAACGGTTCTAAAATAATAGCAGTATGTTTACCTGAGTTTAAATCGGTGTTATCACATTTTACACAACCAAATAAATGTTTTGCTAATGAGATTAGTGAACGTTTAAAAGTTATTGCATGTCTCGAACAACCAAATATGACACATAATGAGCAATTTATCCCCGATATTAGTAATGATGATTTTAACAACATTTCTAAATTACTTGATTGTTCCGAAAAAGACGCAATAATAGTTTTTTGGGCTCCTCATGAAGATGTAGCAACTGCATTAGAAACAATTGAAGAACGCTGTAAATTAGCATTTATTGGTGTGCCTAACGAGACAAGAAAATCATTTAGCAATGGAACTACAATTTTTGAACGAGTTTTACCTGGCGCCGACAGAATGTATCCCGATACAGATTCAGCTCCCATTCCACTTGAAAATGAATATCTTGATGACTTACAAAAACAATTACCTGTTGACTTAATTGAAAGACATAAACAATTAGAAAAATGGAAAATACCTCATGATACATTTCATTTTATCTTTAAAAACAATTTGTTACCAACAATAGAAAACATTATAAATGATTTTAAAGCAAATCCAGTATTTGTGGCTACACTCTTTTCTCATAATTTAAAAAACATTCAACGAAAAATTAAACCTGTTTCAGAATTTAATTTTCAAATAATTTATGCCCTTTTTAAATTTTTAAATAATCAAAACATCCATTTCGAATATGCTAAAGAAATGTTACCAATTATATATCAACATCCTAAAATAGAATTTGAAAGTGTACTTACTACTTTAAATTTTAAAAAAAGAACCAAAAATGAAATTTTTGCTCCTGTAAAATTTTTAAAAGAAAGATTTAAAGGAACTAGTAAAAACAAAGGCGAAAACGAAAAAGCAAATTGGGTAATGGGTCAATTACGTAGGCAGGCAATAGGAAATTTAGGTTTAAAAGAATTAATAAATTACATTCATAACAATGAACAATAATAACAATGAGCACACAATAGTTAATACAATGCTCACACAATTGTTATCCAATTTCAGCACGGTACAGTCTGACAATTGTATGACTATGTATGACAAAGTATGACAATGAACAAAGAACAAAGTTTAAAGTACAAAGTATAAAGTATAAAGTAAAAAAACACGATAAACAGTAAGCAGTGAACAATAAACCAAAAATTCAGAAATAAATTGAAATATATAGAAATAAATTGTAAAACCAGTGAATCGTAGGCAGTGAACTTAAACTAAAAACTAAAAATTCGAAACTAAAAACTTTTTTAAACAATAAACAATAAACAATGAACAATTGTATGACTATGTATGACAAAGTATGACAATGTTTGACTATTGTATGACAACTGTTGACCATGAACAATAAACTTTTTAAACAATTAATATGATTGAAGATTTTTTTCAAGGATATAAAGGACATGCACTCGAAGTATTAAAAAAATTTAATGTAAGAGTATGGGGAACTGCTGAAATTGAAACAACTCGTGGAAAATTCATGGGAACTGTTTTGCCCCGTTCCGAAAATGACGATGATTTGCACATTGTGCTAAAAATTGCAACTGGTTATAACATTGGTTTGGATATAAGAACAATTTCCGACATGAAAGAAACTGGTTATAAAAAAGCAAATTATAAAATTCCCGAAAAAGAATTTCCATATACTCCAAATTTGCCTAAAGTTAAATTAATTGGAACTGGCGGTACAATTGCATCGCGATTAGATTATAGAACTGGAGCTGTAATTCCAGCATTTTCTCCGGGCGAATTATATGGAGCTGTTCCCGAACTTGCTGATATCTGCAATCTTACTACCGAAAAACTTTTTGCTGTTTTTAGTGAAAATATGGGTCCCGAACAATATAAGAAATTAGCTATTGCTATAGGTAAAGAAATAGAAAATGGAATAGATGGAATTATTATAGCTCATGGTACCGATACTCTTAGTCATACTGCTGCTGCGCTTACTTTTATGGTTCAAAATTCACCTGTGCCTATTGTTTTGGTTGGCTCGCAACGCTCAAGCGACCGCCCTTCTTCCGATGCAGCACTTAATTTAATTAATGCAGCAACAGCAGCCGGACATGGCGATATTGCAGAAGTTATGGTTTGTATGTATGGTCCAACTTCTGATGAGTACGGATTTTTGCATCGTGGTACACGAGTTAGAAAAATGCACTCATCGTATCGTTCAACATTCCGTACATTAAGCGATACTCCGCTTGCAACAGTTTCAAGAAAAAACGGAGTTCAGCCAATAAAAAAAGAATATAACCATCGTCGTAAAGATAGAAATGTAATAATTAAACCTTTTTTCGAGGAAAAAGTAACTATTGTATATTATTATCCAAATATGCAACCCGATATTATTGATTCGTTAGTTGATAATGGTTATAAAGGAATTATAATAGCCGGAACAGGTTTAGGTCATATTAATAAACCATTGTATCCTGCAATTGAACGAGCACATAAAAAAGGGGTTCATATTTTTATGGCTGTTCAAACTCTTTATGGATTTTGCCACATGTACGTTTACGATACAGGTCGCGATTTAATGGCAAAAGGAATAATTCCAGCTCAAAATTTATTGCCCGAAACGGCTTATATTAAATTAGGATGGGTATTAGGACAAACTAATGACCCCGAAGAAGTTAAACGACTTATGCTTACCTCTATTAACGACGAAATTACCCGTCGCGAACCTTATAATGGCTATTTAGTTTATCAGGGCGGGGTTCCCGAAGTTGAGAATTTTTTAAAGACTTTTCATAAATAATTTTTGATGGATTTTATTGAACAACTTCGCAATGAACTTCAAAAACCTTTACCAGGAATAGAGGTTCAACTCGAAATGGCTTCGGGTAATCGTTTGTTCTACAAAGAATTTAAAAATCCCAAAACACCAAAAACAGGTGCTGTGCTTATCCCTTTGTATTTTGAAAATAATAAGCCGCATATTATTTTAATTAAAAGAACAACTGATAATGGACCCCATAGCGGACAAATGGCTTTTCCAGGTGGAATGTTCGAGAATGGTGATATAACATTATATAAAACTGCTATTCGCGAAGCTTTTGAAGAGATTGGAATTTTTGAGAAAAATATTGAATTAGTAGGTAAACTTACACCTTTACATATTCCTGTAAGTAATATTATTGTTCATCCTTTTGTTGCGTTTTTAAATGAAAAACCAAAATTAACAATTAGCAAAAATGAAGTAGATGATGTCCTTATAACTCCAATTGATATTTTTTTTAATTTAAAAAACCATTCTTCATTTAACTTTGAGTATAAAGAAAAAACATATATTTCGCCATGTTTTATTATTAAGGGATTTAAAATTTGGGGAGCAACTGCAATGATTTGGAATGAGTTTTTAACCGTTTATAAAAAAATTGCGAACAATGAACATTGAACTTATAAATAAATAGAAATAAGTAGAAATATATTATTGTCATGTTGAGTGATTAGCGAAACATCTTTTCTTAAAATGCCCCTTTAATGAAAAATAAATATAAATACATTGAAATAATTGAAAGTTTAAAGTTTAGCGTTTCAGGTTTACGAAACTATAAACCCGAAACTAAAAACTAAAAACCGGTAAACAATAAACGTAAAACACTCAATTTTAAAAAAAATAATGCCAAGAAAACATAATACACGACAAATATTAGAAAATATAGAAATTATTGCTCTTGCTGCCGAAGGTAAAGCAATTGCACGTGTAAGTAATAAAGTTTTATTTGTTCCTTTTGTTGTTCCCGGTGATATTGTTGATGTTGTTA
>Ga0210044_10009268_pt1 | contig 12026 bp, 10 predicted proteins | sample CryGey13umfilter_2_FD_183959 | JGI IMG/M metagenome (GOLD analysis project Ga0210044, IMG submission 183959) | Groundwater microbial communities from aquifer in Utah, USA - Crystal Geyser 4/9/14 3 um filter (SPAdes) (version 2) | ecosystem: Environmental > Aquatic > Deep subsurface >... | reverse complement strand
CATCACTATCGGCGCTGCTATGCCTGCGGGGGTTTTGTTTATGATTTTAAAGGCATCTGTAAAAGAGGACTCTTCTATAAAACAGACCTGCCCGTGAAAGGCTTCAACGCTTCCGTAAACCCAAGGAAGATTTTTCTTTTTTGCATAGGCGTTAATCTCGGCTCTGGTTGGCAGATTGTCAGTTGCATCGATAATGAGGTCAATCTCTATATTTTCATTGGCAAACTCTTCAAAGTTACACTCATGTGCCACGGCTTTTACAAAAGGGCATCTTTGCTCAATAAGCTCGGCATTTAAAACGGCCTTATTTTTGCCCTCGTCACCCACTTTAAAAGCAATCTGACGGTGAATATTGTGAAGAGAGACTTCATCGAAATCTACCATATGAATTTCGCCGATTCCGCTCGCACCCAAAGAAAAAGCTAAAGAACTTCCTAAGCCACCCGAACCAATAATGGCAATTTTTTTAGTTTGAAGAAGCGTTTGTGTCTCTTCTCCCCAAAGTTGCACCTGACGGTGAAAATATTGCATCATAATAAACTCCTTTTGTGTATTGACTCTTTAAAACCCCATGAACGACGGGCCTGAATGACATCGGTGTGGCTCATATCTACCAGCATCAACTCCTCTTTATTGCCAAGGTGGGTAAGAAGTTCCCCGTTTGGTGAAGCCAAAATAGAGTCGCCGTAAAATTCCCACCTGAACTCTTTATCTTTATATTCCCCAATGCGGTTCGCTCTTAAAACATAACAGTTATGAGTAAACGCACGGGAGAGTATGAGTGCTTTCCATCTCTCAAAGGAGTCAAATGTAGATACACTCGGGAGTATGACGCAGTCAATATTTTTACTTGAGACAAAAGTCCAAAGTTCATCAAAATGGAGTTCAAAACCGCTCATAACTGCAAACTTAAAGCCGTCAACTTTAAATATCATCGGTGATTTAAGTTTTTTAATTGCATTTGAGTAAAACTTCTCTTCATTCCAGTGAGGGTAATTTATAAGAAGTTGCTGTTGATAATAAGAGGTGGAATTTGGAGTAAATTTGGCAATGGTTTTGTAGATTTTTTTCTTTTTGACGACAACTAAAGGGGCGATGATACTCATCTTGTAGGTTGAAGACAACTCTTTTAAAATAGCGATTTGCTGCGCCGCCTGCTCTTGTATCATGGAGACGGACATGGCTTCGAGTTCTTTAAAAAAAGGGTTTAACGTATACTCACCGAGCACTAAAACTTTTACGCCTTTTTTATGTGCTACTCTGATGTAGTTATAGAGTTTTGTACTGCTTAACCCTTGTGCACTCAGTTGTAAAACGGCTGCTCTCAATATGTACTATCCTTAGTTGCTTTTAGGGCATCTCTAAAAACCCTAGCTTGCTTGAAGCTGGCTAGAGTTATTAGAGGTGCCCTTTAATCTCATTTATTTTTATCTGTGCATCTTGGAGCATTTTTTGTGCATCACTTAACTCATTCATCCCTTTTTCATACGCTTTTACACTCTCTTCAAGGGTAATTTCAGGGTTCATAAGTGTTTCTAAAATCTTTTTCGCACTCTCTAATTTTGTTTCAAATTTTTCTTTAGCCATTTAGTGCCTCTTTTATATACGTATCAAATTTTTCTAGTTCTACCAAAAAAGCATCGTGACCATAGTCGCTCTTTACATCTATATAGTGATGGTTTTTGTTGCCTATTTCTCCCAGTACGGTTTCTATCTCTTTCATTTCGTAATTTCTAAAGAGCAAATCGTTACTAAAGCTTATGAGATAAAGCTCAGATTGAACTTTTTGCATTGCTTCTTGGAGTGAATCAAAACCACGAGCTAAATCAAAAATATTTATAGCCTTCGTGATATAAAGGTAGGATAATGGATCAAACCATTTTGTAAAGTTGTAGCCGTTATATTCTAAGTATGACTCAACTTGGAATTTACCGAAAAGTTCATAAAGTCCGTCTGTGCTTTTGTATTCGCGACCAAATTTTCTTTGCATTGATTCGTGCGATAAAAAGCTCAAGTGTCCAGCCATTCTTCCAATAGCCATACCGCTTAAACCCTCTTGCTTAATAATATCAGGGTCGTAGTAACCTTGTTTAAAGTCGGGGTCTTTAAGAATGGCTTCTTGGGCTACTTTGTTAAAAGCGATTGCCCAAGGCTGCGTTGCATAGGTTGTAGCGAGTGCTATGATTTTAGTTGCAAATTTAGGGTAGTGCACTGCAAACACAAGTGCCTGCATACCGCCCATAGAACCGCCGATTATTGCGTGAACATGGTGAATGTCGAGTCTGTCAAAGAGAATTCTCTGTGCTTTTACCATGTCCTTTATAGTGATAACGGGAAATGTATAACGGTAGGGCTGCTGGTGCGGATGCATTGGGCTCATAGGTCCGGTTGAGCCAAAGCAGCTTCCGATAATGTTTGCACAAATTACAAAATATTTGTCTGTGTCTATTGCTTTTTTAGGCCCAATAAGTCCGTTCCACCAGCCGGTTTTTTTGTCCTCTTCGTAAACGCCTGCTGCATGGTGGGAACCTGTAAGTGCATGACAAACTACAATAACATTACATCTCTCTTCATTCAAAGTACCATACGTTTCATAAGTGATGTCGTAAGGTTCTAAAATACGTCCACTTTCGAGGTAAAGAGGGTTTGTGAAATGTTCGGTATATGTTTGCAGATTTAATGACAAGTTTATAAGTCTCCATAAAAGAATAGTGTTATTTTAGCGAAAACGACTTAATACAAATTTTATTGGATTATAAAGGGCTAAAATATGCCCTCTATCTTCTCTTTTATGCCTCAAGAGCTTGTTTCATGTCGGCTATCAAATCTTTTATAGATTCCAATCCGCAAGAGATTCTAATAAGCCCGCTTGGAACTCCACATGCCAGAAGTTCTTCTTGAGTTAGCTGTTGATGCGTTGTCGAAGCAGGGTGGGTAATGATTGATTTTGAATCACCTATATTTACAACTAAAGAGTAAAGTTTAGTAGCATTTACTATTTTTGTTGCCTCTTCTAAACTTCTTACTTCAAAACTTAAAAGCCCTGAACATGCTCCCTCTTCAAAATACTTTTGAGCATTAACATAGTTTGAGTTACTTTTAAGCCCTGGATAATTCACTTTTTTTACTCTCGGGTGTGACTCTAAAAACTCTGCAAGAGCCTGAGCGTTTTTAGAGTGCTCTTTCATTCGAAGAGAGAGTGTTTCCATTCCTTGAATAAATAACCATGAATTAAAGGGAGAGGAAACTGCACCAATGTCGCGAAGAAGTGAAAGGCGGGCACGAAGAGTAAAGGGAGGAAGAGGAACGTCCACATAAACCAAACCGTGGTAAGAAGCATCCGGCTCATTAAAATGGGCGTAACGAGGGTTTGCTTTTAGTTTTTCTATAAGCCCCTTTCTCTCGACTAAAATACCCCCAATGGCAAGACCTTGACCAGTTGTATATTTAGATGCGCTGTGAACCGTAATGTCAGCACCAAACTCAAATGGGCGGCATAGAATAGGAGTTGCAACGGTGTTGTCAACAACTGTTAGAATGCCGTGTCTGTTTGCTATAGTTGTGATAGCTTCAATATCTGCCACATCAATGCTCGGGTTCGTTAAAGACTCAAAAAAGATAACCTTAGTTTTATCATCTATAAGTGATTCTATCTGCTCAGGTTTGTGAACATCAAAAAATCTCGCTTCGATTCCAAAACGTTTTAACGTATGTGCAGTCAGAGTTAAGCTTCCGCCGTAAAGCTGTTTAGCACATACTATGTTATCTCCGCACTCCGCAGCATTTGCAATAGCAAAAAATGTTGCACTCATTCCGCTTGAAGTGGCAACTGCCGCTTCTCCGCCCTCAAGTTCAGCAAAACGTTTTTCAAATACATCGGTAGTCGGGTTATTTAAACGAGTATAGATATTGCCTAACTCTTTGAGAGCAAACAGATTTGCAGCATGTTCAACATCACGAAACTCATACGCTGTTGTCATATAAATAGGAACTGCCATAGTCCCTTGCGAATCTTTTTCATACCCTGCGTGAAGTGCTTTTGTTTGTAAATCCATAAAAAATCCTTTATTTTTGAAATAATGCACTATTCTAGCGAAAATGAACTAAGAATATTTTGCTTTTACCGGCATGTGGAAATATTTAAGAGGTCAGTTCTTCTTCATAAATAACGGCAGTTCCTGCCAACATATCGTGCAGTCCTCTTTTATCATCTCTAAATGCAACCATGATAAAACCGATTAAAAAGAGCAGGGTAGATACGATATAACCTAAAGAACGGGTGAGCGCTTGTTTGTTGTCTATATCTTTGTGCGTTTTAAAATCGACTATTTTTATGTGAACGAATTTTTTCCCGGGAGTGGCACCGCGCCATCTTCTCCAAAAAAGCATAGTTATAAGCAAAACACTCACCTCAAAAAGCAGTTCCCATTTGAGTGATGTCTGTGGCTGTGAGGCGAGGGCTTTACCTGCATTTCCACTCATGGCATAGGCTATGTTTTTCTGGTACTGGGCAAAGTCAAACCAATTGCCCTCACTTAAAAAATAGATGATTACGGCAACGGGAAGAGCTAAAAATAAAGTATCTAAAAAAGAAGCGACAAAACGAACCCAAAAACCGGCGTATTTCACTCTCGTGTTAGGCATTATATAAGTCCATAAAATTCGGGAGATTTTGGTTCCCCGTAAAAATAGCCTTGCATATAATCAATGCCTATTTCGTTTACCGTATCGGCTAACTCTTGAGTGCTGACAAATTCTGCAATCGTTTTTATATTTGCATTTTTTGCAAACACTACTAAACCCTGAACCATATGTTTGACATTTTTATCTGTATTTATTTTTTCTATTAAAGAACCGTCTATTTTAATATAATCAATGTGAAGTTTAATAATATTTGTAAAGTTAGAATACCCCGAACCAAAATCATCAATTGAGACTTTACACCCATAGGTTTTTACCATCTTAAGAAAAGCTTCCATGATGTCATAATCTAAGATATCTTCAGTCTCTAAAATTTCAAAGGTTATGCCTTCTCCTCCATACTTTTCAAGTCTATTTTTAATATACTCAACCATTGTCACAGAATTTATATTTTGATAGTTGAGGTTTATGGAGATTCCAACATCATTTTTTGAAAAAATATTAAATACTTTTTGCATCATTTGGCGTGTAAAGTACTCAAACGTTTTATCTTCTTTTGTAACGTCTAAAAAATAGCATGGAGTAATTATCTCTGCATTGTCAGTTTCTAGTCTCGCTAAGGCTTCATATTTAATGACTGAGTTATCTTTCGTATCTACGATTGGCTGAAAGTATGGAATAATGTTTCCTGTATGGAGTGCATTTTTATACACTTTTAGTCTATGAAGTTTTTCTTTTTGGAGTTCTTTTTCAGAGAGGTTGCTTTTATATATTTTAAAATTTACTTTACAAATGAGCGCTTCTTGAAGCACTAAATCGGCATGATGAAATATATTTTGTACTCCGTATGCTATGCCGGCAGTGAAATCAGTATGTACATAGTTGTTAGAGTCATACTCCTCATAATCATTAGCCATTAAAATAGAATGTTTTAGGATTAAAAAATATTTTTCAAACATGTTTTTGTTTGTTACCAAAACAGCAAACTCTTGAAGGTTGAGATTATATAAAGTGGCTTCATTATGATTCATCACGCGTTGAAGGTCTTGAGCTTTTTTGAAAATGAGCTCACTTGTAAATTCAAAGCCATACAGCTCTTTTAATGAGTTTAATTGATTGACGTGAAGAATAATGAGCATAGCCTCTTCTTTTAAAAGGACGAGGTCACTTACTAAAGAGATTCTATTGGGCAGTTTAGTAATGTTGTCAATATTTTTTTGAATATACTCTTCACTCATCTCACACACTATTTCTTGTTTGGCAAATGATTCGGATTCACTTTGGGTATCAGGAGCTATTTCGTGTAGTAACTCTTTAAATATTTTAAAAGCATAAGCTTTCACTGTATCACCACTTTGGAAATATAATAGTTTCAGCTCTTTAGTTAATCGTTCTATGTTATCTAAACTATTCATAAGCTACATCCTTAATACGAAAACATTATATACTGAATAATGAGTTTGGTCTACGGCATGAGTAAAGTTTCCACATGCCGTAAAAGAAAGAGATTTATTGATATTAGACGCGGTAATTCGGCGCTTCTTGGGTGATTATAACATCGTGAACATGAGACTCTTTAAGTCCGGCACTTGTTATTTCCACAAACTCTGCTTTATCCCAGAATGTCGGGATGTCTTTACTGCCGCAATAACCCATAGAAGAACGAAGTCCGCCCATCATTTGGTGAACGATTCCGGCGATACTTCCACGAAAAGGTACACGGCCTTCAATTCCCTCTGGAACAAGCTTGTCGGTTGCCGTTCCATCTTGGAAATATCTGTCGGTTGAACCTTGTTGCATAGCAGCGATACTTCCCATGCCTCGGTATGATTTGTACTGACGACCTTGGAACATTATAGTGTCACCGGGAGACTCTTCAGTTCCTGCTAAAAGTGAACCCGCCATAATACAGCTAGCACCGACAGCCAAAGCTTTTGCAATGTCGCCTGAGTATTTTATACCGCCATCAGCGATAACAGGTATACCGTGTTTTCTAGCAGCATCAGCACACTCGGCAATAGCAGAGATTTGTGGAACACCCACGCCGGCAACTATACGCGTAGTACAAATTGAACCAGGTCCAATGCCCACTTTTACACCATCCGCACCTGCTTCTATAAGGGCTTCTACAGCTTCTGCAGTTGCAATATTTCCGGCGATTACATCAACTGCCATAGTTGCTTTGATTTTTCTTACAGTGTCTAAAATACCTTTAGAGTGACCGTGAGCCGAGTCTAGAACTAAAACATCACAACCGGCGTCAACTAAGGCCTTAGCACGCTCAAGCTGACCGACACCGATAGCCGCGCCAACTACTAATCTGCCGAATGCATCTTTGTTTGAATTAGGGTACTCTATGCGTTTTTTGATATCTTTAATTGTAACAAGACCTTTTAGAAATCCTTCTTCATCAATAATAGGGAGTTTTTCTATTTTATGCTTATGCATAATATCTGCTGCATCATCAAGAGAAATGCCTTTTGTAGCCGTAATTAAAGGCATTTTAGTCATAACTTCACTTGCTAGTTTGCTCATGTCTTTTTCAAATCTCATGTCGCGATTTGTTAAAATACCTAAAAGTTTATTATGTTCGTCAATAACAGGAACGCCGGAGATTTTGTATTCGCCCATAAGTGCATCAGCATCAGCAAGCGTTGCATCCGGATGAACAATAATAGGGTCTATAATAATTCCACTTTCACTCTTTTTAACTTTGTTGATTTGTTTACATTGAGCTTTGATATCCATATTTTTATGAATAATACCAATTCCGCCAAGTCTAGCCATAGCAATGGCTGCGCGATACTCTGTAACTGTGTCCATTGCAGCAGAGACCATGGGAATATTGAGGCTGATATTACGGGTTAGTTGGGTTTTTAAAGAGACCTCTTTTGGCAATACTTCAGAATACTGCGGTACTAATAATACATCTTCAAACGTTAATGCTCTTGTGCGAATTCTCATGATAATCCTTTGGGTTATAAAAATCATTTATGTTGCTATAAAAATTCTTTGGATTATAGCTTTTTTGTGGTTAAAAAGAGGTAAAGCCTTTTTAATTCCCAAGTTGCAGAAGTTCTGTAACATTTGTCTGTTATAGTTTCATAATATAAACAATGGAGAAAAATATGGCTTATTTTGATAATGTAAAAGTGAATGATGAACTATTTGGAATGGTATTTGGTGGCGGAAAAGTAACACGTGTATTTGAGGAGAGTTATTATAAGATTATGGTAACTTTCAAAAATGGTTACGAAATTCCTTACACGGAGGATGGCATTCCAAAATGGGGTAAATTCAAAGAACAAACTATTTTTTATAAAAAAGATATTGATTTAACAGATATTGATTTTGCTCCTGTTACAAAAGTTTTATCTCCAAAGAAAATCATCAAACTTCGAGAGAAAAAACGACTAGAAGTAAAACTTCCTTCGGGTATCTGGAGTGATTATGGCAAATGTGTAAAAAAGTATGTTCAAGAGATGTTGGAAAAAGAAAATTACCATTTATTTAGAAAAAAAGAGGAAAAAAAGAGTTAGCTTTGGTACGCAAAACTATACTTTTTTAAGCATAGTTTTTTAAGAGAAGCAAGCCTCTAGTGTATATATTGAAGCTGTTTTTCCAGACCAAGCGCACCATCAAAAAGTGTCTGTTCATCGTAGGCTTTAGCGATAAGTTGTAGACCGACAGGCATGTTGTTCGCCGTTTTTGAGACAGGAAGGGCAAGCGCGGGAAGACCTGCCAAATTTACACTAATAGTATAAATATCGCTCAAATACATCTCCATCGGGTTTGAAAGCTCTCCAAATTTGTTTGCAACAGTCGGTGCGACAGGCGAAAGTATTAAGTCAACATCTTTAAATATTTTTGCGTATTCATCTTTGATAAGGTGGCGGACTTTTTGTGCTTTTACATAATACGCATCATAATATCCGCTTGAGAGTACGAAGTTTCCAAGCAAAATACGGCGTTTTACTTCATCGCCAAAACCGTTGCTACGAGTTTGAATAAAAGTATCTTCCAAGTTTTTACCGACTATGCGGTTTCCATATCTGATACCGTCATATCTAGCCAAGTTTGTTGTAGCTTCGGCGGTTGCAGTTATATAATAAGCCGAGATGTCAAATTTTGCATCCATCATCTCTTTTTCAACTATTGTATGACCCAAATCTTTTAGTGCTTGCACCGCTTTTGCGTAAGCATCTTTTATATCTTGACTCGCCTTTTCTATATACTTTGGAAGAATGGCGATACGAAGTTTGCGACTTGCATCTAGCTTGTCGGATACTTTGTCACTCATCTCAGCCGAAGTTGAGTCTTTCTCATCATGTCCGCTGATGATGTCATACAAAATTGCGGCATCTTCAACATTTTGAGTCATCGGTCCAATCTGATCAAGGCTTGAAGCATAGGCACCTAAACCATAACGGCTCACACGTCCATAAGTAGGTTTCATCCCGACAATACCGCAAAATGCTGCAGGTTGACGGATACTTCCGCCCGTGTCACTTCCAAGTGCAGCAATAGCTAAACCCGCAGCAACGGCCACAGCAGAACCTCCAGAACTTCCACCGGGAACACAATCTTCGGCATGTGGATTTAAAGTTTTACCGTAAAAGCTAGACTCAGTCGTAGAACCCATAGCAAACTCATCCATATTTGTTCTTCCAAAAGGAGTCAAACCAGCGAGCGCCATTTTGTTGATAACAGTTGCATTGTAGGGAGAAATATAGCCTTGAAGAATGTTCGAGCCCGAAGTTACCGACCAATCTTTTACCTGAATGTTGTCTTTAATAGCGATAGGAATACCATCGCCTGCATTGTTTACATCTATGTAAGCATTTAACTCGGGGCGAGCTTCAATTTTGGCTTTTAAATCTTCTTTAAATTTGTTTAATTCGTCTTTACTTAATTTTAGAGCTTCTTTTAATGTAATCACTACTTTTCCTGTCTTCATAAATTATTGGTTGCATTATAGCAAAATGTGTTTATTTTTTCTTTAGCTTTTGTCCTGAGCTTTGCACTTGAGCGTTTTAATTGGTCTGTTTTTTGGTTAAATTTTCATATTTTTCAAACGCAAAGCATTTATAATGACCGATACCGAACTAAAGCTCATAGCCGCTGCAGCTATAATAGGGGAGAGCAGGAGCCCAAAAAATGGATACAAAACTCCAGCGGCGATAGGGATACCCACGCTATTATAAAAAAATGCAAAAAACAGATTTTGTCTGATGTTTTTCATAATGGCATGACTGAGCTTTCTTATTTTTAAAATGCCAAGAAGATTCCCTTTGATGAGTGTGATTCCGGCACTCTCTATTGCCACATCCGTACCCTCTCCCATGGCAATGCCTACATCTGCTTGAGCCAGCGCCGGAGCGTCATTTATACCATCGCCTGCCATCGCCACGATGGCACCCTCTGCCTGCAATTGTTTAATAATTTCTGCCTTTTCATGAGGAAGCACATTGGCATATACTTTCATAATATTGAGTTTTTTGGCTACGGCGTGAGCGGTTGTATCGTTGTCGCCACTAATCATGACAACATCAACACCTTCATTTTTGAGTGCTTGAATCGCTTGGGCTGATGTCTCTTTTATGGGGTCTTCAATCCCTATAATACCGGCTAATTTAGAATCAATAGCCAAGAAAATCACTGTATTTCCCTCTTGACGCAATTGATGGACTTCCTCAATAATCTCCTCCGTTGAAATACCCAAACTTTGAAAAAACTTCTCACTGCCCAGAGCAATTTTTTTATTATCAATTTCGCCTTCTATTCCCTTTCCCGTAGTCGCGTTAAAAGAGTCAACTTCACTCAAAAGTACATTTTCTTCTTTGGCTTTGTTTACTACCGCCTCTGCCAAAGGGTGCTCACTCGCACGCTCCAGACTTGCTGCATAACGCAAGGCTTCTTTTGTATCTATGCCATGTAACATTTTAAAAGTTGTAAGCGTTGGCTTGCCTTGGGTTAATGTTCCGGTTTTATCAACTACAAGCGTAGTGACTTTTTCCATCAGCTCTATTGTCTGAGCATCTTTGACCAATACGCCTTCTAGTGCCGCCCGACCGGTTCCTATCATGATAGAAATAGGTGTTGCCAAGCCCAAAGCGCAAGGACAGGCGATTATCAATACAGAAACTGCCGCTACAACAGCATATGCCAAGCGAGGCTCGGGTCCAAAAAACAACCATCCCGTAAAAGCTAAAAGTGCAGATAACACAACAGCTGGAACAAAATAGCTTGAGACTGTGTCTGCAAGCTTTTGAATCGGAGCACGCGAACGCTGTGCGCGTGCCACCATCTCCACAATCTGCGCGAGCATAGTATTCTTTCCTACACGACTTGCACGCATGATAAGTGTGCCGTTTTTGTTCAGTGTGGCACCTATTAACAAGTCCTCAACTGTTTTTGCGACAAGAATTGGTTCTCCCGTAATCATGGATTCGTCAATATTGCTTTGCCCTTGTGTTACGACTCCGTCAACCGGTATTTTTTCACCCGGTTTAATCCGCAAAAGGTCACCCACTTCAACTTGTTCAAGAGGAACATCCCTCTCATTTCCCTCTTCATCAACGAGGTGTGCTTGTTTGGGAGAAAGACTCAGAAGGGTCTTGATGGCACTGTTCGTTTTGCTCCGCGCACTCAGCTCCAATACCTGACCCAGAAGCACCAAAGTATTAATCATGGCGGCTGCTTCAAAATAGACATGTACCAAACCGGAGTCGGTCTGCATTAAGGGTGGAAAAATATTTGGTAAAAAGAGTGCGATGATGCTGTATATCCATGCAGTTCCCACGCCGATGGCAATGAGGGTAAACATGTTGAGGTTCCACGTAACAAGCGATTTATATCCGCGCACAAAAAAAGGGTATCCGCCCCAGAGGACAACAGGTGTTGCAAAAAGAAATTGAAACCATTGAATGCTTTTCATACTGACGGGCAGATATTGCGGAGCAAAATCACCTATCATGGCAACTATAAAAACCGGCAGCGACACAATCGCACTTATCCAAAAACGGCGGTTCATATCATGAAGTTCACTATTGTCTTCAGGAGTTTCTACACTCACAGGTTCAAGAGCCATCCCGCATTTCGGGCAGCTTCCGGGATAATCTTGGCGAATTTCCGGATGCATTGGACATGTATAATAATTTTGCTCAATAGTACAAGAGTTATCTTCGCAACTTATATTTTCATCTTTACTCACAACGGACCTCCTATTTTATAGCATCTCTTTTTCTTTTATACTCTTCGTCATCAATCTCGCCGTTTGCATATCTTTTGTCAAGTATATCTTTAGCCGATAAGGTATTATCCTTCTCCTATAAAAAATCGGCAATGAGAAAGTATATCAAAAAAGTCAATATTATTATAATTTA
>Ga0210044_10009267_pt1 | contig 12026 bp, 17 predicted proteins | sample CryGey13umfilter_2_FD_183959 | JGI IMG/M metagenome (GOLD analysis project Ga0210044, IMG submission 183959) | Groundwater microbial communities from aquifer in Utah, USA - Crystal Geyser 4/9/14 3 um filter (SPAdes) (version 2) | ecosystem: Environmental > Aquatic > Deep subsurface >... | reverse complement strand
TACTACCTTCCGAACATCTCGAGGATTTCCAGGGCACACTTCTCGTGCTCGTCAAGTTCATACTCCGGATACATACGGTGATGGACCAACTTCTTCTCCATTTCGGCCTTGATCATCTCATCCTCCATTCCTAAAATATCCCGATGCTCGTACATAACCTTCCAAAAACTCACATCTGCATCAGGAAAAAAGATCATTTCCTGAGAAAATGCCTCCCATCCATCATCTCCCAACAACTCCTTCAGTTCTTCAAAACTGTGGACTGTTTCAATCATTACTGGTTGAAAACAATCCATATTCTCAAGGGAGATTTCAAGCTTTCCATTGGTGAAAATTGTCAGAGACACTGTAAATGACTCAAGACACCTCTCTTCTTCAAAACCAAAAGGAACTTCCATCTTCTCTTTCACATCAAAAGAGAAGATGCATCTCTGATAATGGTTGGTCTAGGCATGATCGCAATGGCATTTGGCATTGAAACTTTGCTGTGAAATGAATGATGTAGAAAAAGAATAATTCACAGTTATTTCATTAAGAATATTATAGATAATTGAGAATTTCAATTTTTTTAAAATTTTAATTTATAAATCCGTGTTTTGTTTTTACCTCCTCCAATAACTTCTTTTTTATCTTCTCTATCTTTGTCTCCATTTTTTTCCATTTTTTCCAATCTTTCATAATAATCTGGTAATTCATATAAATGAGCCAAAGCAATCTTTCCTGTTAAAACAAGATCATCATTTGTTACATTTGTAAATGAATTAACTGTCCCATGTTCTAATTCAACTTTTAATCCTTTTAAAATTGCTTCTTTAGTAAATTTTACAGTAGTTATATCCAAGTTCACTAATTTGAGGAATTCATCAACATCGTTCATATTAAAAACTTTTTTATCCATCATTATATTATTAATTTAGATATATTTTCGATCATATTTTTATTTTTTTTCTTTTTTAATAAAATATTAAATTCTTCTTTTAATCTTATATTATCAATTATAATTTTTAATTTATCATTTTGTTCTTTTAATTTATTTAAAGAATCCATTTTTTTTGATGCTGGTTCTGTTTTATTATTTTCGGTTTTATTTTCTGTTTTTTCTTTTTCAGTTTGTTTTCTATCAATAAAATGTTTATAATCTTTATAAAATTGATTTATTGTATCTTTTGATAATTTGAATAATTTTGCTAATTTGTCCACTTTATTACTGGAATTATTTATACTTAAATTATCATAAATAATTTTTTTAATACGCAATTCAATGGCATTATATGATCTATTATGTAATTTAGAAATATCGTCTATATCTAATCCTTTTGATATTTCTTTTATTAATTTTTCCTCTTCAATGGTATCCCATTTATTCGGCATTATATATATGTTAGATATTTTTTAAATAATATATTCATAATATAATCAAAATAATATGATTCTTCTGAATATATATCTTGGTATTTTTTACTATCATTTATATGTTTATTTTTTTTCCATATATCCCCATTTTTGAATTCAAAATAAAAACAATCACCATAATAATTTCTTTGAGGTAAATCTGTAACATTTTTTAATTTTTTTGTAAAATCCTTAAATAATGTTGAATTAGATATATTTAATTTATATTTATCCATTCCTAATATCAATAATGCATAATTTGGTGTTAATTCAATTGTATATTTCCTTTTCGTTGGAAAAATTTCATTTAACATATATTTGTGAAAAATTATTTTATTCATTTATACTTAACTAATATAAAAAAATTATCTTCTAACTAAAACTCTTGTATTTGTTATATGACTTGGCAATTTTTGTGAATTTAATATTTTTTGACTTACAACTGGTGGACGACATGGGTATTTTTGTAAATTATCATTATTATTTGATTGATTTTCTCTTGTTATAAACCTTAATGGCGATTGTTTTTTTGATGTATCCTGATGTCTGAACATTTGTTGTACTGATTGATTTTGGACAGAATGTTGTATTGGTTGATTCTGAACTGAATGAGTCTGGTATTGTGATGTATTTATATTTTCTTTTTTTTGTGTACCTTCTTGTTGCATTATAATTACTTGTAAATCAATTGGTTCTTTTTCTGAAAAAAAGTCAATAACTTTAATTACTAAAGTATCTTCTAATTTTGTATTATATATACTTCTACTTATTTTATTTGAACTAGATTTATCTAGTGTTGCAAGCAAATATTCTTTATCAGTGATATAATTTATTGCATAAGTATTATATTTGAATGCAGTTAAATCAATGTCAAATGTTAATCTAATTGAATCTTCTTCATTGTTTATTTCAATCGATTTTATTATTGGTTGTCCTTCACATATATCCTCTAAAATATTATATTTATGTTCGCGTTTAATAAAACTTGATAATGAACTATTTTTTGATGAGATTATTGTAATATTTGGATTTAATTGAACTTTCTCTTTCTTTTCTACTTCTTTTTTTTTTATATCGGTATATTGTAATTTATTATTATTATTATTATTATTATTATTATTATTATTATTATTATTATTATTATTATTATTATTATTATTATTGATACTGATATTTTCTTGATCTCTCCGCGTAATATATCTTAGAACCGGTTGTTTAGTGATTGTTTCTGTTTTTCGTGTTTCACCTTTATTTGTATTATCATTATTATTATTATTATTATTATTATTATTATTATTATTATTATTATTATTATTATTATTATTATTATTATTATTGTTATTTATATTGTTATTGTCTTTTTTATCATCTTTTTTATCGTTTTTTTTTAACATATCTATTTGTTTTATATTACCAATTAATTGCGCTGAATTTGAAGTTGATTGAATTTTTTGTCTATTTGGTTTAAATCTACTTGTGCGATGAGTTTTATCTTGTTGTTTTTCTATATGCACTTGTAATGATAATGGTATATCTATATTATTTTTATTATACATTACAACTTGTGATGATTTATTAGTTTCTTGTTTATTATAATTTTCATTGTCATTACTATTTCTATTACTATTACTATTACTATTATCTTCATCGCTATATTCACTATCTTTTTCAGAATATTCACTTTCATCACTATATTTTTTTGAATATTTTTTTATTTTTTGATTTTTTCTTGATTTATGTTTATAATTACTATCGCAGTCACTGTCACTACCACTATCACTGATACTATTTAATATTTTTTCTCTTTTTTTTTGAATTTGAGCTAATTTTTTTTTAACAGCTAATTTTTTTTGCTTTAATTTTTCTTTTTCTCTCTGAATATCCGAATCCTGGTCTGAACTAAAATCAGATGACATATATAATTATATAAATATTTATAAATATATATAATTATCGCGTATCAAAATTATAATTTAAATAATGGTCTAAAATTTTTAATATTTTTTTTCATTTCTATAATATTAATTTTATTATTTGTTATTATTTTATCTGCTATATTTTTTATTATATTATTTTTAGTTTTTTCTTTTATTTTATTTGAATAATCAATTCCTTTTTGTTCATTTTCAATCATACTTGACAAATATTGGTCTTCGTCAATAAATATTTGATCCTTTATTAAAATTAAAACTAACATTCCTAATAAAATGAATATAATGACATTATGTAAATTATTAGAGATATTTGTTATTGCCATCATACATATTATTGTCAATAGAGAATTATAAAACTTATTTAAATTATGATTTGCATTTTCAAACTCAAATACAATACTTTGTGTAAAATAATTTACTAAAAATAAGATTATCCAAAAAAACATATCTTGTTATATTATTTAGTTGATAAAATATATTTTTCTTTATATTTCAAATATTTATATTTTTCATCTTTAATTATTATTTCTGCTATAACTGGCAAATGATCAGACGCATGTTCATTATTTTCAGTGTATCCATTTAATACATAATTATCGACTATTTTACTATTTGATAAAATATGATCAAATTTTTTTCCTCTATTTTTTTTATTTGAACACAATTTATTTTGAAATCCACAATATGTTATATAATTTTTTAATTCTTTTAAGATATATGAATTGAATTTTATTTTTTTAATATTATGATTAAAATCACCCATCATAATTATTGTGCAATTTTTAATTTCATTATTATTTTTCAAATTAATTTTATCAATTGAATCCTGTATTTGATGTTCATGATTATAGAAAAAATGTCCTAAATGAACATTAATTATACATATATTTTCAAATAATAGTATACACCATGGTCGTCCTTTCTGAAATTCCCCATTATTTACATTTAATAAGTTATATTTTTTATCATATAATGTTAACATTGATTCTTTTCCAGATCTATTAAGATAATAATTATAATTATATTGCTTGCATATATTATTTAATTCTTCTTTCGAAAAAACTGCTTCTTGTAATGCTATAAAATCATATCGTATTTTGCCAAATATTTTATTTAATATATTTTTTCTACATTGATTATATTTTTTATTATTTGCATCCATTATTATACATTTATTATCTTTTGTATTTCCACTCATATTTTCCCAAGATACATTATATGTTAATACTTTTACCATATTCATTTTATTATATTATATTATATTATATAATATGATTTTATAAAAATTCACCATTTGTTTTTTTTATATTTTGTTTTTTTACCATTTTTAAGAATCTGTTTTTTATCAAATGTATTATTATCGTGCGCGATACACAATATTGTTTTAAATGGGTCCAATTGAATCATTTTTTCCGTAAATTTTTTCGTAAAATAACTTTCTTCTGCTTTATCACTTGTATCAATAAAATTATTATTTTTTAAATAATCAATGTGATATGCAAATGTTCCACATGTTCCGTGATTTTTACCATATGGACCGAATTCATAAATTGTATTTATATCAGAATAATAAATATGTAATATGCTTGATCCAGCTAATAATACATTTTGAGTTGTTATTTTATGAATTGCGTGAGATACTCTGCTTGATGGATAAATATCATCATCATCAAAGCAAACAATATATGTTCCATTTGCTAATTGATTTAATAAATTTCTTTTTTTTCCTAATTTGGTTTTTTTATTTAATCTTATATGCCGAATAATAATATTAGGCAATTCTTGTTTTTTTATTTCGATATAATCATCCGAATCATCCAATATTATTAATTCTTTATTTTTATATGTTTGTTTCATTAAATTATTATATAAATTTTCCATAAATTGCAGTCTATTATATGTAGGACATACACATGACACTAAATTTGGTATTTTTTTCATTAAATTATTATAACAAAATTTCATACGAAATTTCTCAATTGAACCACTCTTTTCAAAATCTATCTTGTAAAAAATTGTTTCTTTTTTTTCATAATCAACTTTTTTTATATCATTTTTATTGAACAACAAAATATTTTTGCATTGACAATTTTGTGCAAATTCAATTATAAATGAATTTTTAGAAGGAATAAATAAATCACAACTGTTTAATTTTTCAATTGTTTCTATTAAATCTTTATTTATTACTGTCTCTTCATTAAATTTATGTACAATATAATCATATGACAAAAAAGTATCCGATATAATTTCATCTATATCATTATCTTTTTCTTCTATACAAATTATTTTTTTTTCTTTATATTTATCTTTATTATTTATATAATTTATTTTAATAATTGAAAATGAATCATAATCAGCTAAAAATTCAATAATATTTTCACCAGACTGTTTTGTTGATTCATTTATTATAATATTATCCGGAAAAAATATTTTTAATATTATTGCATAATTAGGAAATGTTTCTATTTCCAATTTTTTAGTTTTGTTTGATTTAAAATAATTATCTAATTTACCAAGAACAATTTTGTTCAATGTTTTAAAATCTTTATAATAATATAACATTTTTATATTATTATTTATTAATTATTATTTATGTATTATTTTTAATAACAAAATACACCATTGATATAACAATAATTACCAATAAACTTTGATAAAGAAATTTATCTGATTCTTCCTTTTTAATTTCTTTTGTGTTTGATATAGATGTTTCATTATTTTCATATACTTCAGGAGTTTGCCAATCAAATGGATTCCACCATCCCCATCCCCGCCCCCAATAATAATATGGATTCCACCAATTACTTCTATCATACAAATTATTATAATAACTATTTCCATAACCTCTTCCATATCCAAATCTATTATATCCATGATGTCTACGACCATGCCTGTTTCTTCCATGACCACCCCTTCTTCCGCCAGAATGAAAATCTTCAATTATGTTTCCAGAAAAATATTTTTCCATATATCATTAAAATATAAAAAAATTGAAAATCTATTATATTTAAATATATAGATAAAATTATACGCAATGTATATTGAAGCAATTAATAAAGCAATTGATATCGCAAATAAGAGTCCGATGGAATGCCAGTATGGAGCAATTCTTGTTAGACGTGGAAAAATTGTTGGAATGGGATTTAATAAACCAATTCGAAAGGGTTTGGGACAAAATAAAGACACCGCATTTGAACGATTTAAATATACCATTCATGCTGAAGTTGCTTGCTTAATTAATTGTAAGAAGAAAAACTATCTAAAAGATTCGACAATGATTCTTGTTCGTTTGAAAAATGGTTTGCGAACGAAATGCGAATCATGTGTTTCTTGTAAAAAATTTATTGAAAAATATAATATTCGTAAAGTTGTTTATTCATATTAATTTTTTATAATATATAATTATATATAAATAAATGGAATCAAAAAATTTATTTTATTTTGAAAATGATGATTTTACTTTTGTCGAATATGACGATGAAAATGAAAAAAATACTGAAATTAATACTAATACCAATGCTGATACTTATGCTGATACTGATACTGATAATGATGACGAGAATGATACTGATACTGAAATTGATAATGAGAATGAAAATAATAAATATATAAATCAAAAATTAGATAATTTAAATGAAAATCAAATTATTTATATTGGCAATGATAATAATGATGATGACGATAATGATGATAGTGATATTGCTTCTTCTATAAATATTTGTAGTCATAATTTAAGATCATCCAGTCCAGAATTAAGAAGAAATTATCCTGATTTACTTCCGAATTTATTTAATAATTTTTCTAATGATTATGAAAATGTATCCGATAATACTGACAATATAATGCAATTTTTAATAGGTAAATCTTTTATTGACAATGACAATGATGATGACACCTACAATGATAAAATATGTTTTGATTTTTCTGAATCAAATATCGATTCAATTAAAGTATCTTGTATATTTTCATGCTTTATGATTTATGGATCTTTATTATATTATTTTTGTGCATAATTTATCGTTGTTTTAATGCAATTGATATTATACTCGTTTTACTACTTAATACTTTGCTTAAATTTAATTTTTTTAAAGTTGGATATTTAATAAATATCTCACTGCACACACTTAATATCATTGCATCTAATTTTTTTGGCATTTCATCCCAATATTTCAGTTGTCCATTACAATAATGATTACTTGTTGGTTTTATTGATAAAAAATCTTCAACTGGCAAACTTTTCCACTTTCCTGAAAAATATCCTGTTAAATATTCTTGTTCTGGATATATATTATTTCCTTTTTTCCCTTTTAATGAATTATATTTATTTTCTATGATAGACCAACCATCTTTTAAATCTTTACACATTTCATCAAATATTTTTTTATTTGGCTCAATTGATAATAAACCTGCATTAATCATATTATAATATGATTTATTTCCAGCTGTATAACTTGTGTATTGTGTTGGAATAGTTGTCCCGAATTTTAAATTTAAAGTTTTATTTTGATTTATATATCCATTTTCATATGCTCCGGCAATTCCATTATCAATATCGGTTAGTGCTTTTATATAACCAGATGATCTAAACACAAACATATCAGTATCCATGATAAGAAGTCTTTTATATTGAAATATATCTGGATTAAAAAAATATAATTTATTAAATACCCCGTGCCATTTTGGATTAAATGTAAATTTAGAATTTAATTTTAATGAATCACTGTATGTCACATGTAAATCAAAAATATCATTTATAATGCGCAATACATCATTGTTTTCAATTTTTGGTGTGAGTATTGCAAAATCACAATTTTTAAGATACCATAAATTTTTCTTTAATTGATGGACAATTGCAACTGCACCAAAAAAATAATTCCATGCATTATCTATACTTGGATAAACAAGCATACCTATTGCATATTCTTTTTTTTTATTAATTCTGTTTATTTCCATTATATATTATAATATAAATATTTTTTTATATTATAATAAAACTGTTATTTTCTTTTACTCACAAAATTACCCGAACTTAAAAATTCATCAATCTTCTTATTTAATGATTCTCTTGATTTTAAAGTTTCTTCTTTAATTTCTTCATCATTATTATCATTGTCATTATTATTATTATTATAATTGTCAATATTATTTATTTTTATAATGTTATCTTTTTCTTCAATGTCATTATCTTTAATTATATTTGTGGTTGTGTTTTTTAATTTCCGCTGTAATGAGTCGGGTGTATTACTACTATATATTGTGCTTAATACTGACAAATTATTTTTAGTTTTTATTTGTGATGTTATTGCCATTTTTTTATTTATGCAATATTGTGTTATAAATAAATATTGATTGACTATTTTTTTAAAAATTTGTTTAAATATATCTTCTTTATTTTTATTATTTATTAATGGTCTTTTAATTAAATCATTGAGTATAAAAACATTTAAATTGTCATATAATCGTTTTCCACTTATCTTTAAGTTCTTTATATTATGAAATTCATTATCTCCAATACCTATAAAAATAACTGAATTGAATTTATGTGATAAATTTGCAATTTTTTTACTAAATTCATATCCTGAACCAATACATTTATCATCATCTGATATTATTATAATCTGCATCATTGATTTTTTTTCAGCATATAATTTATCAAGTATGTTCGTTATATTCGTTTCAGATGAATAATAATTTAATCCAAATTTTTTTTCCTGTATTGATTTTATTATTCCAATATACTTATTAACAATGTTAATATTGTTTATATTTATATGATTATTTATATTTGGAGAATTACTTTTATCATTGTCATTGTCATTATATTTGTCATCTATTTCTTCTATTTTATTTTCATTTAGATTTGCTTTATATGTGCCATATATATACATTTTATTATGAGAATTTATTTCATCTATTATTTTTAAAACAGTTAAATATGGATTTATGTTTGTATTATTATTTTTTAATATTTCAATTGATATGTTATGAATGCTTGATCCATCTTTAAATGTATTAGATGCTGTTCCATCTATTATTATATCAAAATTAAAAAATTTATCTAATTTATATTCTTTTATATTTTTCCTTAATTCATCCAAATTATATTCAATATCCTTTTTAGTGGAACATATACACCCCATATATATATATATATATATATAATATTATTTTTTATCGACTATGTTTTTATCATATTTTATGCTTTGATTAAAATTCGTTTCTCCTTCAAGTTCAGGTATTCCTTCTATTCCAAGTGATTGAAGATATTTATTCTCATTAGAGGAACATGTATGCGATTCTTTCATTGCAATTTCACTAAATTTTGTTAAGAGAAAAACCAAAATATTACCTACTCCGACACAAATACTTATCCATAAATGATCAGCAAAATATCCTTGTAAAAAAGCACTTATTGTCGCCAATAATAAACAAATATTTGATACCCAATAAAATCCAATACTCATTTTCCTCCATGTATTTTTCCATTTAATTGAATGATTTAATTCTTTCACATAATCTGGTTGAATTATATTTTTAACAATATATTGTTTTAATCTATGGGATTTTGCTCTGGTTGAATCATCTTTACTTACCTCGTCCAAAAAATCATGATGGTGAGGCAAAATTGTTATATTATTAGATTCTTTATTTTCTTTTAAATTATCTAATTCTATTTCAATATCCATGTTTTATGTTTTTATGTTTTAATATATAATTTATTCTCTATGTATCTTTTTCTCCATAAAAATCATCTATAATTTCCAATAGATCTTGGTTATCATCACTTTTATTATTATTTGTCGGAAAAGATGAATACATTTCTTCCAATAATTTATCTCCTTCATCACCAAGAAAATGTATTATTTTTTTTTCAAGTTTTAATTCTAAATTATTGATAATTATATTTTTATCATCTATTTGGTTTTTTAATAATAATAATTCTTTTTCCATTGATTCTAATTTATCAATATCGTATTGTTTATATAATTCTTTCCATTTATTTAAACTTTGTGTTAAAATAGCAACTGTATTTTCAAGATATAATATATATTCTAATTTTTCTCCCATATAAAGATTATATATATATAATATTATATAATGGGAAATACTATTTCTAATACAGAACAAGCCGAATTATCTGAATCAGATAATTCTTCCTTTTTTTCTTCAGTATATAATTATTTCACAAGTACTGATTCAACTCAATGTAATAATATAATTACTTATGCTCATGATGGAGAAAAATTTATCAAATTACCTGATTCCGCAATAAAAATAATTGATTCTTATTCTGAAACCGAAACTGAAACCGAAAATGAATCGACCATTTCACATAATTATTCATTATGCAATAGATGTGGAAATGATAAGTGCAATTTTCAATTTGTTAGTCTTGATTTTAATAATAATTGTTGTACTGCATGTTGTTTAGAAGCGAAACCATCTTGTGGTAATAAAATACATTGGTTTGGTGAATCTGAACCAAAATTTAAAGAAGTTTGTTCTCAAGAAGAATTTGATCTATCTTGGAATACTCTTAAAGATTGGGTTGTACGCGATTACATGGAATCTAAAAAAAAATTTGGTAAATAAATAAATTCTTTCTTTTTACAATGAATTTATAAATTAATAACTTAAATTTAATTGATATATTTTTTTAGATCCACCTGATTGATTACAGATATTTTTCTTATTTAATTCTTGGTAGAGATGATCGCTTGTTGGGTTCGGAATGACTTCCTTTATTTTTTTACATAAATCTTTTAATTGTATTTTTTCTTCAGTATTTAATTTACTTTCTTCAGCAGGAAGTAAATTGATAAGTTTAATTGATTCAAAGTTATATGACTCTAATAGATAATTTTTTTCATCATCATAATTTAATTCGCCTTCTTGAATTTTATCAATTATAACTTTAACTTTTTTAAATTGTTGTGTTATATTAGTATACTCATTCATTTTTTCTGTTTTTTTATTAAATAAATTTTTTTTTTTATCTTTATCTTTTTCTTCATGAAATTGTTTTGTTAAAATAGTATATTCGTTTATTTTTTCTGTTTTATCTTTATACAAATCTTTCAAATTATCTTTTTCTATATTTATATCTATAATCATATTATATATATATATTATCTACATTTTAATTTTTGTTTAAATTTAAATATTTTTTTTTATATTTTAAATATTTTTTATAAAAATTTCTTTCCCCTCCAGTACTATTTTCATTATTTTTTAAAAAATCATATAATATTTTCGCATCTTTATCCATTTCAATTTTAAAATTATTATTAAAACCATCAAAAAAATTATCTATATTATATTCAATAGTCTTAGTATCCTCGTTTGATTTGTTTATTATATTTCTTATATAATTTTTTAATTCATTTGAATTTTTTATTTTTTCATAATTATATCTATTTCCTAATTTCTCTAAAAAAAAATAAATTTGCTCATTCTCTATTTTAGATAAAGTTGAATTAGCTGGAGCTGAAGATGAAGATGATCCAGTTCCGGAAGCAGATGTTCCAGTTGTAGGTGAAAATAAATTCGAAATTGAATTCGATACAGAATTTAATACATTGCCGACGGCAGATGTTCCAGATGGTGTTCCAGTTGCTGTTCCAGTTGCTGTTCCAGTTGCTGTTCCAGATGGTGTTCCAGTTGCTGTTCCAGATGGTGTTCCAGTTGCTGTTCCAGATG
>Ga0210044_10009264_pt1 | contig 12028 bp, 11 predicted proteins | sample CryGey13umfilter_2_FD_183959 | JGI IMG/M metagenome (GOLD analysis project Ga0210044, IMG submission 183959) | Groundwater microbial communities from aquifer in Utah, USA - Crystal Geyser 4/9/14 3 um filter (SPAdes) (version 2) | ecosystem: Environmental > Aquatic > Deep subsurface >... | reverse complement strand
TTTTTTATTTTCGTATGAGATAATCATAATTAAAGCTGATAAAGAAATTCGCGCAAAACTAAAGCGCTTACAATATTTTCTTTTTTTAATTTTCCTGTTATATCCTTGTGCATTTTATTTTTGCCTTTAATATAAAGCACTCCGTCAAGAATTGCGATCGTGGTGGCTTTTACGCCTTTCGCCTTGAGTGTTGAAATAGCGTCATTAAATTGTGCGTTTTGGTGTCCACCAAAATCTGTTAAAAATTTTGCTTCACCAATGACATATTTTCCATTAAAACGCCCGATAAAATCAAGACCCTTGTTATGCTTATAATTCAAATGCTCTTTTGCAAAAGCCATCATTTCAGCATCACTGGCATCCAAAATTGCATTTCCTTTAGCTTTTAAAAACTCATCGAGTTTTACTGGGGCAATCCCTAGTGATTTATTGTTGATCCAACGCTTAAAAAGCGGACCGATTTGGCGGTTCGTTTCTTTTGGTTCAGACGAGCGAGAAAAGATTTCATTAAGACCCATTTCGTAAAGACGACCGCACAAACGATCAACTGTGGCAGGATTTCGCTTTAATGACGCCTTGTCACGCTTAAGATATGCCACATATGAATCTTTGATCGGAAATAAATCCATTTTCAAAAGAGTTTCAAGCAGTGTGGCATTATCCTTCTTTTTAAACGCTTTTTCTACCTTTTTCCATAATTCGCCGTCGAGATCTCTTATTCCCTCGGGAATTGTAGGATAAACATGAAAAAGATCATCCAAATAACTCCTTTGGTTAGCATATTCTATGCTTAATTGTGTCCAATGATTGTTCATAAGCTTATTTTACTACAAAATTAAATAAAATAGAAATCGTTTTTTACTGCCCCTTTGTGGGCAGAAAAAACACCTTATACCCCTATATAAATAGATAAAAAAAACTTATTTTTCCTTATTATTAAAAAAGCAAATTTAAAAAAAGAAAAAAGAAAGAATTTTATTTCACATAACTCGTTATTGTGCGATGTGATTGATGGATAATATACTAAATTTGCATTAATTGCGAAGTTTAGTATAATATTCTTATAAGTCAATTAAGTCAATTTTAGCATAAAACACATGCGTTTGCCAGAACTTTTGGACAAAATCAAGCATGAATTGAGGCTGCGTAATTATAGCCGCCGGACAATGGAAAGTTATTTGCTTTGTTTGAAAGACTACTTCCAATTTGCCAAAACAATCAAAAAGGATCCCGACATTCCCCTGCTCAAAAGATACCTCCTGGAAAAACAAGGGCGGGGCCAGGCGCCACAGACGATCAATCTCTACCTCAACGCCGTCAAGTATTTCTACCGCGAAATCATGAGATCTTCCGTTTCAATTGACTTGAAATTCGCCAAAACTTCCAAGAAACTACCGGTCGTGCTTTCCCGCCTGGAGATTGAAAAAATTATTGATTCCATTGATAATCCAAAACATAAACTAATCATTGCTCTGTCCTATGGCGCGGGCCTACGGGTAAGCGAAGCGATAAATTTGCGCATCCGAGACATTGATTTTGACGAGTTAATCATTCATTTGAAAGCTGCCAAGGGCAACAAGGATCGAATCACCATTTTTCCGGAAAAACTGAAGGCGGATTTGCATGAATTGACAGCCTTGCAACACGGCAATGAATATGTTTTTGAGTCCGAACGGGGCGGCAAGCTCACAGAAAGAACCGCCCAGATGGTCTTTGAAAAAGCGCTGAAAAAGGCTAGAATAGAAAAAGACGCCTCATTCCACTCGCTTCGCCACAGTTTTGCCACTCACCTTCTGGAAAACGGCGTGGATGTGCGCTATGTTCAGGAGCTGCTGGGACACGCCAATATCCGAACCACGCAGTTGTATACCAAAGTAACCAACCCGAGCCTGAAAAATATCAAAAGCCCGCTGGAATGAAATTTTCCTAAAGCTCGGTTTTTCCCTCCTGTCCAGCTAAAGCGGGACAGGATTCCTCAAAGCCAAGCTTTGGAAAATATATATAAATTTTATTTAGCAGGATAAATGAACAAGCAAATCGACGACATTAAAAAAGAATACGCTGACATCCAAAAGAAACTCGCTGACCCCGAGGTGGTTTCGGGCGGGAGTAAAATGATAGGACTCGGAAAAAGACAAGCGGAATTGTCAGAGACCATCCGCGTCATTGATGAATTTCAAAAAACGGAAGCTGAGATGAAAGAAAATGCCCAAATTGTCAATACCGAAGAAGATCCGGAAGTTAGGCAAATGGCTATGGATGAGAATGTGAAACTTTCCGAAAAGAAAGCACGCCTGGAAAAAGAACTGGAAAAACTGCTGATCCCCAAAGATCCCAACGACAGCAAAAATGTCATCGTGGAAATCCGCGCCGGCGCGGGAGGCGATGAATCGGCTCTTTTTTCCGCCACTCTTTTTCGCATGTATTCCAAGTTTGCTGAAAAAAATGGCTGGCAAGTGTCAGTTTTGAGTTCCCACCACATCGGTATCGGGGGATTTAAGGAAATTATTTTTGAAATCAACGGCGCCAACGTGTATGAAAAGATGAAATACGAATCCGGTGTCCACCGCGTTCAAAGGATTCCGGAAACGGAGAAAAACGGCCGCATCCATACCTCCACTTCCACAGTAGCCGTCCTGCCGGAAGCTGACGAAGTCGCTTTGAAAATCGAGGAAAAAGACTTGAGAATCGACACTTTCTGCTCATCCGGGCCCGGCGGCCAATCGGTCAATACCACCAAGAGCGCGGTCAGAATCTTGCATATCCCGACCGGTCTCATCGTTTCCTGCCAAGATCAAAAATCGCAAATCAAAAACAAGGATAAGGCCATGAAAGTTTTGCGCTCGCGCCTATTGCAGTTAGAAGAGGACCGCAAAGCCCAAGAAGCTGAAGACGCACGGAGAAGCCAAATTGGCACCGGCGACCGGAGTGAAAAGATCCGGACTTATAATTTTCCCCAGGACCGCGTGACTGACCATCGCATCAAAGAGAACTGGAGCAACTTGCCGGGAATTATTGATGGGAATATTGGAGAAATCATAGACGCGCTTCAGGAAGAGGACATTAAGCTTAAATTAAAAAAGGCTTAATTTAAGCAATTTCTAATTACCAATTTCTACTTTCTAAACAATAATCAATGACTGAATTTTAATGTCTAAACTTTTGACATTGGTTATTGGGTAATTGTGATTTTATTAGTAATTAGATATTAGGAATTACAAACTGATGCTCACAATTAAAGACATCTTGAATATATATCACAGTAAAATCGATTACCTAGATCTAGAACTCTTGATCTCCGCTATAATCGGCAAGCCTCGTGAATTTGTCATGTCTCATCCTGAATATAGGATAAATTCATTGAAAATTGAAAATTTAAAATTGAAAATTGCCCGAAGGGCTGATCATGAGCCAATTGCTTATATTTTGGGCCAAAAAGAGTTCTATGGCCTGAATTTTAGGATAAATAAAAATACGCTCATTCCCCGCCCAGAGAGTGAATTACTGGTAGAGCGAGCACTAGATCTGCTACGTAGTATGTTACGTAGCAAGCTACGTAACACAATAATTATTGACGTCGGGACCGGCTCGGGCAACATCATAATTTCCATCGCGCAGAACTTACTGAGTGGTAGGTTTTATGGAATCGACATTTCCGAGAACGCTTTATTGGTTGCCAGGCAAAATGCCAAGCTCCATAAAGTTAGCAAGAGAATAAAATTTATACGAGGTAATTTATTGGAGCCGCTATTGAAAACCAGGAGCACCGGGCTTAAGGATAAAAAAATTATCATAGTTGCCAATTTGCCGTACTTAGCAAAAAATATTTACGCTTCTGCCAGCCCCGATATAAAAAAATACGAACCTCGCTTGGCGCTGCTCAGCGGGAAAAACGGCCTCGCTCATTACGAAAAATTACTCATACAAACTAAAAAGTTGTCGGTTGTCGGTTGTCGGTTGTCGGTTTTTATGGAGATAAGTCCCGAACAAAAATCCGCTCTGCAAAAAATGATAAAAAGCTTTTTTTCAAAAGTCAAAATAGCCTTTCATCGCGACCTGTCCGACCGGTGGCGAGTCTGCCAAATTGAGCTTTAGAAACGCAAAAACCCGCGTGTTAGCGGGTTTTTGTTTTTAACAGTTGGCCGATTCCGCTTCACGCGGATCCCGCCTTAGCGGGAAACCAAAAGTTGATAATTTTTTGCTTCGGCAGAAAAAATTTTGTTCTTGCCTCAGCAAAGATATAAGAGACTATCGTTTCTTTTTCTTTGCAGCTTTTTTCTTTCCACCTTTCTTTGCTGCTTTTTTCTTTGCCATTTTATTTCACCGTCCTTTCTATTTTTATTTAACGCTCGAGGCGCATCAGCCCCCGACTGATATCAAATTTATTTTTGTTTTCGACCTTTTTGCAAAACTATTTTAAAAAGTTTTTTAAGTAGTCTTGCTTATCTAAATTATAATACAAATTTTTTTATTTGCAAGGGAAAAAAGTTATCCACAGGCTCTATTTTTTTATTTTTCACAGAATACTACATACAATTATGTTTTTTATTTCAAAAAAATAATTTTATAATTTTTAATTTTGTAATTTTTTCAGCCCGAGGCTGATCCGCCTTTGGCGGAAAATAATTTTTAAATTTACAAATTTTTAAACAATAAAAAATTAGATTTCTTTAAAAATTAAAAATTATAAAACTTAAAAATTGCTATATATTACGCCCCAAACCGCACACTTTGTCCAGTTGACTCCGTTTCCATATGCGCTAGAATTTACTTAATGGTCGAAGGCTATCTCTGAAATAAAAGATAGGTAGCACGGCTTCAACGCAAGCACCTTTATAATCGCCGCCTCTGGCGGATCAGCCTATGGCTGAAAATAAATCTTAAAATAGAAAGGTAGGTGATATTATGAATGAGGAAACTCAAGAAAATGAAGGAAATGCAAAGCAATGGCTACAGGATAACCTACGAATCATTACGAGCATCATTATCGTTCTTGTAATTGCCCTGGGTATATATTCTTATTCTAAGAAAACTCAAGTTCCGGGAACTGATTATCAGAGCCAAGTATCAGAGGAAGGGGTTTCAGAAACAACCCCAACCGCGATCACTCCTGATAAGGCCTCTGAAACTAAACCAGGAAACCAGACGGTTTCTGCTCCAAGCCAAGAAACAGAAGGAGCATTTATTGAAACTGCCGTTAAGGGTGATGGCACGACCAAGTTAGCTCGCAGAGCGCTAGCGAACTACCTCGAAAAAAATCCAGATTCCACGCTAACCGCGGAGCACAAGATCTACATCGAGGATTATCTTAGAAAGAATGTGCCGCAAAAAAGAGTCTTCGTCGGCACTTCAGTAGAATTTTCCAAGAGCGCAATTCAAAACGCAGTTACCCAATCAAAAAACTTGAACGAGAAGCAGCTGCAAAACCTGCACAAATATGCCGTAAGGGTTCCGTCATTGACTTAATTTTCCGAAATCCATAAGGTAAAACACAAAGAAAAATTCTACTGTTCTTTTTCGTAAGTATATTACTACTTTCTAAATATTCGCAAAAACCCGTCCCGCTTAGTGGGACGGGTTTTTGTATTATAACCCCCCCCCGCCCACGGACTTGCGCCCGGGGCATTGGAATGGATTACTCTTCGAGTTTTTAACCCATCCATTTCCGCGCTTACGCACAAAGCATTGTGGGTGGGGGGGTAAAAGAATCAGAAGCTAACCAGATCCCCCACTTTTATTCCCAGGCGGTCGCTTGCTCCGGCATTTATTTCCAAAACCTTATCCGCCAAAGTTCCCGGATTGATTGTTTTTGCGGTTCCTCCAGCAAAAGGAATATTTTTAGCCAGATAGACTACCTTGTTTCCTAAGATCCACACCATATCCAAATCGAAACGCATATCCTTCATCCAAAAAGGATACGTGTTTTTTTCTTCATACAAAAACAGCATGGCGCAATCTGCGCAAAGGCTTTCCCGTCCGGACAACCCAAGCGCCTTTTTTTCCTGCGTGGCAACCACCTCGGCTGACAGACTGTGCCCGTTTAAGCTAACCTTTTGAAGTTTATTGCCAAATGGAGATTTTGGATTTCTTTTTATCTGAAATTGCCAAAACACGAAGAGACCGATAATGGACACGATTGCTAATAAAATTGCCGGCTGATATTTTTTCATTCTAAATGGAGTTCCTTTTAGTTTTATTATTAATAACTGCCAAGGCTAGCACCAAAAGAAGTGTGGCAGCAAGAAAAGTTATGCTTTTACCGAGAATCCGGGTATTCAGGGCGATCGCCGCCATAATTAGAGTTATAAAATAAAAAAGGGCGTTTATTTTGCTTTGGGACCAGCCCAGTTCCAGCAATTTATAATGCAGGTGGTTCCGATCCGGCTTAAAAATTGATTTTTTTTGCCTGATTCTTTCGCCAATAACCCAGACCAGATCAATTATCGGCAAGGCCAAAACCAGAAGCGCTGTGGCAATTTTTGTCCCGGAAAAAATTGCGAGGACTGCCAAAGAAAAACCCATAAACATTGAGCCAGAAGTTCCGGCCAAAATCCGCGAAGGATTAAAGTTGAACACCAAAAAGCCCAGAACACTGCCGGCTAAAATCATCGCTAAAATCGCAACCGGGGGCTGGTTCACTTCCGGCTTAAGGCTTAAGAAGAAAATCGTCAAAGAACCGATGAGTGTTATTCCGCCGGAAAGGCCATCGATGCCATCCAGCCAGTTCATTGAATTTATGACCAGCACCAACCAGATTATAACCAAAATAGCGGAAAACAGAGTTCCGAGACCACTGCTTAAACCAATCGCGCCGCCAAAAATCGGATTGGTGATGTTATAAATCCGCACGCCCAATATAAAAACCATAATCGCGACGGCTACTTGAAAAAATAACTGGATTTTCCAGGAAATTTCATGAAAATCATCCCACGCGCCGATTATCAAAAGAAGCAGTGTTCCAGCCATTACGCCATAAAGCTCGATTGGGATAAAAAGGTCTTTGTTCAGCAGGATGGCTAAATTAAAAGCCAGAATAATCGCCACCCCACCGGTGCGGAAAACATTTTTCCGGCCGTTGAGATGGATGTGTCTTTCGGCTTTCCGGCCGTGCCAGTTTACTTTTCCGGCCAAATAAATAGCAGCCATAACAAAAAAAATGCTGAGAATAAAGGCTGTTATAAATGGTATGATATATTTTACCATCACTTTCTCATTTTTTCAGTTACCCAAAATTCTCCGAAATATCTGCCTAAAAGGATCCTTGTTTGAGAATCAATCGCCGGCAAGGCGCCCAAAAAAGGCGCGGTGATCGGAATCAAAATCCACTGCAAAACCATATAAATGTTTTTCCAGCGGGAATATTTTGCCGGACGCGGAGGCATCAAAAGAAAACTTAACGACACGGAAATAGCTAAGCCAAACATCGCCAGATTCATGAGCGTTCGCGTCACGGCCGGCAGGTTGTGCGCCAGCACGCTTTGATTAAACTGCTCGCCGCCGATAATCACCGGTAACCACCCCAGAATAGCCAAAATAAAAGGAGCAGTTGCCCAGGAATGATGTCCCTCCAGCATTTCGAATGTAACTTTAATTTTTTTCCACGCTCGCACCTTTTTGTTCGGTCCAAGCGCCCGCATGATGACGGGAAAATTTTCAATCCCATAGGCCCATCGGCGTTTCTGCTTATATTGATTGACGATGGTTTTCCAATAAGTTTCCGCCAGAACAGCATCCAGCGAAATGGGCAGATAGATTGGTTTGACTTTATAATCGCCATTGTAATACGTGAAGCATTTCCAATAAATTATTGAATCTTCGCTGATCATATTGACAGGCCAAAAACCAACTCTCACCAAAGTGTCAAATGGCTCGGAATGGGAAGAAAAGGTAACCATCCCATCCGGACGCGTGCTTTGGAAAATATGCCAAAAGCTGGAACTGGTCACGATTATCCGGACAAAAGCGTTGGTGTCCCAGATGTTGTTGTGATACATCGGCAAAGGCTGATAGCTGCGCTGCAAGCGCTTGGGATCAGTAATATATTCATAAGTCAGTGCGGCAAAATATTGGGGGTGAGCGACACTGTCACAGTCAAAGTTGGAAAATATGACTTTTTTAAAATCGATATTTCTTTCATTCAAATATTTCATCAGGACTTTCGCGGCAAAAGTGGCATTGGATCCTTTGGCCTTCATTTCATCACCCTTCACGATATGCGTGGTTACGATAAAATCCCGAAAGACTCCGGCAAATTTGTCCTTTAAATAATTGGCTTTTTGGAGCCGCCTTTTTTCCGGCTCCCGCTCTTCCGTCGCCAAGAGCACGATTATCTGCTGATTGGGAAAATTGCTTTCCGCGATTGCTCGAATGGATGGCTCAATCACTTCCGCCGGTTCGGTAGCGGTCGGCAGCATAACGACATGGATAATTTCCCGCCAATCCAAGATATGGCTCTTTCCGTCCGTCTCAAAAAGTTTTTCAATACTTTTTACTTCCGCAAGACATCCGCGCTGTTTGGCTATTTCTCTTCTAATAATCTTTCTCTCTGCTCTGCTTAGCTGGATCTTCTCCTGCAGGGTTTTTTTCAAATCTCCAATTCTTTTCACTATGCTTTCTTTGAATTCTTTCGATTTGGAAATGTTTTGGCACATAGCCCACCAATCAATTTCTTTCCCTTTTTTTAGCTTACGGTAACCTTCGATTGAATAGTATGTGATGAAAATGGTCCGAAAAATCCAATAAATGTCAAAAATGATTATAAAAATAGCCACCCAGACCGGAAACAGAAAAGAAAACACAAACATTCCGATGATGGTCACCCAGGTCAGAATTCCGGGAATAACCTCCAGCGCCCGCTGGATTTTTTTATCTCGCGGATTTTTTGTTTTTGGATCGGGAAACACAAACTCCGGCACAAAAGATTCGCGGCTCTGATTTTCGGATTTTTTCAGCATAATTTTTGACGGGCGCTTAAACTTAATAATTGATGATTATTACGCTCAGCGCTGAAACAAACAGGCTCAGCTGGATCATCAGCGCCGTCATCAGCAAAAGATAACTGGCGATTCTCTCTTTGCGGCGATAAAAATAAATGGACAAAAAAAAGTTTATCAAAAAAAGAGCGAGGCCGATCAGAGGAAGCACGAATACTAATTTATAGTTTCCTACCATGTCCACCCCAAAAAAAACATTATAATGGATAATTATCGGAAAGTCAACTGGTCGCACAAAAATTTTCAAGATTATCCAGTCGATTAAATTGACCGCTAAGCTCAAAATTATAAGCCAAATCGGTATCGCGCTCTTGAAATAATCCAGAGCAAAAAAGAGCCTGACTTTCGATTTCAGACTCAAAATCACGGATGCACTTTTCCCTTTAAAATCCATAATTTTGCTAGTCGGCGCTCGGCTTGTCCAAAAAAACCGGTTCGATTTCCGATTCACCTTCAGAGATCCTGACAACATCTTTGTCCATTTTTTTGAACTCTTTGTAGGCATTGTTATAATGACTGACCGTTGTGGCCATGCTCGCGCCAAGTTTTTTCAGATATTCGTCATAACTCAAAATATGCTTGCCCAATTTTTCCACATTAACTTTGATTTCCTTGGCGCTCTCCTCAATCTGCATCGCGCGCAAGCCTTGCAAAACGGTCTGCAGATAAGCTAAAAATGAGGTCGGTGAGACAATAATGACTTTCTTGTCTTTAAAGGCATACTCGACCAGATCCCGGGTGTTGACTTGCACCGCTCCTATTTTATTGATCAGCAAATCATAATAGATAGCCTCCGATGGAATAAACATAAAGGCAAAATCCATAGTTTTTTCTTCCGGCTTTATATATTTGGCCGTTTCGTCAATGCGATTTTTCAGATCTTGTTTAAAAATTTTTTCCAGGCGTTCTTTTTCCTGGACATTATTTGTATTTAATATTTTTTCGTAGTTTTCCAGAGAAAATTTAGAGTCAATGGGAATTATTTTTTCTTTGACAAAAACCACCGCATCAACTATCACTCCGTCAGAAAATTCATATTGCATCTTATAAGAATTGGGCGGCAAGACGTTTTTCAGCGTTTCTTCCAAAAAGTATTCTCCCAAAACTCCTCTTTGTTTCGGATTTTTAAGTATGTCCTGAAGATTTTGCAGTTGGGAGGAGAAGTTTATTACCTGCTTATTAGTTTCATCCAATTTCGCCAGCTTTTCCGAAACATTGCTTATGAGCTTAGCCGATTGTCCGCTGATGCCCTGGACTGTCCGAATAGTCTGATTTATCTGGTCCTGCGTTGTTCTGTGAGTTTCAGAAAGCTTTTCGTCAACCATCCGCTGTAACTCCTTGTTTTGCTGGGACAAGGCCGAGAGGCGCTCCAAAATGATAGCGACTTTAGGACCTAAAATAAGCCATAGCATTATGGCCAGTCCCCCTAAAACTAAAACCCCAATTAAGATAGAAAGCATTGTTTTATCAGATTAAGTTTGTTGCAGCGACAGATCATTTGCGATTGGCAATGAGTCTTTTTAATCCGCTGATTTTGTTTATAATTTCTTCATGTGGCCCTTCCAAAAACTCGAGAATAAATTTATCCAACATATTCAGACGATATTTGAACTCTTCACCACTCATCAAAACAAAATCAATCTCCTTGCCGATTTCCGCTTCCAGACTACTCATCAAATTCTTTATTTTTGCCCGGCTGATTCCATCACCGACCAAAATCATATCAGCCTTGCTTTTATGATAATTTATAAAAGCTCCGCTAATCGCCGCCAGCTTGATGTTGCCGATATCCTTGATCCGGCTTAAGCTCTTTGACTGCGGATAAAGATTGTCTTTGGAAATAAGATTTTTCAATTCAGGATAAAATACAAATTTTTGGTTTAAGAGATAGGATCTTTTCCCTTTCTTCGTCCGTTTCAAAATAAATTTTATCCTTACCAAGTTTTCGACCTCTCGCCTGATCGCGGAGTTTTTTAACATATTTCTTTTCGCGATTTCCTGGAGCGAGTATTCGTGTTCCGGATTCTGGAGAAAAAAACGCAGAAGCCGAGTCTTGCTTTTGGATCCGAATAGATTTTCTAAAATTTCCGACATTTGTTTGGGATCGTTAATTATTTATAAAATTATTATCTAAGCCTTTTACTGGGCAAAAAATCAAATATCACCTAAGAATAGTATAGTAGCGAGAGGCTAAAAAGTAAACCCCGTTAGAAATAAGACGCCCAGGGCGTCTGCCATTCCGCTAGCGGAGCGGATTTCTAACGGGTTAAACTTTTGATAACGTGGTTAGCGCGGGGTGAGCCCGGAGTTAAATTAAGTTTCCGTTTTTATTTTTATGTGCTAAAATATAGCCGTAATGAGCAATATGCTAAGAAATAAGCCAGACAAAAAAATATCTGATTTTCAACTGTCTTTTGATAATATCCTGGTCTGCAATGAAAAGAAACTCAGACCCTTCATGGAAATCATCGTCCAGGATCCGGAAAACATCGAGCAGCAAAATCTCGGAACGCTAATCGGTATTTTTGAAATTTCCGATACCTCAGAAGACTCTTCTTATATCGTCAATTACCTGATTTCAATCATCAAGAAGGAATATTTCTCAAAGCCAAGGAGAGGCGCTGTTGAAAGCTTTGAAGCGGCTTTACACAAAGCTAATTTGGCTTTATCCAAGCTGGCGGAACACGGAAACATAAATTGGATCGGAAAAATAAATGTTTTGTGCGCCGTCATCGAGAAGAATCGGCTGCATCTGGCCCAGGTCGGAACGGCAGCTGTTTTTCTTTTGCGCTCGAAAACCCTCACCAATATCAGTGAAAATTCCGAGGAAGAAAATTTGGAACCTAATCCGCTCAAAACTTTTAACAGCGTTTCCAGCGGAAAAATGGAGGCGGGCGACAAGCTGCTAATCGTCACGGAGAGCATTTTTGACATATTTTCTTTCGAGGAAATAAAGAAAAGCGCCTTGAGGTTTTCCGCTCCGGAATTTGTCCAATTTTTGCGCACTGCGCTTGGCAACCAATTGGATAAAGCCG
>Ga0210044_10009263_pt1 | contig 12028 bp, 28 predicted proteins | sample CryGey13umfilter_2_FD_183959 | JGI IMG/M metagenome (GOLD analysis project Ga0210044, IMG submission 183959) | Groundwater microbial communities from aquifer in Utah, USA - Crystal Geyser 4/9/14 3 um filter (SPAdes) (version 2) | ecosystem: Environmental > Aquatic > Deep subsurface >... | reverse complement strand
TAATTATTCGTTCCTCACAACCACACTTCGTTAAACATAACAAAGTATAAACAAAATAAGAATAACCACACCAATTAAAAAACATTTCCATATAATATTATCTTCTTTTTCGTGTTTTTCTCTAATGTTTTTTAATCTGTCAATGTCTTGTTGTTGCCAGTTTCTAAATGTTTTACCTATATCACTCATATATGTTATTTTTACTTTGCAAAAGTATCACCTCTTTGTATTTTTGAAACTTTTGATTTAAAATCATTTTCGTTTTGTGCAAGTATGATATATCCATCATAATGTCTAACTATCGGTGCTTGCTTTTTACTTACTAAATTAGCAACCGCTTTTTCAATGTTTTGTTCTGTGTAAATCATAAAATAAACTGCACCTAACAGCGTATATGTGCAATACGTTTTCGGTATTTGTTGTTAATAATTAAGTTCATCTATGCGTACTGCACATATACGCAAAACGTTAGGCAACATTTGCCAAGTACCATTTTTCAATCTTTTTGCCAATAATTTTTTGCCACCAAGTTAAATAATCTGCTTTATTAGATTGACCACCCAAATCATACTTATTCCTTATTTCTTCTTTTGTTTGTCCTTCGTATACTTCAAAAAGCCATGAATCATAAAATACTATTATTTTATCTTTATATTTTAAGTGTTCCTTATCAATTATATCTGCTTTTTTCATGTTTCTGTATATGAACCATGTCCATCTTACGTCATTCCAAAAAAGCGGAATTCCAATTTTTTCTATTGAGAATGTAATCATGCCATTTGCACTCATTATTGAAATAAGGCAAAAAATTAAACTCAACATTAATAAACTTTGTGCTGTCATAATAAAACGTTGCCTAACAAAGTGTATAAGCAATAGCCGTTAGGCGTTTTAACTATTGCAGTTGTTAATATTAAATTTGTACTTTTAATTAAATTCTGTGTTCGGCTACTGCTCATACACTTAACCGTTATAGTGCATTGTATTCTGCATCATACCAAGATTGTGAAGGTACTTTTTCAATATCATCATTACATTTATCACAACAATCTTGTTCTATAAATTGAACATTTTCAAATATATCAATTGTTTGTGTTTCAACATTACCACATCCACAACAACGCACTATAACATCGTGTATAACACATTGCTGTTCATATCTATTTTCAACCATTATTTTAATTTTTAAGTTTTGTAATTCTAATTAAATTCTGTGTAAGCAACGTGTCATACACGCAGACGGTTATCGGCAACCTTAAAGAAGCTTACGTAAATCCTCAATTATTCCATTGAAAATATGTATATTTTGGTCTAATAACTGATGTTGAACAGCATTTGTTAAAGGAGTTTCTTTCTGCAATTCCTCTTGTTGTCTTTTTGCATTTTCATACTTTGAGATTAATATCTCAATTGGGTCTGCGTTGCATTCTAACGCATTTGCCATTGCTAAATTTCCGTCACACATAATATTTTAGTTTTTAAGTGAATAATTAAATTAAGAATAAAGGCAGCCGATAACACGTAATATAAAAAATTGGCTATCAAACTGCTGTGGTAACTTGAAAGTGACTGCAAAGCCAACTTTTCATATTACCACCGTTATAAGCCATTTTGAGAACACGACTTCGCACCATCATTTTCACGTTCTGAATTGACTTCTCGCAACGCTTCCCAAACTTGAAATTGTAAAAAAGCTAATTGGCTACACAGTTTTTCGTGACCAAATCTTTTTACATAATCTTTAAGTTCGTCTTTTTGAAATGAACCTTCTACTTCGCCAATTTCGTAATAACTAACATCAGTGTCTGTTACAAAGCTAACAGTTGCTAATTTTTGAGTTTCTGCTCCCATTTTTTTACAATTTAAAGTTTACGCCAAACACAAATAAAAAACGGCTTATAACAGTGGTTTGGCAAAATATGATACATTTCTTTTTCACCAGTAGTAATCGCTTTGATTAATTCTTTCTTTGTTCCTTCCCATTTATGCCATATCCCAGATTGTTTTCTTTTTTTCCATCGCTTTTAAATTTTAATTTTTTGTTTCGTTCTTCGTATTAAAGTTTCTGCTAAATTAACCGTGCCAGTAGGTAACACGTGCTATAAGCAAGCTTGCCAATAACATTTGTGCTTATTTTGAACATTTCTGCAAGGCAAACCTGCTCATAGCACCATACGTTAACTACAATACTACTTCCGTAATCTCATAATCTTCGTACACTGCACCGCAATCGCAAAAGTTTTGGCTTTCGTTATTACATCCACTACTTGTGCATTCATCTTCTAAATCTTCGTAAAAGTCCTAAAAAAATAACAGATATGGATTAGTATAACATTCTTTAGTAGAATTTGCGTAATTCAGATAATTAAGTTTTCGTTCACAAATCTTTAAAGTTGATTTCCCTTTCTCGTTCATAATCAATTGTTTAAGTTCTATTACATATATATACTAGTTAGCGGTAATTCTTTTCAAACTCCTTTATGCTTAGTTCTTTCTTTTTGACGTTTATCCACATCTGTAATACTTCTTCAAATTCTTCTAATGTTATGTCAGTAGTAGCCATCATTTCGGCTTTTATCCACTCATAAACATCTAACTTAGAACTACCGCTAACAACAGATAAACTCAATTGCTTTCTGTATTGGTCAACGATAGTTAGTGCTTCTTTATATTCTTCTTCTGTAATCATAGTTTTATTCTTTTAATTCGCAACTGTGTTTATCTGCAACCGTTATGTTCAATTAAATATTTTAAATTAAATTTTCCCACCACACAGTTTTTCGTAACAAAGTTTAATCACTTTAGCATCATACAAAGCATTGTGCTTCATCATATATTCCGATGTTTGGTTTTGTCCTTTATCGTTGGTTATTTCAGCATACCTTTCTCTACTTATATCCGCATCAATTCCTTTGTGTTCAAATAGTGTGCATATATCAAATGGTATGTAGTAAACATTTTCAGGTATGCTAAATGCGTGTCCAAAAATGTGATTAAACAAAACCCAATCGTAACTAAGGCAATCGCTCCAAAACACAACCTTTTCAAATTGCTTTAGCCATTCCTCTAAATAATATTTTATGCTTGCTGTATCGCCTCTTACAAGCCAGTTCGCATCATCCCCAAACTTACCTAAGCTATCCTTGTCAATGGTTAGTTTCTCAATTACATTTTTCTGTAACCATTCATCAATTTGCTTTTGGTCATAGTCTGTAAGTTCCGCATAAAATGTTTTGCCGTTCTCAGCAATTATTCCAATGCTAACTAAGGTTGTGTTTTTGTGCAACCCTGTAAATTCTGTGTCAAAAAATAGTTTCATCTTTTTAGTTTTTAGTTAATAATTCCCTCGCAAAAATTTAATTTAAAATATTTAACTGCCCCTCGCTCAAAACTCCACCGCACCAACATAACACAGGCTATAAGCAATTCTTCCCATCGCACAGGCTACGCTCAACTGCTCATAGCCTCATACGTTAGCTGCTACCTTTCGCAACTACCCTAATTTTGACGGTGGAGTAGTTGTTATCTTCATATACTTTCTAAGTATGTATTGCAACTTACTCATTGACATTGATAAGCCTTCTATTTTTGGTGGTGCGACATCTCTCATATCAGTACCATCTTCAATTACGCTTTCGGCTTCCGCACAATCCCAACAAACCCCTAATCTTAACTCTTGCGTTCTACCGCAGCAAATACATTGTCCTGTCATTTTTATAGTTTTTATTGTTTAAAAAAAATAATTTTAAGTTCCTAATTGGCAGCAGCTAACAAACGGTTTTCTGCTATGGCTGGACACTTTTCTTTAGGTCGAACTCCCTGCGGGCCACAGCAGAAAGCCGCAAACGTTAGGCACAATTAAGAAACACGCCACACCTCACTATTAGCGAAAGCTATTTGGTATTCTTCTTCAACCTTCTTTTTAAATTCAGTCGTTAAATCATTTACCATTTCACCATTCATGGGTGTTACTGCATGAAATTCTACTTTTATACCTTTATGTATTCCAGCTCTATACGCCATTTCCATTTGTCGTTTTAAGTATCCTTCTGAATACCAAATTTCTTCTTTACCGTTTCGTTCTCTGATTAAACTATCCATAATTAAAAGTACTGTGCCTAACAAGCGGTCATAAAACATGCCGCAATTAGGCTGGTTTGTAACTTGAAACGTTCTACTATGCGGCACGTTTCATACCGCCATACGTTCTAATTATTAATTTTTCACATTCATATATCCGCAGCCGTTATAGGCAATAAAAAATTTTGCCTACACACCACTAATATTTAACATTTTCCATTGGAATGTTATTCGCCTTTGCATACATCTGTGTAGTCATCACCTTACTAATAACATCCAAAAAGTGTTTGTGTTCAGCGTTATTCACATCTAAACCTGTATTATCAAATGCTATCACTATTCTATTTTTAACATTTGGATGTTCTCCAATAATGTAATCAAGAGTTACTTTTTCTGATTTTGCCATCGCTCAAATAAAATTTTTAACTGCCTATAACAGGCGGTATAGTTTATAAGCCTTTGAAAGTTTAGTTGTGGATTGATGCGGTGTGGTAGGCTTACAAAACCATACCGCCAATCCGTTATAAAACATTATAAAGAGCCATCCCACTCAAATTTAACATCTTCGACTTTAAAATCAACATCGTAAATCTCTTTTAGTAAATTTACAGCATATTGTTCATAACTACAATTCTTATCATATTCTAAACGATGTTGATTACCGTTTACTTCCATTGTCATGTGTTCACCTATGAAACTATGACTTTCAATAAATTTGATTTCCATATAAATAACGTTTTATAACAACAAATATAAGCAATTATTTCATTACTTCCAAATAAATGTTGTTGGTTAATATTAATTTTTGTTCTTCTAATTAAGTTTCGTTAATAACTGCTCATATTTGCAAACCGTTATATTCAATGCTAATTGGAATTTTAAATTGTTTCAATTCATTAAGGAGCGTTGGCAAAAAAATAATAAAACTGTTAACGAAAATGTCGAATCGGAGCAGTAAAGTAGTGCTTGCTTATAACGTCCGAAAATATGAGAAGTAAATTTTTCCTATAAAAAATAGATAAATAAAAATTTATTTCTTATATTTGTTGTTATATTTAGTATTTTAAAATTAATCGAAAGGATATGAAACTGAAAAACTTAAAACAAGAAAACTTTATAGAGTTGTGTAAATTAAGATTGAAACACGAAAACAAATATTTCACATAACTATTGAGGATGATACATTTAGATATTTCAATGGTGTTTCTTTTATCGTAAAATCTGATAAATGGTCAGACTATCGTTTTTCAGTTTCTTTTGATATGTTTTATCCTGATGAATTTATGTATTTATGTATTTATTAGGATTGGGTGTTGAATTTTAAAATATATAATTAAGTATTAAAACGCCCTATAACAACAAGTAAGCAGGTTTTTCATGACCAAATCTTTTTACATAATCTTTAAGTTCGGTACTTCGCCAAGCCACCAAACGTTATGTGTAATAAAAAAATTATCCAACCCCCGAATCGTTAATCTGTTAATTTCTCAATCATATCTTTTAATTTAGTTTTGTGTTAATCAACTGCATATACCTGCGTACCGTTATCGGCAAATGCTACATTACTTCTTCGTATCAACATTTTCGTTAGAAGTTTTTATTTTTTGCCCACGCTCTTCAAAATATTCAACCAAAATAGTTTCTACCATATTATTAAATGATGGTCTATTTTGCCTTTCTTTTTCTTCGTTCAATTTATCAACCAACCAATCATTTTTATGAGTTAGTTTTAATGAAATTCGTTTACTCATAATTTTTCAAAAATTAAGTGAGAATCTATTTTTTTCTTAGTTATATAACTTTCATGGTAACAAGAATTGCATAAACCAACAGGTTTTGTTTTGATATGAACTCTTTTACATGTTGGACAAACACCATCAAATTTATGTTCATCATTAGCTTTATAAATTGAATAGTCATGAATATATTTTGCCATTGGTCTGCACCCTAATTCAAGACATTTTTGTTTCCAAATTTTACCATGCCCATCACCTTCTGTTAAAGCGTGTGCAATTTCATGGATTATGGTGTCCATAATTTCTTCATGTGATAACTCATCCAATATATGTTCAGATATTGCGATTTGCTTACTCGCATATCTACATTGCCCCAATCTTGATTTTGCCTTATCGGTACAAAAAATCCAATCATTTAACCCATGTTCTCTTAACATTTTGAATGCTATTTTTTCGTAATCAAATCTGAATAATGCTTTCATAATTTCTTTATTTTATTAATTTATACGTCAAAGGTAATACTTTTATTTCAAATAAACAAATCCTTTTTCAATTAATTTTCTTCCTACCCTAAAAAATAAAAACTTCTTTACTTCTTCGTGTTGAAATTCAGGTAGATAAACCGCATCAGCCGATAACATGGTATATAAAAAATAGCCTATGAAAGGTCGGTGCATAAAATCAAAGTTTGTAGTCATGCTACTTTTCATATACCTGTCCGTTATAAAACCCACGCAACAGCACTATTGCCAACCCTTCGTGGGCTTCGCATAGCTCCGATACGTTATACACTATTTATTCCAATCTTGTACAACTTCGATAATCATTCCAATAATGAGAGCAGATAGAATAAATCCTTGTAAATATCCAAATTCTACTCTAAAACAGTATTCGGCTATCATTCCTATTAAGCCACCTTTTAAATAAGTCATTAATTTTTTCATTTTGATATATTTTAAATTTGTTGCGTTGTGCAACATAAAAACGATTGCACAACAGCAAGTATAAGTAATGCTTACTGCCGTGCTTAAAATCGAGTGCCATAATTAAAATTTAAACAACCAATTCATAGGTTTTTTCAAATATATCAGGTTTGCAAGGGTAATATTCACCGCTCACTCCTTTAATTATCCAGTCTAAATTATCACACCTCATTGTACCTTCCAAAGTTGGTATCAAAATATGATGCCCTTTCTCGTCTTTGTAAACAGGATAATTAACTCCGTTCACTACTTTGTTTACAACCTTGTCATCAGGTCTATAAACCACAAATTGTTCTGCCTCAATAATTACAGGTCTTTTTCTAAATTTTGCCATTGTTTAAATTTTAATTATTAGTTTATTGTTTAATTCAAAGTTCCGTGTTCCAAAGTCGCACTACTCATACTTGCGTTACGTTATAAGTAACCCTACGGGTCGCTATCGCTTATTTACTAAGAACGAGAAACGTGTGTAGGCTTAATTTTAAATTGAGTTTATACGCTGTTATAAGTATACGGCACAATTCTTCCCATTCCTTGTTATGCTGTTCAAGTTTCACCCTATACTTTTTAAGGATTTTATACACAATACTAACCAAATGTACCCTGTACACCTCTCATCGCATTATCATACTCTTCTTGTTCATTTTTAGAACGACTATTTATAAATTTATCGATGAGTTTGTGTTCATCTTTATTAAGTGGTAATTCTTTTGTACCCCACCCAGATAATACTATATTACACGCACCATAATAATCTTTTGAAATAAACTTTTTCTTAAACAAATCAACTCTGTCAAATTCTTCAAATTTTTTTACTTTTTTCATATTCATTTTATTTATTTTATTTATTTATGTTGTTAATAATTCGGCACGAGAACATAACAAGGTGTATAAGAAAGTTTGCTGTCAAGTTCGGTGGTAATTTAAAAGTTTATCTAAGCAAACCTTCTCATACCCCCAACCGTTATGCACAAGCACTACTGAATGGCTTTCAAATAACATTCTCGTATTACTTTATTCCTTTCTAAATGTTACTGTACTGCTTCTAATAAAGTTACATCGTATCCGTGAGAATAAAAATCACCCAACCCACCACTATCAATTACAAGTTTATGGTCAAAGTCTGGGTGTTTAACAACTACTTGCGTTCCACATAAATTATCAAAGTGCATCATAGTTAGCACGGAAATAATCGATGCTATAAATTACTAATCCTTGTTCGAAAGGATACGAAATAATTATAAATTATCTGATGACTAAGATACATTACGACTCATAAACAAGTTTTTGATGTGATAGTTTCACTTTTCGTTCGCCACTTTATTAGCTTGTTTAATTAATTCTATTTGAGCACTATTATAATTATTGTTAATTAATTTTCTATGTAAAATTGTCTCATCCCAAAACTTTTCAATTATAATAGCAAATTTATCACAATATGGTTTAACATTTAGAATCCAACCTTTTGTTGCATGATAATATTTTAAATATACACCATATTGCATATCAAACGGTAATTCGTAAAAAAAATCAAGAGATTCTTCTTTTAATTTTTTATCACAAACATACCAAGCTTCAAAATCTTTTTTATTTTTATCTGTTGTCATTATGTAATATATGCTTCTGTGAATGTCTGTGCCAACTGCTTGTTCATGTCGTCGCTCCAGCCGCTATAATATTTTTTCAGTCTGTCGTAGGCTGCTTTAAATATGTCCTCTTTATCTGTTGGTTGTCCAGCAAGATCTAATCCGATAAGAGCTTCACGTGCTATGCTACGCGAAGCCGACTCGGGCATTATCATTTTTGCCGATATTATTGTTCCTAGTTGGTGTTTGTCTGTATTCATACAGTAAATGTAACAAATTAAATAGTTTATAGTATTATGGTCTGGAATTAAGTCCTGTGACTTATGCCGAGTTCCTTCTTGACCCGCTTGATTGTCGTTGGACTCATTACCCATTCAGTACTATGACCTGCTTTCTTTTCTATCTGATCTATGATTGGCCTGTTATACAAATTGTATTTGGCCCTGTCGGGCCAATCCATGTTAGCATAATATTTGATGTCGTCCACATTGAACTTGCTTATCACTCCGTTTATGAAATCGTATATGTTTAACCAAGACGTAGGTTTGCCGAAGTTCGTCATGTCCGGGTTTATTCGTAGAAACATGTTATACATGTCTAGCATACCTGCAGCAGCACTGGCCGCGGTACGCTTATTATCTAGTTCGTCGTACAATTTGTTTATTTTTTTACCGAACTCGTCTATGCTGCCGTCATCTGGAATTTTCCATTCTGTGTATATCCATTCCATGCCTGTTGCTTTACCAAAATCTTCAGATGGAAATTTCTCTTCGTTTTCATTTTCGAACAGCACCCACCACTATCAATTACAAGTTTATGGTCAAAGTCTGGGTGTTTAACAACTACTTGCGTTCCATCATCAATATCAATATTTTCAGATGCACCGATACAATCAAGGAAATATTGCATACTTTGATTGTTGTCCATTTCGTTAATTGAGTAGTCAATAATTCTGTAACTATTCTCCCCCTGTTCAAACATTTCCTTTACGGAATCTGGAATTTCATAAATTACTGTTGCCATGTTTGTTTCTTTGATTTGTCGGTAGTGGTCAGCCTTAAGCGTACCAAATTTCAAATTTATATTTAGTTTTAGTTTCTCGCACTTTCACCCAAAATGATTTCCAATGATTTTCTATTTCAATATTAACTGCATTTTTATGACATTCTAAAGCATATAGTGCGTCAGTTAAATCAAACATATCCTTTTCGTATTCAAACTTATTTCTACTAATTTGATATTGTTTAATGTATTCAGTCACCACTTTCAATAATATGTTATAATCTATTAAAGAAAAATGCTTAATTTCAATTGATTTATTCATAACACTTAAAAATAAAGCACTTCAGTGCTAGTTTATACTTTCCTACTTTCTATTTAGTTTGTATAGGTGGATAAGGCAGTAGTTCCTATTCGCCTACATTTCATACATTTATTCAGCAGTTGTCTATAATTTAAAGTTTATCTAAGCAAACCTTCTCACTCGTTACCTGCCATTTGAAGAAAGAAAGTCATGAATCCTTTTTCTAAGCGGTTGTGATAACAATGGTTTTTCGCCATCTACATACATAACGTTACATATCTTATATTTTATAACCGCTTTCGGCTTCTATTATATCATACGACAGTTCATCCAAATGAATACCTTGCTCGTATAACTCGATGAACCGTAGCAGCAATGTCAGATCCGACGCCGTGCTAATATCTATTCTTCTGTTCATTTTTGGTATGGTCATCGTAAGATCGTCATGATTCACTATATCCATTACGTGTTTGTTAGGCTCGCACCACATTGAATTATTCGACCTATATAATGAAAAAACAACTGTACCGTCCTCGTCGTTGTCCTTTATCGTTATATTGTATGCATGCTCGCCGGCCTTTGAAATTACGTAATATTTTTTCATGACATCTAATTTAATATTATACGCAAGATGCTGTGATGTGTTTCATCAGTCTCCCATGTTCTCGGATCTCATGGCCTTAGTGAAGTCTGCCTGATCGTTGCTGATCATACTTATCCATATTTTTCGAATAGAATCAGGGTGCTTCCTTGCAAGTTTCAACACCTCGTCTATGTCGTATCGTTGTGTGCTTATAGGTTTCACCTTCGAGAACTGACCTCCCGCGTCTAAGTTCCACACGAACCATTTTAGGCCAGCATCCTTTTTGTACCTGCGTATGGAGTTTGCCCAATTCTCGGTTGCTTCTTCTCCGTCGTATGACGCAACTGAAGAGTTACGATCTGACGGTGTGTAAAGAACATTCTGCTTATACGTTGGTAGACTGTCGTCAGACCACTGCATGAGGTCTATTACTTCGTGCACGAATGCGTCCATCTCATCTGTGGTGTACTCACCAGATGCTGATTCGTTCTCATTTATGAATGAGTTAAAATTGTCTAGGTGTTTCATTCTTCTTTTCTGTATTTAAGTTTATCATGAACTACTTGTTGTACAAGCTTCAGAAGTCAACATTCCAACTAATATTGGCAGTTCGTTCTGATTTTTAAGAGTGCGTTCCACACTCAAATGTGTTTAGTCTTTGTTATATTTTCCGCCGAATTGTTTTGCTATTGCCGTGCCAAGTACTGCTGATACAAGCCTAGATGTGAACATGTCGTACAGTATTCCGTGTTCTACACCAAGCGCATTTGCTATGATCTTACCTATCGCAGGTCCAACCAAGAATCCTGCGACGCCGCCGACCAATTTGCTTAGGAAGCCTTCGTCCATTGGGTTGCCTCCGAACTCGTCCTCGCATATCTGCGACCATCTTTCAATCTCTGTGTTCTCGGACTCCGTAAGATACTCAATTCCGTAATTAGTTTTGCCCTTGAACTCTGTAAACAACGGAATTTTAACATCCGCACTTTTCTTCGATTCATCAACTCGTTTTTGAATGACGGACTTTATCTGATCGTATTCAGGAAGACCTGGCTCTACGATCCACGATTGTTCGTTTTCAGGAACGGATATACTGAGCGTAGGTGAACACAGAAAGCACTCTAACATCTTTGTTAGCTCATGCTCCCGTCTTTTCTTTTCCTCCTTATATTCCTTGAATTCCTTGAATTCCTTCATGATTTATTTTTCTTTTTCTTAATATCCAGCGCAGAAATCTTCGACTTGAACGTCTCTATTTTAGATTGGTCTGGCGTAGGATTCTTGCGCTCTGCAGAGATCTTATCTCTGTAAACGGCAATTTTCTCGCTATAGCTCATATCCTTCATTGTTTTAGTCTTGACCTTCTTAGCCTCGTTGACTCCACCTAGTAAGTTGTTGTATTCTGACATGAAGTTGTCTGACACCATCTGGCTACCGTCTATTATCTGCCTGTTCTCCTTGTTCCACCTGTTGAAATAATCGTGTGCTCCGGTAGGATCGGACTTGAACTTGTCGCGATATTCGGACAGCTGTACGACTATGTTGATCTCGGTGTCTTCTTGCCATGGGTGGTCCAAGAATCTTTCGAACTGAACTAGCCATGCTCGATCATTTGAGAATGTTTCAAATAGTTTAAGATGTCTCATATTGCTTTCTTGATTAATTTAATAGATCTAACATCGTTGTTTTTGATCGGTGCCCAAAACGAATCCCAAAGTAGATAAATTTCGCCATCGCCATCAAAGCCAGGGATCTCA
>Ga0210044_10009260_pt1 | contig 12032 bp, 14 predicted proteins | sample CryGey13umfilter_2_FD_183959 | JGI IMG/M metagenome (GOLD analysis project Ga0210044, IMG submission 183959) | Groundwater microbial communities from aquifer in Utah, USA - Crystal Geyser 4/9/14 3 um filter (SPAdes) (version 2) | ecosystem: Environmental > Aquatic > Deep subsurface >... | reverse complement strand
GCGTGGAGAGCGAGTTCGGGTTCACGTGTCCGACGGGCAAGGCGCCTCAGGTGGACTCGGCGGGCGCGTGCTACTGCGTGGCGGAGCGCTGCAACCCGACGGACTGCGCGACCGAGACCATCGACCGTGACGGCGCGACGCTGTGCACGCCGGACAGCACGGACGTGGCGTCGTGTGCCTGTCGCAACAACGAGTGCACCTTCCCGTGCGATGGCGTGGTGTGCGCGGACGGGACGGTCTGCGATCCACGCGACGTGGCGGGTCGCTGCGTGGAGGACAGCTGCCGCGGTCTCGGCTGCGGCGCGGGCGAGGTGTGCAACACGGCGACGGGCGCGTGCGTGGCGGATGCCTGCGCGGCCGTGACGTGTGCCGCCGACGAAGCCTGTCGCGCCGGCACGTGTGAGCCGAGCTGTGCCGTGGCCACCTGCGCCACGGGCGAGGTCTGCCATGCCGGCGTGTGCACCACGGACGCCTGCGCAGGCGTCCGCTGCGCCACGGGCGAGGTCTGCGATCCCGCGGACGGAAGCTGCGTCGCCGATGGCTGCATCGACCGCCGCTGCCCCGCTGGATCCGTCTGCGATCCCATCGCCGCCGCCTGCGTCGCCGATCCCTGCGCGCTGCTGCACTGTCCCGCGGATCAGGTCTGCCTCGATGGCGAGTGCGGCGGCACAGCTCCGCATCAGGACGCCGGCGTCGACGCGGGTCATACGGACGCGGGTCATCCGGATACCGGCGTTGCCGATCCCGGCCACCGCGTGCTGGCGACCGGCAAGGGTGGCTGCACCTGCGCCGTCCCCGGCAGCGAACCGAGCGGGACGCCTCCGGCGCTGCCCGCGCTCTTGACCCTCGGTCTCTTCGGTCTGCTCTGGCGTCGTCGCCGCTGAGCGTCCGCCGGGAAATAAACTGGCCTTCCTGCGCCGATCCATCCCCGCTCGCTGCGTTGCTCGTCGCTCACATACCCCCGGTATGCTCGCTCCTCGCGCCTTGCGAGCGGGGCGCCTCGACGCAGGAAGGCGATCAGTTTATTTCCCGCCGGACGCTGACCGCGCCGTATTGGGCAGGCTCAATTCTTCTGCGCGACTCGGGTATGCTCCGGGTCATGGAGGCAACCCGCATGACTCGACGACTGACCTTTGCTCTGGTGTGTCTGGCTCTCACGGCCTGTGGCGGTGGCGGCAACACGCCCGGCTCCGACGCCGCGATCGACACGAGCGTCGCCGCAGACACGGGCATGGCCAGTGACTCGGGCACCGCGACTGACTCGGGCACCGCGACTGACTCGGGCACGGCGAGTGACTCGGGCACGGCGACTGACTCGGGCACGGCGAGCGATGCGAGCACGGACTCGGGCACGGCGACCGATTCCGGCATCGCGGACTCCGGCACCGCCATGGACTCCAGCACCGGCTTCTGCGCCATGGTCCGCTGCGCCGCCGGTACCACCTGCTGCGAAGCCACGCGCAGCTGCCTCCGCGACACCACGGTGTGTGGACCGGTGATGGATGCGGGCGTGGCCTTCTGCTCCACCGTGCGCTGTCGCGCCGGCTACACCTGCTGTGAAGAAGCCCGGAGCTGCTTGCCTACCGGCAGCACGTGCGGCGCGGGCGTCGACGCGGGCGTGAGCTTCTGCGCCACAGCGCGCTGCCGCAGCGGCACGACCTGCTGTGAATCGAGCCGCAGCTGCATCCCCGACACCGAGGTCTGTGGCACGATCGACCGCTGTACGGGCGTCATGTGCGGGGCCTCGGAGGCGTGCTGTCCCGCGACGGGCAGCTGCTACAACACCGCCTGCCTCGCCTGCTGCACGTTCCGCGGCTGAGCCTCTTGGTCAGACCTCTTCCTCGGGCCTTGCTCCAAGGTGTGGGCTGGTTAAGTCGTGGTCGAGGAGGTGCTCCATGACAGGCACCCAGAATCAGCGTCCACCCTACCGCATCGTGGTCGGCATCGACTTCGACGCGTCCGGCGATCAAGCCTTGATCGAGGCCATTCGCATCAGTCGAGACCATCCCGACAACGTGCTTCACGCCGTGCATGTGGTCTCGACGAATCCGACCCATGACGCCGAGAAGCTCTCGGAGCTGGCCGATCAGGCGGTGGTCGCGCGGGACAAGCTGCGCGAGCGCGTGTTCAGTTTGGTCGAGGGGCTCTATCCCGGCGATGCTTGGCAGCAGAACTTCGCGCTGCACGTCCGCATCGGCCCCACGGCGGACGCCCTCGAGCAGGTGGCCGTCGACGTCGACGCCGATCTGCTCGTCGTCGGGACGCACGATCGCGGAGGCGTCGAGAAGTACTTCCTCGGATCCGTGGCCGAGAACCTGATGAACAAGGCGCACCTGCCCGTGCTCGTCGCGCGCATGAAGGACTTCAGCGGCCTGAGCAAGAGCCCGCACGCCGAGGCGCCGAGACCCGGCGAGAGCCTGCGTCCCGACGGCACCTGGCATCACAGTGAGGTGATGCACTTCGGTCCGCGCAGCAGTCACGTGAGCGGTCTCCTCTAGCGCGTTTCCGGACCGCACGGCCGACACCATTTCAATCGTCGAGTGACGCTCCTATGCTCGCCCGATGAGCACCAAGGCCACGCCCCAGAGGCTCGGCATCCTGACCAGCGGCGGCGACGCGCCTGGCATGAACGCTGCGATCCGCGCGGCGACCCTGCTCGCCATCTCCAAGGGCGTCGAGGTGGTCGGCATCGAACACGGCTACCGTGGCCTGCTCGGTGGCCGCTTCCGAACCCTCGGACCGGTGGACGTCGCGCGTATCCTGCGTGAGGGAGGCACCACGCTCGGCTCCGCGCGCTGTCCCGAGATGCACGAGCGCGCCACCCGCGACGTGGCCCGCCAGCGCCTGCGCGAGCACGACATCGACGCCTTGATCGTGATCGGAGGCAACGGTTCGCTCGCGGGCGCTCATGCGCTCTCGGATCCCGAGGAGGACGAGGCGCCTCCGCGCGTGATCGGCGTGCCCGCCAGCATCGACAACGACGTCGGGCTCACGGGCCTCTCCATCGGCGTCGACACAGCGATGAACACCATCGTCGACGCCTGCGACAAGATCCACGACACCGCCAGCGCCCACGATCGCGCCTTCATCGTGGAGGTCATGGGCCGCGAGTGCGGCTACCTCGCCATGACCGCGGCCGTCGCCTCGGGCGCCGACGCCGTGCTCTTCCCGGAGGCGGGCAAGAGCCAGGAGGCCGTGGTCGAACAGGTGCTCGAGACCGTGCGCGCCACGCGACGTCGCGTGGGCCGCAGCAAGAGCGCCATCATCATCCAGGCCGAGGGCGTGGGCATCTCGCCCAACGAGCTCAAGGCGCGCGTGGACAAGCGCCTGCGTGAAGAGGACGGCACCGGGCTCGAGATCGAGACGCGCGTGACCATCCTCGGTCACGTCGTGCGCGGCGGACGCCCGTCGGCCTTCGATCGCTTGCTCGGCAGTCGCATGGCCAACGTCGCCGTGGCTGCGGCGCTGTCCGGGAAGACGCGCGTCATGACCTCGTGGATGCCGCCCCTCGACTTGCCGCCGGAGGTGGGCGAGCGCTCCCAGGCGGATCCGTATTGCATGCTGGTCGAGCTCGGCGCCGCCCTCGAAGCCACGCACAATCTCCTGCACGGAGACAGCGCGCTCGCGCAGTGGCGCAAGCGAGTCTTCGCCGGTCTCGAGACCGTGCTTCGCCTCTGACGCAGCCAACACGTGAAGACATCGAACTCCACACGATCTATCCGCCAGCTCGCGCTCGCGTGCGCCGTGCTCGCGACGCCTGCCTGCGCGGGCCGCTTCGTTCACCTCGATCCCTCCGCCGCGCCCAACTACGCCACGGTCGAGGTCGGGCCAGGCTTCGAAGCGCGCAGCGTCGACGTGGTCGCCGGCGGTGAGATCCAGGCCGCCAGTCTGCCGACCCTCGATGGCCGCGAGTGCGAGGCGCGCAACATCGACGATCAGCCCGACGTGCGGCTCGTGCTCAGGAGCACGCAGTCACTGCACATCGCCGTCGAAGGCGACGGGCAGGACACGACCCTCGCTCTGCATGGCCCCGGTGGCTTCTTGTGCGACGACGACTCCGCGGGAGGCGACGATCCCGCGATCGACCTGAACGCCGCGCCCGCCGGTCGCTACGAGATCTGGGTCGGCAGCTACCTCCCCGGACACTACCCCCACGTGCGTCTCGTGATCTCGCCAGCCGGGCGCTAGCCCGCCTACTCGAAGTGGGGCGTGCCGTAGGGCACCCAGCCGTCGTCCGTCAGGCGCGCGAGCTGGGGCGAGACCGGATGGGGCTCGCGCTGCCACATCTCCGTGGCCAGGTAGGTCAGCATGTCGATGCCTCGCGGTTCCTCGGTCCCGGTGAAGACTGCCTCGTCGCGTGCCGGCGTCGCCGCGACGAGGTCGCCGTGCACCACGGCGCGCAGAGGTTGCCAGCGCTCGGGCAGGAGCAAGCGCGCGTTGTCGTAGCTGTCGCTGGCGATGCCTCCCGCGCTGGTCACGACGGCGTGGACGGGCGAGCCTCCCTGGATGGGCGCCTGGCGCAGCGGGCCAAACGCCTGCCGCATGTTGCTCAGCGCGCGCTCTCGCAGCTCATTCGGTGGCAGACCGAGCGCGGCCAGATCCGAAAGGCTCACGTTCGTGATCGCGTCCGGGCTGTCGCGCACGAAGCAGCTGACCAGATCCCCGGCGAAGGGCTGCAGCTCGAACTCGGGCCCCGTGGGTTGTCGGCGACGGATCTCGATGCCCGTCAGCGCCAGCCTCAGGGTCTCGAGGCTCGGGGCCTCGTGATCTTCGTTCAAGAAGACGTGCGCGAAGTGCTCGATCAACTGGGGGCAGCTGTCGGGCGCGGGTCGACACTCACCCCAAGCGTTCTCGAGTGTGAGCTGCTTGAAAGGGAGTTCGGCTCCTTCACGCCGGCCCGCGACGCGCATGTGGTCCAGGGCGACCACGCGAACCGTGGGATCGATGCGCCTCACCGCGCGGGTGAAGAGCGTCACGAACTCCTCCGGCGAAGGTTGCGTCGGTCCGGACGCGGCCTTCGTCACGTGGTCAGGAGCCGGAGTCTCGAAGCGCGGCTCCGGATCGCGGTAGGCGACGCAGCCGAGAGCGACGAGGACCACCATGCTGCGTGTGCTCCACACCCGAGCGAGTCTGTTCAATCGCGTCCGGGGTGCAAGTTGCAGCCGCTGCTCGCGCCGCGCGCTCGGACGCTCCTCGATTGCGCTTTCGACAAGGCCTATGACGAGCCCCGTTGGTTCTCGCCCCGACCATGGTCATGCTTGGAGAAGGCCGCGTTCCCCGGAGTACGACCATGCCGCGTTTTGTCAGACGTTTCCTCCAGCTCGCCCTATGTCTCTCCCTCGTGGGCTGCGCGTCGTGGGAGAATCTCCCGGTGGCCGTCGAGTACGTCGCCGGCTTCGAGACCGGGGATTCGGTCCATGGACCGTTCGAGGTGGAGATGCCCGTCGTCGACTGAGCGCCATGCGTCGCTGCCCGTGCCTGGCTGGGTGCCGGCCCCGCCCGTGCCCGTGAGCGCGCCCGCCTTCATGCCTTACGCGCCTGCCGCCGTGCCCGACACGCGCGCCGATCGCAGCCTCCGTCGGCGTGACCGTTGGGCGCCCGCGCTTCAGCCCGCGATCGTGTCGAGCTGCGCCTCATGCCCTTCTATTCCGAGGTCGTGGGCGGCGCCCTCGTGCTCGGCGAGTGGCGCCACCAGACCCCCTCCGGCTTCTGGGCCAGCGTTCGCCTCGGCCCCTTCGGCATCGCGCGCTCCGCACCCGACAACATCGGCGTCGCGGACGACGCGGTCTTCCTGGGCGTGGCCTGGCGCCTCATTCTCTGTGGGTCTCGGCGGCGTCGTCGCCTTCGTGCGCCTCGAGGAGCCCACCCGCAGGACACGCGGTCTCGCGCGGACCTACATGCTTAGCCTGCGCGCCGGCGCCCTGTATGGCGTGCACTTCTCGCTGACCGCGGGCGGGGCCCTGGTGCAGGGTCATGGCGTCTCCGCGCTCGTCTGCATGCGCCTGCGCGTCCCGACCCGTCACCACGACCTGCTCGACTTCGACATCGACGTGGCCGAAGCCATGGCCTGGGTCTACACCGGCGTCTCCTGGGAGCGCGGCCTGGGTGATCGCGACACCTCGCGCCTTCGCATTCGGCCGAATGTCGGCCTCGTCGAGGTCATCGATCGCGTGCGTCGCGTGGGAGGTGCGGCCCTCTCCATCGGTGTGGCGCTGGTCTATCGCACGGACGGCCCCATGCCCGAGGCGGACCCGCCCCTGCCCAGCTCCTGACCTGCGGCTTCCTTTACTCCGCCCGATCGGGCGGCGATAAGACGTCGTGCGCCGTCCCGTCCGCCCCGCTCGATTTCGCCCTCGCAGCCCCTTCGGGCAGAGCACGCGCCTCCGCCTCTCGCTGGCCTGCTTGCTGCTCTCGGCCTGCTCGTCCGGCTGCGAGGCCAAGGCGCCCGACCTGCACTTCCAGACGCCGCGCGCCACCATCCAGACGCTGCTCGACGTGTACGGCGTGGCCGACGTGCCGCAGGAGGAGGTGCAGCGCCGCATGCGCCTCGGCCGCCGCTTCCAGCTGCAAGATCCTGCGCTCTTCCATCGCTGCTTCAGCGACTTCCGCGGTCCTCAGGACGAAGGCATGGCGGGCTACGTCTTCGGCAGCCTCGCCGCGGCCAAGGATCACCTGCGCGTCACCCTCTCGGAGGACGAGGCCACCGTGATCCCCGAGACCGACGCCGGACCGGGCCGCCCCGTGACGCTGAGGCGCGAGGCGGGCGAATGGAAGGTCGTGCTCCGCCACAGCGTCCCCGCCAGCGTGCAGCGGCGCCTCGAGGCCGTGTACCGACGCTCGCGCGACCAGCACGAGAAGGTCGGGGATCAGAACTGAGCCGCGTCACGGCAAGAAGCGCAGGCGCTCTTCGGGCGTCGGCGCGCGACAGGAGTCGGGCGGCCCGAAGACGCGTTTGCGGATGCGCGCGACGAAGCGATAGCCGAGATCCGTGAGCCAGCGGGGCAAGACCCCGAACCCACGCAGCCAACGCAGGCGGCTCGGCACCAGGGAGATGAGCCGGAAGATGGCGCGTGAGCGGATGAAGACCTGCTCCTCGTCGCGCTCACGCTCCAGCAGCACCAGGCTGTCGACACCCTCGAGCTGCGGCTCGAAGCGCTCGAGCGCCTTGCCCGCGGTCTCACCCCCGAGGGGCGCGAAGTGGAACACCCCGTCCCGATCGTGATCGAGCAACCAGCGCACGCTGCGGTCGCAGAGTCCACAATCCCCGTCGTAGAAGACGAGCTTGGCCGGAAAGGCGTCCACGTGAGGAGTATCGCAGAATCCTTTCCATGGCGCCGCAATGCCGTCATCCTCACGCCCATGGAACGTCCCCGCACCCCCCGCGTCGCCTCCACGGGGCTCGCCCTCGCGGCCCTCACCCTCTTCGTCCTGCACGGCTCTGTGGCTCGGGCACAGGCTCGCGCGGACTTCGAGATCGACGTCGAGGGCGACGCGCCGGAGGACTCGACCACGGCGCAGGCGAACGACGACGACGCGGCCGCGCCCACCGATCCGGGGGTCGGCGCGGGCGAGGACGACCAAGCACGGGCCCTCTTCCAGGCCGGCACCGCCTACTACGAGCGCGGCGAGTACCACGAAGCCTATGGTCAGTTCGTGCGTGCCTTCGAGATCAGCCAGCGCCCCGTGCTGATGTACAACGCGTCCCAGGCGGCAGAGCGAGACGGCGACCTCCAACACGCGGTGGAGTGGCTCGTGCGCTTCGTGAACTCGCCCGACGCCGAGCAGGCCGAACGAGACCGCCAGCGTCCGCGCCTGGCCAACCTGAGGCGGCGGCTAGAGGCCCAGCCCCCGACGCCGCACGAGCCCGACGCGGACGACGCCTTCTTCATGCCCGTGCCCGCCTTTGTCGCCTACCTCGTGGGCGGCGCCGGTCTGCTCACCTTCGCCACCTTTGGCATCCTGACCCTGCACGAGGACAGCTCGCTCTCGACCACATGCGACACGCGCGCCTGCACCTCGAGCGATCTGAGCAACCTTCACACCTTCGCCCACGCCACGGACGCAGGCTGGATCGTGGGCGTCGCCGGCGTGGCCGCGGGCACGATCCTTTGGCTCACCTTGAAGGGTGATTCGCACGAATCCTCTTCCGGCGTCGCCTTCGAGCCGTGGCTCTCGCCGCGCCTGGTCGGTGCCGGCGCGACTCTGCGCTTCTGAGCCGCCCAACCTAAGGCGTGGCCGCGGCGTCCGCGGCGGCTCGGGCCGCGTCGCTGCCGATGCGGAAGGGCTCCACATCGAGCGGGCGCTCCTCGTCGGCGTCGTCGTCCGTGGGCGCGAGCGCCGCGCGCAGGGCCAAGAGCTCGCGGGCGTGGGGATCGAGCGCGAGGCCCGCGTCTGCGGCGGCTCGGGCCGCTGCTCGGTCGCCGAAGCCCGCGAAGTAGAGCGCCTCGGCGTAGTGTCGCCACAGCATCTGCGCCTGCGTCTCGGGATCCAGCGGTCGGCGGACCAGCGCGTCGATGCGCGTCCAGATCCGCTCCAGACCCTGGCGGCCCTCGCGTTCGTCGCCTCGGCTCGCGCCCGAACTCAGCACCTGAAAGTAGAGCTGCCGCGGCACCATGGTCTCGTACAGCTCGGGCGGCACGCGCGTGTCCAGCTCGACCAGGAGCGGCCGTCGCGCCGCCAGGCTCTGCAGATCCGGCTGTCGCAGCGCGCCCTCGAGCAGGTAGCCGCGGAGCAGATCGGCCAGCTCGGGGTCCTGGGCGACGAGGTGATTCACCATGCCCGGGTAGGGCAGGAGCGGCATCGGCACCACCGTCACGTCCGGGCGCAAGAGCTCCTGCGACTCGCCACCCCAGTAACGGAAGAGCGTCTGCGCTTGATGCACCAGGACCACGGATCGCGGCGGAAGATCGCGACGCAGAGCATCGTCGAAGGCGTCCGTGTCCGCGAAGGTGGCGAGGGTGACGTCGGCCGAGGTCGCCCTGGCGTGATGCAAAGCCGCCGCCGGCAGCGCGAGCACCAGCAGCGCCGCGAGCGCCCTCGCCACGCCGCCCCTCTGCTCGAGCAGCGAAGCGATGATGCCGATGGCGGAGGCCGTGAGCACGGCCAGCGCCGCCATCGCGGGCATCAGGTAGCCGAGGGCGTCGGGGTTGCCGCTGACGAAGCCGAGCCACGCGCGCGCGGAGCCGTAGGTCAGCAGCACGCCCAGCCAGATGATGCCGATTCGCGCGCTGCCACGCGTGCGCAGGAGCGCCCAGATGCCCAGCAACGCCAGCGCCAGCGTCACGGGGTGCATGCTCACGCCCAGCGCCCAGACGACGTCGGCGAAGCGCTCGCCGAGGGGATGGGGCACGCCCGTGCCTTGGTTCTTCTGGAAGGCCTCGGCGCTGATCACCCAGAAGATGCGCGACGGTGTGGTGGGCGAACCCAGGTTCAGGCTCGGCTCCATGGCCGCCCGAAGCGGGAGGTAGATGAAGGTCGAGAGCCCGAGCAGGGCCAGCGCCGTGGCACGCACGAGCGCTCGGCGTCCTCGCGTGCGCAAGAGGCGCGCGAGCGTGGGCGCTGCGGCGGGCAGCAGCAGGAAGGTGAGGAAGTGGTGGTTGGCGAGGCCGAGTCCGAAGGCGAGGGAGGCGACGTAGAGCGGTCGTGGGTCGCTGGAGGGGCGATTGGCTTCGACCGTGATCAGTCGGTCGGCGATGAAGCAGGCCAGCGCCGCCTCTAGGCCGTAGACCTCGGGGCGCACGGCTTGGAGCCACACGCCGTAGCTGCCGGCGAAGAGCCAGGCCGCGCCCACGGAGAGCAGCAGGCTGGCCTTGCCCTCGCCCACGCCCGCGCTGCGCAGCGTGACCTGCGTGGCGTGGAAGACGCAGCCGGCGGCGATGGAGGCGAAGAACGCGCTCGCGAGCGCCACTCGTAAGGCCATGCTGCCCAGCGGGACGAGGCAGGCCGCGTAGTGCGTGAGCGTGGCCAGCACCTCGCCCGGCGGATGGGCGATGCCAAGATCGCTCGCGGCGGCCACGAATTCGCCCGAATCGAGCCAGTACGCGTGGGCCGAGGCCGTGGCCAGGTAGCCCAGCATCGGCGCGAAGACGGCGAGGGCCCAGGCGAGGGTTTCGGAGGCCCCCCCATCGGCGCGCTGGACCATGCGCCCATGATGGGCGCGCCCCGCCGCGGCGTAAAGAGATTGGCCATCGGTGCACGAGCAGCGCCGGAGCCGCGTCCCTCAGGCGCGACCCCTGTCACCGCGGGGGGGGCAGCGCTCGCGCGACCCCGACCACGTTGAGCTCGACTACGCGCCCGCCGCCGTGCGGCTCACTTCGTCCTCCTCCGCCGCCAGGAGCTCTCGGTCCTTCTTGTCGAGCTTGGGCTTGCGACCCGGCTTGCCACCCCTCGGTCGTCAGTCGCGGCCGAGCACGTCTTGCCAGCGCAGCGTTCCGGGACGCGATTCGGGCAGCTGCAGCTCGAGCAGCGGGGCGAGCAGGCCCAAGAGCTCGTACAGCACATAGGCCGTGGCGCCGAAGACCACGGCGTCGTCGATGCGGAAGATGGGAGAGAGGTGCTTCATGTGGCCCTCTTCCCAGGGGATCGATTCGAGGTGGGGCAGGCGCAGGGTCTCTTCCACGTTCAGGCGCAGCACGCGCGCGACCTCGTCCGGCGCGGCCCTCAGATCCGCCGTGCCCACGGTCGAGACGAAGGGTTCGAGGCGATGATCCGAGGTGTAGACCGGGATCGACGAGAGGCGCCCCAGCACCTCGGCGCCCGAGAGCGCGATCTCCTCATTCGCCTCGCGCAGCGCCGTGGCCTCCAGGTCCGCGTCGCTGGCGTCGGGTCTTCCGCCGGGGAAGCACACCTCTCCCGCGTGTTGGCGCATGCTCGTGGCGCGCTGCGTGAGGATCACCTCGACCTGCTCGCCGAAGCTCAAGGGCACGAGCACGCCCGCACGGATGTGATTCGTGCGCCCTGGCAGCGCCTCCACCTCGATGCGTCGGTGAGCGTCGAGAGCGCGTCGCAACGCGTCGGGCGTGAGCCTCGGGGCCATGGCCTGTTATGGTCCGCCCGACATGACATCGCGAGCACGAAAATACTGGCTGATGAAGAGCGAGCCGGAGGTCTACTCCATCCAAGACCTCGAGCGCGGCGGGCGCGAAGGCTGGGAAGGCGTGCGCAACTACCAGGCGCGCAACCTGATGCGCGACGAGATGCGCGTCGGCGATCTGGTCCTCTTCTACCACAGCAACGCCAAGCCCCCCGGCGTCGCCGGCGTCTCGCGCATCTGCCGCGAGGCCTACACCGACGACACCCAGTTCGATCCCGAGAGCCCCTACTACGACGCGCGCGCGGATCCGAAGAACCCTCGCTGGGTCCGCGTCGACGTCGAGTACGTCGAGACCTTCGAAGACCTCGTCTCCCTCCCCACGCTCAAGGCCGACCCGGACCTCGCGGACATGCTCGTCACTCAACGCGGCAGCCGCCTCAGCGTCCAGCCCGTCGCCAAGCACCACTTCCGCCACGTGCTCGGCCTCGCCAAAGCCAAGACCCGCGCCTGACGGCACGGACCCAGGAGCTTCGGCGATGGGCCGAGCCTGAGGAGAGCGCCTCTGGCCTAAGTCGCCGACGCTACTTCTTGGCGCTCTTGGGTGCCTTGTCGGCCTTCGGTGCCTTGTCGGCCTTGTCGGCTTTGCGAGCCTTCTCGGCCTTCTTGTCGGCCTTGGGTGCCTTGTCGGCCTTGGGTGCCTTGTCGGCCTTGGGTGCCTTGTCGGCCTTGGGTGCCTTGTCGGCCTTGGGTGCCTTGTCGGCTTTGCGAGCCTTCTCGGCCTTCTTGTCGGCCTTGTGCTTGGCCTTCTTGGCGCTCTTCTCGTCCGCCGTGGGCGCGGCCTCTCCGGTCAGCGTCACGCGATGCTCTGCCAAGCGCGCGATCTCGTCCGCCGGCAGCTTCGGATACTCGAGATTCAATGACTCGAGCGTCTTCCGGATCACACGCGCGACCTCGAGCCGCATGAAGCTCTTGTCATCCGCGGGGATCGCGTACCAGGGCG
>Ga0210044_10009259_pt1 | contig 12033 bp, 13 predicted proteins | sample CryGey13umfilter_2_FD_183959 | JGI IMG/M metagenome (GOLD analysis project Ga0210044, IMG submission 183959) | Groundwater microbial communities from aquifer in Utah, USA - Crystal Geyser 4/9/14 3 um filter (SPAdes) (version 2) | ecosystem: Environmental > Aquatic > Deep subsurface >... | reverse complement strand
CGCCCCTATCTTCTCATAAGCCGTGCCAATATGCGGAAGACTGTTAACGTAATCTATCGCAGTAGTTATATAGAACTTCTTTGCCTTGCTGGCTTTGCTTGCCTGTGACTTTGCTGGCTTATTTTTACCCTTCGAGCTTTTCATCTTTCTTGGTCTCTTTCTCTTCCCTTACTTTCTCTTTCTCCTTGGTCTTTTTCTGGGAACCTCTGGGCTTTGAAAGTACCTGGCAGTCACTGCACTTGCATCTTACCTCTTCGTAACCGTCCTCGTTATCTACCCTGACCGAGCAGAGATGTTTGAGTATATCAAGGTTAGTTATGATACCATCGCCCTCTTTTATCTTTACCTTGGCCCCAATGGGGGGGAGGTCTTTTCTTTCGTTAAGATATGTTTCGTTCTCATAGTTAAGGCAACATTTAAGTTTTCCGCACATGCCGGTCAACTTTGCTGGATTTGGAGAGAGCCCCTGGTTCTTGGCCATTGTTATCGATATGGGCTTGAACTCCTGCAGATATGTTTCGCAACAGCAGACTATTCCACACGGGCCCATGGAGCCTATCGCTTTTGCCTCATCGCGGGCGCCTATCTGACGCATCTCAATTCTCATGTGGAGCGAACTTGCAAGATCCTTCACAAGCGCCCTGAAATCGACGCGCTCTTCGGCAAAGAAGAAGAAGATGGCCTTATTGTCTTCGAACGAGACATCTACAAGCTTCATGTAAAGGTCGCGTTCTAAGATCTTTTTTTCGCAAAGATCGTACGCCTCGAGCGCCTTTTCCATATCCTGATGATATTTGTCGATGTCTGTGTTCGTGGCCTTCCGAAGAATCGGCTTGATATTCGTGGCGACGCTTGATGCGGGTTCGTCCCTTGGAAGCGTCACAACCTGTCCTACAACCTCTCCGTGATCGCCCTTGATAACGACAAAGTCATGCAGAGAAAGTTCAATGTTACCAGCAAGATAACGCTCTATTTTGCTTGCCTTTGAAAAGTGAACGCCTGCAATTCTTCGCGTCTTTTGCTGTTCCGGTTCTTTTTCCATAATTAAGTTCAAAGCAATGTAAACAAAAGCTCCTCGAACGGCAATATAAAAATGGGGCCTTTGTTTGGCTTATTCATCCACTCGTTAATGCGAAAAGAAGTTGTTCAAATAAAAGTTGTTTATTATATGTGGCTTCCAGGTCCCTTTCGGCGGATATTATTCTCTGAAGTTTTGGCAGAGATCCGGCCGGGTCGCCTGCCAATGTTCCGCGGTAGACAGATGCAATGGCCGCAAGTATCGCAAGGTGGTTGGCGTCGGATTTTCCCCATCTTTCGGCCGTTGCGATTATCTCCGAAGGCGTCCTTGTCTTTTGGATCCTTGTGATAGTCTCTTTCGCATCCTTTAGGGTATCAACGGGAAAGGTAAGCGCTAACCCTAAGCTTCCGCATGAAATTAAGGCCATCATCCCGGCAGTTTCTTTGTCGGTCTTGAGCCGTTCTTCAATAATGGGAACGATCTCTTCGACAGGAAGAGGAGAGAACGTGATCTTCTGGCATCTTGAGATGATGGTTGGAAGGAACATGTGACTTCTGGATGTTATAAGAAAGAAGTGTGTGTCCCTTGGAGGCTCCTCCAATATCTTAAGCGCAGAATTTGCCGCCGCCTGATTCATTCTTTCGGCATTGTCTATTATGACGAACTTGTACCTTCCCTCGAGAGGATGCATCTGCACCTTTCCCTGAACGGTACGCATCTGTTCTATTGAGATGTCCTTCTTGTCCTCTTCAAGAGATACGTTAAAGATGTCCGGGTGAGAGTCGTTAACTATCTTTTGGCATTTGGGGCAGACACCACAAGCGCTTTCACAGTAGAGCCCCATGATGAACTTCTGCAGGACCAGCTTTTTGCCGACGCCTTCGGGGCCGGAGAGGATATAGGCGCTTGCCAGCCTGTTCTCTTTTTCAGCTTTTTTGAGTAGTTCGATCTCTTCTTTGTGGCCTATTAGATTCATCTAAGTAACTTTTCGACTATGTTTGTGATATCTGCCCGGATCTCGTCTGTCGGCCTGAGTCCGTCAACGACCTTTACTCTTAAAGGTTCTTCGCGGGATATTTGAAGGTAGCCCTTTCTCACGCGCTCGTGAAATGAGACCTCTTCCCGCTCGAACCGGTCGAGAGATCTCCTGCTCCGAGCCCTTTTAAGTCCTTCGTTAGGGTCGATATCCAAAAGGATAGTGAGGTCCGGTTTAAGCCCGCCAGTTGCCAGCGAATCGAGACCTTTAATAAATTTCGGTGAAAGCTTTCGTGCCGCGCCTTGATAAGCCGTTGTCGAATCGGAATAACGGTCACAAAGGACGATCTTGCCTTCGGCGATCGACGGTTTCACAAGCTCTTCCAGATGTTGTGCGCGTGCCGCGCCATAAAGTAAAAGTTCGGCAACTGAACACATTTTTTTATTTTCGGGGTCCAAAAGTATGCCGCGGATCTTGTCTCCTATCTCGGTGCCTCCCGGTTCGCGCGTCAGGACCGTTGCAAGACCTTTAGAACGAAGATTTTCGTCAAGAAGCCTTATCTGCGTCGTCTTGCCGCAACCTTCGATCCCTTCGAATGTTATAAATCTACCTTTCATATTATATTAGACTATAGACCTTAGACCATGGCCCTAGCCATTTATACATTTGCTCAGCACAGGCGCCAATATCGGCAATGCACCTTTAATTCCGTTAAGGACGAATTGTACGGCAATGACGGCCAGCACTAGGCCCATGAGCCTTATCACTATACGGAGTCCGCCGCCGCCAAGGATCGAGGTCATTTTGTGGGCATGAGTGAGAACGATATACATTATGATCATGGCGATAACGATGCAGAGAACGAGCACGCCTAAATAGGCCATGTTCGTCGCTTCTCCGGCGAGCATTAGACAGGTCGTTATCGCCCCTGGCCCGGCTATCATCGGAATGGCAAGCGGCACAATAGAAAAGTCGTCGCTCTTAACGGGGGTTTTCTCTTCGCGGCGCCCCTTTCTAATGTCCATGGCGACACCGAACAGAATGATACCGCCGGCGATCTGGAAGGCGGCTATCGTTATGCTGAAAAGCGAAAAAATAAATGTGCCGAATATCGCAAAGACTATCATCACCCACATGGAGGTGAGGCAGGCCTTCATGGCCACCTTTTTAATCTCCTTTGCAGGCATCCCTTCGGCAAAGGAGACAAAGAAAGATGCCGCCGCAATGGGGTTCGTGATAATGATAAGCGCCGGCAGGGCAAGGCCTATGTAGGCAAAGATCTGTTTAAATAATTCTGGCATAGTTTGTCTTGCCGGTTCCGCCTGTTGGGCCAGTTTAGCCGGTCGCAAACGTATAGCAACTTAGTTTAGTTTAGGTCAATGATAATGACTCTGGAGGTTGGGGCCTCTCTTGACTCTTCTTTTTTGCGGGGTCTTGGTTCCGGGAGGGGGAGTTGCAAGGAGGGCCGTTCGCAGACGTCTTTATTGGTTCTTTGTCTTCTTATCTTATTGATTTTATTGATAATTGCCGCTTTCATATATTGTCTCCGCTGGACCCCTCGATCCGCCTTTGGCGGCCTCGGGATGAGGGGCCAGCTTTCGCCGTTCCCTCATATATATTATCGTCAATTTTCCGGAAAAGTTGCGTGAAAAATCAATACCTAAAGGCGCTGCCGCCTATGAACTCACGAAGTATCGATGTCTGCGGGACCTCCTGAGGAAGTATCGGTATCAAAAGGTCTAAGAAGCGAAAGAGACGCAGTGCCTCAACATATGATGGATGGTCGCTTGGGACCTCCATCAAAAGCCTTTCGGCAAACGTCTTTAGAAGCGCCGGTTCATAGACTAGCGTTGAGTTAAACATGATGTCGGCATCTTCCTGGAAGGGAAAGATGTTCATGTTCTCACCGGCGCGGACCTGCGGCCACATGGCGAGAGTGTCTGCGGCGGCGGAGCCTCTGAAGAGCCTGTCGCGAACGACGCGGCGCAGTAACCTTGCGTCCGATGTAAGGATACGGTTGTGATCGTCTATGCAAAGCTGCGTTAACGCCGATACGTATATCTTTACCTTATTCTTTTTGGAGATCTCGGACGAAAGTTTTTCGTTAAGGCCGTGTAGCCCTTCGGTAATAAGGACCTGGTTTGGTTTTAACCGCATTAGGTGTTTTCTGTTGCTGTCGCGCTTCCCGGCGTTAAATGAATAGACAGGGGTCGCAACCTCTTTCCCGGCCAAGAGCTCTTTTACATGCTTGTTGAAAAGTTTAAGGTCGATGGCGTCTATCGATTCAAAGTCATAAGTTCCGTCCGGACGTCTTGGTGAATCTTTTCTATCGAGATAATAATTATCTATCGATATCGCGACCGGCTCTATTCCGTTCACCCGAAGCTGAACCGCGAGTCTCTTTGTAAATGTCGTCTTTCCCGAAGAAGATGGGCCTGCGATAAGCACAAGCCTTACATCTTTTCTGTTATGGATGTCGTCGGCAATAGCCGCTATCTTCTTTTCATGAAGCGCCTCGGCGACCTGGACCAGGTCCGGTGCAGCGCCGCTTATACATGTCTGGTTCAACTGCGCAACGTTCTGAATGTTTATCAGCTCGTTCCATTTTCTGGTCTCAAGATATGCCTTGAAGAGCTTCGGCTGATCGAAGATCCTGCCTGTGAACTTTCCGTTCGTCGAAGGAAACTCGAGGACAAGACCGTGGTAATATTTATGAAGTTTAAAATGTTCAATGAGACCGGTCCTGTGTGCGATGGGACCGTAGACGAAGCCCCTGTACTTGAGAATGTCAGCCACCTGCGCCTCACTCTTGCGGGTCTGTTTTAAGAGCATGACACGATCATTGCGCCCGGTCTTTTTATAATGATCGATGGCGATCTCGATCGGTATCCATATGGGCCGAAGAGGGACGTCTCTTTTGACGATATCGCGCATCTTCTTCTCTACAGAATCAATGAAATTATCTGTTATGGGACCGTTCTTAAGCTCCAGAAAGTATCCGTGGCCTATCGATTGGCCTACGTTGACGCTTGCGTTTGGACTTATCTCTCTAAGCGCCGCGAAGAATATCAAAAGCGAGCTCCTTCTGTAGACCTCTGTTCCTTCGCGGGAAGTGAGGTCGAGCGTCTCTATCGTGCACGAAAGTTTTATATCGTGATAGAGCCCTACCAGCCTATTGTTGGCAAGCGCCGCGATGGGCGGAAATTCGCTCTTGTGAGGGCTCTTGCCGAGAATGTCCGCTATCGTCGTGCCGGGGATCGTGTAAACATCCTTACCGTTAAGTGTTATCTTCAGTAGTTTTTCCATAGCGCAGTGCACTATAGCACGCAGGCTTTTTATTGGACAAGGGAAAATAGTTCATGATACGAAATCATCCCATGTGCAACACAAGGGTCATTCAAAGGGCAGTCCCGGTCGTCAAGGGTATCACGGGAGCGATCTTCTTTGCCTGCCTCACGGGCCTTGCCGCCCAGATAAGGATACCTCTTCCTTTTACACCCGTTCCGCTGACCTTGCAGGTCTTTGCCGTGCTTTTTAGCGGGGCCCTGCTCGGGAGTAGATACGGTTCTCTAAGCCAGCTTGTCTATCTTGCGGCCGGTGTTGCCGGGCTACCATTCTTCTCTGGAATCTCCTCGGGCACGGCTGTTCTCCTAGGTTCAACAGGCGGTTACATAATAGGTTTCATCCCGGCGGCTTATATAGTCGGCGCGCTTGTAAAGAGACCTAAAAGTAGAATAGGCATAATATCTTTCATGATGCTGGCCGTTGCCGTGATCTATCTTTTTGGAGCCATCTGGTTCGCGGCCGTTACGGGTTCTAATTTTAACACAACGTTAAAGCTGGCGGTCATCCCATTTGCGGGGTTCGATCTTGCCAAGGCGTTCGCCGCCTCATTTCTTATCCGCAAATGATCAAGATCAGACCTCATCATCTTCTCTGCGTCAGGGGTTTTAACGGCAAAGGATATTCAGACGATTTCATTCAGAATATGGCAAGGGTCGTCCGCGCGCTAAAAAACAAAAAAGAGATTCTCATAACTTTTGGCTACGACGATATCTGTTCCAAATGCCCCGATTTAAATAATGAAAAGTGTGTTTCGGAAGAGAAGGTCGGAAAACACGACTCTTTAGTTGCCAATGAACTTGATTTGGAAAACGGAAAGGTTTACAACACTGTCGGTCTATCCAAAGACACAGATGCCAAAAAAACAGCGCTTAAGAGATATTGCGTCTCGTGCGAATGGTTTGACGAGTGTTATTAAAAAGGACTGGCAAATATGACGATATGCCCGAACTTGTGATGTTTTGTGGCGTTGATTATTGAAGAGGCCTTCCTTTTAAAGTCTTCTGCGGCAGACCTCCCAACCTCATTCACCAGTTCTTTGCGACAACGTTTCAACTTAGAGCCAATGTTCACCCAGCGGATTATTGAACCTGCGGCCGATGATCTCATTTATCCTTACATGTGTTTCATCGTAAACCTTGCTTCGCATATTTTATCTCTTTAAGGCGGCCTCGATTTAGATGATGTTGGCGAGCATCCCGAGCCTTACATCATCTTATGCCAGCCTTTCGGCCACGTAAGTAGCCGGTGTTGGCGGGATGGATGTTCATCCCCCGCGCACCAGCTCCTGACGGGCTGGCGCGGGAACATCTTAAGAGTTTATCGTCACGAATCTTGGCAAGCATAGTTTCTTGAAGAACCTCATCATCCACAAAGGCGCAGGGCAAAAAAGCCTGAACTCCATAAATATCTCTTAAACAAAAAACCGTCGCAGAGAAAAGAGAACAGGCTTATGGCGAACTCGCGTAGCGTATTTTTGCAATTATTGCAATGGATACCTCGGCACGAGTTGGAACTCGGAATAGACATCATACCCCCTTATAAAGAGGATAAGGTATATGCTGGATAGAGAGTGGGGGGGAGTTGAAGAAAGAAGTTATCCATGGGCACCTCTAAAAACCCATTGGCGTGTCATTGCGAGGGAGCGTAGTGACCGAAGCAATCTCCATAAATCAAGTGTTTGCTTAGAGATTGCCGCGCCCCTTCGGGGCTCGCAATGACAGAGTAAGTAGGTTTTTAGAGGTGCCCGAAAGTTTTCTTTTCATTACCCTTGGTTATCGTTTCATCCCTCTTGGGGACGGATCGGTAATCTGTTGTTTCGTGAACGGCTTCAGGCCTTCAGGACCGAGCTTGGATTTGTCGCCGCATGGATCGACGGAATCGACGTTGATCTCTCCAAGGCTATTATTCAGGCTAAAAACGGTGACCTGCTTGCACAGCTCTCCATTGCCAGCGTCCTCGCCCGGCGTCTTGAAATTGAAACAGCTTGCCAGATCAGTGACGTTACATCCATTTTCGTTGGAGTAGTCTGCGAAGGGATCGGACTTGTTACCATTCTTTACAATTTCTCCCACTTTCTTTTTTGCCCAGGCGTTGGCCTTCCCGGCATCCCAGTAATCCCCCTTCATACAGTCTTTCGGGACGATCTTGTCGCTCGAAGATTTTTCGTCATCGGGTTCTACAACATGATTCACATTATTCATCGAATCAATTCTCACAGCATCTTCTTCTATAGTATATTTTTTTCCGGAATCAGTTTTGTATGTGATTTTTATTTTAAGGTCCGTTCCAGTGGGTGACAAACTATTGTACGCTTCATGAACATAGGGAGAATCAGGACTCAATCCGTCAGCCGCTTGGTCAACGACATCAGCAGCGTGAACGCCATCGGCTGGCTTATCAGGTGTCGATCCTAGCGAATCAGTAGGTTTACCGCCACTGGATGCCTTCGGGGCATCACTGTTGCCTTCCTCTTTTGGATTGCCAGCACTCGGCCTCGGCTTCAATTTCGTACACGCATCCGTGGGGAGGGTTCCCTGCTTCTCATCAAACCCGCCGGATCGCGCCATTCCCTTCTCTGACTTTCGAGGCAGATTGCCCTCTCCCGAGGGCATGAACCCTTGACCAGCATCGCCAAAGGTGTCCGTCCCCGCTCCCTTCATTTTCTTGGCATTCTCGGCGACACACTGCTCAAAACTCTTCGTCTCGCCAGCTGCGAGGCTGTAGCTGGCGGCTGTATTGCCCCCTGAAGGGCCTGAGAATCCTTCCGGAATTTTTCCATCTCCAATCTTCGTGTCTCCGATGCTCGTCCCGAAGGGAGAGCCTGGAATGGTCGTCTTGTCAGCCATCTTGCCGAACTTTTGAATCATCTGAGAGAGCTTCACGTCATTCATCCAGTTTTGATTGATGACGAACCACGCGATGAGCTTCAGATCAGACTTGTCATAGATGGCATTGACCAGATCCCTGAGGAGCTTCTTAGAGGGTTCACTGTAACGCCCCGAAGATACCTTGGTCTCTATCCACTGAAGATACAATTTTTCTGAGCTGACGAGTCCATCATTGGCCACGATCAGACTCTTGGACAGGTCATCGATGAAAGCATTCTCATCGGTCGGTCCTCCCCATCGTTGTTGTTCATAACTCCACTGGCCATAAAAAGACTCATAGACATCATTGAGGACCAGGGGCTTCGTCGGTTGAAGATCGTTAGAAGAAAACCACGAAAGCAGCGGCTTGGCGCTACTGAGGACACTCTCAAGAACACCACCTTTTTCCTCTGCGTTCGCAGATCCGCAGATATTGAAAACCAGTGCAACTGCGATAACCTGCCATAGGATTCGTTTGATCATGACTATCCTCCTTGTGATCGGTTGTTAGTCAGTACTTCTGCAAACTCAATGCCACCGAAGAAAGTATCCTAGGAACTATTCAAAAAAATCCCGTGATAATATACTCCCCTTCCCACCATCCAATATCCTCTGGTAAAGGGTCGCCCCACTTGCCTAGGTGGGCGGTAACGTCAGTGAAATTCAGTTGGCAAAATCTCAATGCTTTCTCAACGTGTTCATCCTTTTTCTTTCCGAGGAACAGCACCGAACACTTTCGCTTGTTCATAACCACTCTCCTTTTGCGCTTTCGAGGTGACGGCTAACCAGTTATTATGCAGTTTATTAGTCCGTTCTTAGTCATGGAGAACTGTAACAGAAATTGTCTATGTGGTCAATAGTTATTGACATAACGCCGATTCGGGTGAGCTCGCCATAAGACTGGTCTTAATTTTAAGGCCGTGAGTCCGATTGGGCAGCCCGAACAGGCATTAACTACCCTGTGCCATAGAGCACGAAGAGGCGTATCTGGGCAACCTTTCAGGAGAGCGCATACGACCGCGGCTTGTAACTATACAATCTTATTGACTTCTATTTTCAGAGGCGTCTTGTGGGTTTCTGAAATGCCATCAAATCACCCACTCACTTTGGAGAAGAGCCTTTATTAAAAAATCTGCAGGAAAGTCTTTGCTAAGAAGCTGCCGCTGGCTGAAAGCGTGATGGACTTCGAGGCTCTTCTCCCTCACCGTTTATTGCCGCAGGATATTCCAGCACCGCAACCGTCAACAACAACCCGCCAGCCAGATGCGGTTCGCTAGGTGCTTACACTCAAACGCTCACCAACCGCCTCGCCTACGCCTATCGCCTGCCGGCTCCTCTGAATCGCCTCACCTTTAATGATGGACAAGTCACAGTCGCGGCAAGGAAACAAACGCTTACATTGACCCCGGTGGATTTCATCGCCAAACTGACACTGCATATCCCCAACCGATATCAGAACGTCAGGCGTTATGCCGGATTCTATTCGTCGAATATCCAGCGCAAGGTGAGACTTGCCAAGCCGGCCAACAATTCAACTGATGCCACCGTTGTGGCGATCAGGCCGCCAGTCAAACCCAAATGGGCGACGCTCATTGCCAAGGTCTTTGGCGAGATACCTATTGCCTGTCCGAGGTGCGGCACTGCAATGGACTTGAAAGAGTTTATCTTCAATGTGCGATGGATTTGCAAGGTCATCCCGGAGCTCGCGCGCGCCCCACCCAAGATGATCTTCGATCGCAACGTCAACACGGACGGTCTTGCCTACCTGCCCGCCAAAGCATTAGTGGCGGGTACACGATCAGAAGGCGCGGCGGCCGGGAACGATGCCGGTTTCGATCAAACCGTCCCAGAAAATGACGGCTTTTTCAATCAGAACTTAAACTGATAATGTGGCGGTGTGCCTTTAAAGCTGTCATTGCGCCTGTCCACCTCTGGAGGAAGAAGTCCCGACGTATGTCGGGACGACGTGGCAATCTCGTGAACTCAATCTCGTCCTCAAAAACAACGCTCACGTGCTCAACTTTACAACTTTTTTACCTTGACCACTCACTTTTCTCGCATTATATGCCTTAACCAGAAATGTTCGAATTACGGGATTTTTGAATAGTTCCTAGAATAAATGAACAGCAGAAATAGGGACGCGACATGAATGATTTCGCTGTTACATTATGAGGAGTTCTTTCTCGTCTAAGTCTCTGAGGAAATCCCAAATGAAACAATTGCAAAACACAACCATTCATCACGGCAACTTAAGGGGTCAAGTCTTTACTCTTTACTTTCGTAACCGAACCAACATATTCAACCGCATCTAAATCAGCAATTTTCCGGTCCGCCATGATCCTCGATATGCGTGCTGGCTTCACACCAAAAACGCCGGATATCTTGCCATAGGTCGCTTTCATAAATGTTCGATAACACCATATCGCTATCGCCCGCTTCTGGCGACATTCAAGGGATGTGGGGTTCACCATATCTTTCCACGCTACGTCCAACGCAGTACACAGGGCTTTTTGCATATCTTTCGATGACACTTCACAAACATGCTCCGACCGATACTGCACATCTCCCCTGTCCCCATCTTTGATGTCCTTGACAAAGTTCCACTCTATCCATTCTTCAAAGTTCTTGCCGCTGAACACGGACGGCCATTTTGCGGCATCCAGTCTCTTTTGCAATTCTTCAGGCACTCCCTCCATCACAAATTGAGTGAATTTTCTCCGCGCTAAATTCTTTCTCTTCCCAAAATAGGAAAGAACCCTGCCGGTCGACAGCCATTTGCGATCGCCCTCTTTTAGATAATCTCTATGTGATGACCACTCATATCTTTCCGGTCGTGTTACCAATCCCGCCTTCACCGCATTAAGATGAATATAGCGAACAAGCTCAACAAGATACGCATCCTCCTCGACAAGAATTGCTTTATAACGTCCACGAAACAGATGACCATCGCGGTGTGAATGCCGATTAAAACGCTGGGTGTACACACCGTTAATATGCCGCATGGCACGGGAAAGATTTGCTCGCGGCGTTTCTATGAGAAGATGATAATGATTAGGTAATAAACTAAAACTGTGAATCTTGATCTCCCAAAGGACAATAGATTCAACGAGAAGGTTAATGAATACCTTGTAATGTTCGGATGATCTAAATATCGGCTGGCGGATATTGCCACGATTCATAACATGGTAAAAAGCACCTTCATATTGTACGCGTAGCGGACGAGCCATATGACGCGCTGATACAATATTATCAATCGAAAGTAAAGAGTAAAGACTTGACCCCTGTAGACCTGTACGAAAGTAAAGAGTAAAGACTTGACCCCTATATCGTCTTTATCACCGATGCCAATACTATTTACAGGGGGGAAAGGACCGACGCCGTCAGCCATTTAATGGTGGCCGCAGAACACAACTTTCACCCTAAATATCTCGGCGTTCCGGTCATTATAGCCGACGGTTTGCGCGGAAAGAGCCATTTTGAGGTAGAAATAGGACAAAAACACTTCAAAAAGGTGAAAATCGCCGAAAGCATCCACAATTCTGACGTAATAATCGCGATCTCTCACTTTAAAGGTCACGAACTTTGCGGCATTGGCGGAGCCATAAAGAACCTGGGGATGGGATGCGCCTCACGTGCCGGTAAATATGAACAGCATAACAGTGTCGTCCCAAAGTTGACCGTTGCGAACTGCACCGCATGCGGCGCATGTGTAAAATGGTGCGCCGGCGGCGCGCTGAAGCTTGTTCCAAGCAATGTCATTGCGAGGCCGAAGGCCGAAGCAATCCCTCTAAAACGGGTTGGTTCAGGAGATTGCCGCGCCCCTTCGG
>Ga0210044_10009258_pt1 | contig 12033 bp, 10 predicted proteins | sample CryGey13umfilter_2_FD_183959 | JGI IMG/M metagenome (GOLD analysis project Ga0210044, IMG submission 183959) | Groundwater microbial communities from aquifer in Utah, USA - Crystal Geyser 4/9/14 3 um filter (SPAdes) (version 2) | ecosystem: Environmental > Aquatic > Deep subsurface >... | reverse complement strand
CTCTCCGTGCACCGTGACTCTGCAACCGTTAATGTTGTGGTTAGAATTGGGACTCGGATGGTATTATCAGTGCACTTAAGCTCGCCCGCGCGCGTCGGTCGTCTGGAACTGGGCGTTGTGCTCCTCAACGGATGGGCAACGCCTTGTCCATTCACAATTTTATGCTTACTGTTGAAAAATATGAACAGATCCACCGTTGGCGTTCTGGTATTGTCATGAACTCCTCTCCGTTTTATGTTACTCCTTCGCTTTCACCGTCTCCATTTTTCATTATTAACTCTTACATCTTCTTGATTGCATTTCCCTCGAAGATTGCTACAAACGCAACGACACCGTGTGAATAATATTTGCGATACGCCTCCATAATGACGATAGATGAATATCCAGACAACGTGGAAGAAGACTTACAGATTGAAATCAGCGCCACCGACCCAGTCGATTTATTCGCTGTCATGGCTGTCATGGTCACGGGAGCTGATAATCGTGTCGAATCTGTAGTCTGTATACCGAACACCACGCGGGGAAGAACTTATGCTCGGCATTCCGCCGGTCAACGACCTGATCCCGAACGCTTCAAGTCTCCGATCAAGGATGGACGACGATCGGCCCTAGGTAGACTTCGGCGAGATGAAGCCGAGGACGAGAATGGCCATGCATCTCATTCTTCCAGAGTTCGATTCATTCCAGATGACGTCGGTGAGGTGATTTCCTCAAAGAGAAAAGAAAGAAACCTTGGACGGGTTAAGGGTCAAAGATTCCACCTTCGCATTGCGTATCCAAATGGTTTTACCCAGAGAAGGCAGGGCGCCTTTGATGGAGCTTGCTTCAAAAACGCCATGTCAGCATAGAGCATGGCTGTTTGATCGACACGGTACCCTCTCTTTGGGAGCAACACCTTGTGCTATTTTCTTGGGGGCAGATTGGTGTCGCTTTGGGGCAATCTCTTCATAGATTATCCAGCTCCCACGCAATTAAAAGAATACGATAACAATAAGTTTTATTTTGAGATAATTTCGGGCCGAACATGTGCACGACTATTTTCGGCGCTGTCTAAGTAGAACTTCGAATTACTTTTTGGCGACTTGTATATGCCGCGATGCTCTTGTATCTAGTTAGCAGACGGTGACACCCGTAGCCCGGGGTGGTAGTAGCCCCTTGCCGTAGGGAGGGTACCATAGAAAATGCACTCTTTGACTGTGAGGTGATCACTACATCGTCGTCCAGGATATGATGGCTTGCCAAACATGTTCAACGAGCGAATCCAATTCCAAATCGTAGTTTCTAAATTGTTATCAACCTTCAAAAGAAGTGAGACTCAGTGTATATCCTCAAAAAAGTATCGTTTCTCCCCAAGTTTTTGCGAGGTGAATATCACGGTAAACGTTCGTGGGAGGTATCGATCCCGGTATGAACAAGCCGTCACATCGCCTCGTCCAATACGAACAACAACTTGCAAGGCTGATTCTCTTGTTTTCAATTTCGTCAGACAACCCGGGAGTCTAGTATGTATGCAATTATTTGATACATGCCGATGGTTGCGTTTGATCTCTTAGCCGGTTTATACATACGACAATTCCAAAGTATCAATGATACTTTCAGAAAGGTTGAACTCGTCTTACCAGGACACACGCCGCCGTTAGTTCTGTTGCGTCGAAACGCGTAACCAGTTGCCATAATCAATCCGCGAAAGCAGGATCCGGCCCGATCATATCGTTCGACGATAGAAAGCGGTTCATGTGTATCGTTTCGTCCCAGAGTTTTTGCCGTCTATGGGGACAGTTGATTTGCGGATACCGTTCGTCGACGATGTCCTGAAAGAATGACTGGGATTTCGATTTCGTTGGATAGATCCAATGCTCTGTTTGTGTTGAGTTGGGAATCGTAGGTCCCGTATAAGTACAAAAACGTAGTCACCAAGGACAAAATGAGCACACTACGGACCCGAAGCAGATTTCCCACAATTGGGCTATACCTTTCTTGTCTCACGATATGATTGCTTGTTGCTTGCGCATGTTTTTGTGGACTATCGGACTGATCGTGGTGGTGCTCGGTCGCCGGGGGCCAAAATTCGAATGATATTAATACTTCAACCAACCCAAATTATGTCACCTCTCACCTCCATGGTGATTCAAGAGAATGTGAATTCTACCGATCCCTTATTTTTCACAGAGACATGCATGTCTCACATTACAAGTGTCAAACGGTCTTAAATCCACACGAGAAGACAAATCTCGATGCATGCGATCGTTGCAACTCACCCTCCGGAAAATTTCAAGTCGTACAATAGGATTATTCCTATTGTGGTTTATCCTTCCGCGATCTCTTTCCGATTTCTATATCTGCTATCAAGAGACTTCTGATCAGCACTCCAACGATGATTGTTTGTAGATGTCAGACATTTCTAAATGAATTGGGCTACTATGTTAAGGTACGCTACTATCATAATCGAGTGTGGGTTACGTTGCCACCCGTGAAGATACCGCTTGAACCAACTTCTGAAAGACGTCTCTCCTTCTTAACAGAATCCGAGTAAAACCCATCCCGAAATCATGACAATCCCACCAAGTGGTGTGGTCGGTCCAAATAATTTCTTCGGTCCGATTTCCAAGCACAGCATGTAAATACTTCCACTGAACATGGTAGACCCAAGCGCGAAGAGTTGTCCAACACGTTTCAAGCGCCCGTCATCCGGTGACGACTCGCACAGAGCAGACACACCCAGAATCGCCGTGGCATGAAAGAGCTGGTAAAGTACGGCCGTTCGCCAATTTTCCATCATGCCTCGTTCCGTCAATTTAGATCGGAGACCATGGGCCCCAAAAGCACCCAAAGCCACACCTGTCGCACCCAGAATGCTAGCGGCTTGCTTCAGATAGTTTCCTTTGCCTTCACCACTCATACTATACGAGAACTGTACTATTAAATTGCTATTGAAGTGATATTGAAAGTATCAGTTGACAGTGGATAGATCTGCACCAAACGCTGTTTTTGCAATGTATTTATGCATAAGGTGGCGGTGCGCTTCGCTTGTGTCATGAGAACAGGATCCAAATTTCGAAAGTGGGGGCGAAAAAAGCAGGAAAGGGGGCGAATGATATGATATGAACTCGGTTTTTTGTCTGGGGCGAGTCCCACCTAACTGCAAAACCATGAAAAAGCATTCTCATCTTCTCGATTTGTCTTCGTGTTGGGTGCTCCTGCCAATTTACTGTTACTAGTGTGGTGGTAATTTCCTTTTTATGAAAAAGTATGATGGGAGCTTCCCCTAGTCCGCTTGGATTCATCTTTTGAAAGATACAGTTGACAGATACTATCAGAATGATTTTCCTCTTGGAATTATTTTAGCGTATCATACCTAAGTTATGCTATCGGTGGAACTCGAACAAAGAAACGACACTGCCACGATCATTGTATGAAGAATCCCGTTTAACAGTCTCTTAATCAAATTCAAGTCACGATGGACTGTTCGCGGCATCGAATTTCGTAGCCATAGCTGTAGCTGTAGCTGTCGCTTCCTTGCGAGCCACCATACGGTCCGTGGTAAGAATGTATTGGTAAGAGACTCGAATGCGACTTTTCTCACCAGCATGAAAATGACAGTCATTACCAAGTAAACCGATCGTAAGACGGTTCAAGAGAGAATGACGACACCCCGGACCAGTCACCGTCAATCGTCCGCATTGTCCTCGTCGTCGCTTTTACTCGCATCCGAGGACTATTCTTCAAATTTATTCGCAAGTTGTTGTCTTGTTGATCACTGAGGTACGACTTTGAAACAGCCTTCGATATCGTTTCATTTTTTGCATGCACATTTGAATCATAGGTATTCTCATCACGTTCCGCGTTCTGTGAAGGCACATTTCGCGAAGTTGATGGGTAGCCACAGACATGGTTTCCTCGGCAATTTCTTTTGTACTAATGGATGCGAAGGAACACGGAGAGTACACGGTGACGCAATATTCGGCCCCGTAGAAAGGTTCCTTAATTATTCTTTCAAATAGATAGACAAAACATCCCGAACGCTATCAATCGAAGCTCGGAGCGTCGCCAAGGCAACCGTCACAGTCTCATTGTCGTTTATCGCGAACGATATCCCTTGGGGTGAATACACTCCACCACCCGCTCGTTGTACCGTCTGTAACACTCGTTGTGTTCGTTCCACGTGAGCCTTGTACAAAGTCGCAACACGCCGATATTCTGGGAAGTCACACAGGGATTCTTGCAAGTTTTGAAGTCGTTGCCAATTTCCTTGAACGCCTCGCAGATATGACGCATATTCGTCCAGACTATTGTGCAAGCCCGGCGAATGCTGGGCAGACGGTGTGGATGCATTCAGTAAACGTGTTTGAGCATTGCAGAACGCAATGGTGACATCGTACTGTTCATTCAAAACCTCCCAGATATGATGCAACACCGATTGATCACTTTGATGTCCACCATTACAACGCACTGGTAAAGAAGGACGTGCACTCATTATTTGGGATCGCCTAGCTCTTGTTTTCACGTAACAATGTCATCGGATCAGCTATTTCGGACGGTCTTCGTTTCGTTGCTGGTGATTAGTGATGAGGTAGGAAGGCGCTAGGCGCCAAGTGGCGTTTGGTCGGTTGTCGTTTCCAAAGAGCGCGAAGCGCGCTCATGCGATGGACAGCCTCCCCTCCCCGACTTTGGTGTTGGTCGGACACAAACAAGCTTACAGTTAAGTGTAAGTTGAAGATGCCAGAGAACAAAAGCTTGACATTCTTCTGTTTCTGTGGTACAGTTTGTTCAATGATGATTCTTGGTCCTCATTCGTGTTTTCTTCAATATTAATTAATCTATGAATCTGAAGTATCTGTTTATCTTCGCCTCGACATTTCCTTTCTGCTATCGCCCTAATGTTGAAAGTGTTATTTGAGCCAATCAAGAGTCTGAATACCACATCATCACAGAAGCTGTGTCAGAGTTGACGCAATCGCGATTAAACAAACAAAAAATTTCACACATATTTGTGAAGAAACGATTCTCGTACAGAAATGTCTTGAAAGACAAGTTTTTGTTTTCTCGAAAATAAGGTTGACAAGAAGGACTACCGTAGTAGGGCACGAAGAAAAGAAATGATTTTTAATTTTCTGGAATTTGCTGGGCCACGTCATTGTTCTGGCGTCGAGATAAAGTATGGCTGACAGTAACATTACATTTTTTACGAACTACTTTACACTTACATTAGTGTTGTTCTCTCTTCGTTGTGTAGGTAGTAGTTTCACAGTCAACGTGGACCGCACTGGCAATCGTCCAGAGCATTTCTCGACGTCGTTGTTGCACACTTCCTGTACTCGGGTCAACCGACGCGCCACGAATCGTGAGAAAGGGTGAAACATTTTATCAAGATCTTCGTTTCAAGAGGAAGAGAGAGATTACAAAACAATGGACCTCACGACTGCCCAGATATCCTGGCGAGAGGAGCATCGTAACTTTACGCGTGGCGATCTGGAGCTCTTCAACTTGCTTGAACGCCCAATATGGATTTTTGACATCGAGAAAAAGTCCATGTGGTGGGCTAACACAGCAGCTGTAGCTTTATGGAACGCGGATTCTCTGGAGGCCTTACTTTCGAGAGACTTTGCAAGCGATATGAGTGAATCAACCACAAAGCGCCTCAACTACTTTTTAGACAGGTTTCGAGTGGGGGAGACTTTCTCTGAACAGGTGAGTTTCCATGCATCTGCGGATTCATTTTTCTTGATCACTGCCTCCTGGCCTCAGCAAGTTCACATTGGTTCGAATGGCCCACTCATCTTTCGGCTCCCTTTGTTGAATGCTATCAGTGGACTTATTATCCACATGGTAAGCCGGTGACAGTAAATGTGAGGAACAGTGGCATACATTGCGATCGTGGGAGATTGATGATGTTGAATGAAGGGGATGTGCCAATCGCAAAACATGACATTGACAAAACTGCTCTTCGACGTGTCGTCATGTTCCAGCATTTACCTCTGGCTGTGGTGCAGTTCGATAACGCTGGGGAAGTGATGGATCAAAACCCCGAGGCCGTGTCTCTTTTTGGGGTCTCGCATTGCTCGGGGCCGTCTTTTGTGGAGCGTTTCGTAGACATGCGCGAGGGGAGAAGTTTACTCGATAAGATTCTCTCATCAGATAGATTTTGCCATGTGGATGCAAAGTTGCATACGACTCTGGAAGAACCACGCTGGTTTTCCATCAAGGCGGGACAGGGAAAAGATCCGATTACCGGTCAACCCGTGATAATTTATTCTGCCCGAGACATCACAGAGATGGTGCTCGCGAAACAAGAGACAGACCGTATCAACTTGGAAAAATCCGAGTTTTTGGCCGTTATGGCACATGAAATCAGGACACCCTTGCATCATGTTATAGGGTTTGCCGAATTACTCGGTCAGACCACTTTAACTAATGAACAAGAAGAGTACGTGAAATTCCTTGAAACATCTTCCCACGGACTAATGACTGTAATCAATGATGCGCTGGATTATACTAAGCTGGAAGCTGGGAAAATGAAACTGGAAAGCATACCCTTTGAAGTACAGGACTTGCTTGTGGGTGTAGCATCGGCAATATCGTCCAAGGCTGAGACGAAGGGGCTCGCAATTAAGCACCGCGTATGTAGGGAAGTACCCAACCAAGTGGTCGGCGATCCAACAAGATTACGGCAAATCTTGTTGAACCTACTTCATAACGCTGTTAAATTCACCAAGAAAGGGAGAATAGTATTGGATGTCAAGCGTGTGGAAGACGACCGCAATGGTAGGTACACGCTTCGTTTCGAAGTCAGAGATAGTGGCGTTGGGATCAAGGAAGAAAAGCTAGATCAAATTTTCCATAAATATGGCCAGGCAGAAGCTTCGACGGCGCGTAACTTTGGTGGTACAGGTCTCGGACTCGCCATTTGCAAGTTATTGGTAGAAGCAATGGGAGGCGAAATTGGCGTGTTCAGTGAATTTGGCGAAGGAAGTACCTTTTGGTTTGAACTTCCATTCGATAAATCTAGTGACCTGAAATCAAGTCCGTCACTCGAGGAACTAAAGCAAACTTCAGAGATTTCGACACTACACGTGTTGATTGCAGAGGATAACAAGGTCAACCAAAAACTCGCTGCCGCCCTTCTCAAGCGCCTCGGACACGAGGCTACCGTCGCCGATAATGGTCGACAGGCAATACAGAAGATAGAACAGAAGCATTTTGACTTAGTTCTGATGGATGTGCAAATGCCAGTGATGGATGGGCTTGCTGCAACAAGAGAAATCCGAAAAACATTTTCTCCTTCGTCTCTGCCTATTATTGGCTTGACAGCTGACTTCCGAAAGTCTGAATTGTCGAAGTATAAAGAAATCGGCATGAACGATTGCATCGGCAAGCCAGTTCGGCTGACACAATTGAAAGAGTCGATTAGATCCGCAATCAAAATAGCAGTTGATCATGAGTTGAACGATTCTTCCGAACGACCTGAGATCTCCAATGGATCGGCAGCTCATCTGGAACCTTACGCACTCGACCTACAAGTGTAGACTTCGATGTTATGTGAGTTTCTTGCGTTTTACAAATCCAAAGCCTGGCATCGGCACAAGTCTTTTTTCACATCACCCATCATTCGCATATACGAAAAGACCGAGCTGTACGCCACTCGCTCCAGAATTCCAAAACACGCAGGCTTTTCCATGGAACACCTAGCCTGCATTCCAACGGCGAAGGTGTAAGAGAGGGTCGGCAAGTGATCAAAGAGACACGTAACAACACGGATCTTGATGGATTTACAATTCTTATTTCCCATTCAGACGGGCGACAGTGTGGTGTAGAATTAGGTGCGACATAATAACGACCAGTGCCACTCGAAGATATGCATGTAACATCCCGGCAAATAGCCCACGAATCCCTGCGTCTCGTAAAATTTCACGTGTAGCAGTTTTCATAGAACGATTAAGCTTGGTACCACCAGATTCAACTTCGACTTGCCGTCGACCAATGACCTCGAGAGTGTGTTATTAGTGTCCGTGCCGTCATTCCTGGAATTTACATGCTGATGTCAATACCAATGCTTAAGGTTTCTGCCATTCTTTGCCATTCGTTGAGCAAGCTCTCCATCGTCACAGCATCTTCTATCAAAAACGACTAACTTGGTTGCTCCTTTGTACTCGAAAAGTGCATGCACTTTCGTTGCTTTAATTGTCGCTGCACGAAGTGTTGAAAGGCTCTTTGGAATTCTGGAAAGGATACTCGACTGTCCGATTATCGTCACCTTTCGTAAGAGGGACAACCAGGTGCCATCGAATTCTTTCCGACTAAAGCCTCGGCCGGCAGTGACACTTTTCAACTCATCGTAATTGGTTGAGACCAGAATGATCAGTATCGGATTCACAGGGGGTCGTCCCGATTGTCCATCATTCTCGTTGCGTCTGTCTCTTGTTGAAAGGCCCGCATGAAGTGCCAAGGCGCCGCGACAAAAATATCTTTCGCAATAACAACGTTTACCGTTAATATCGCTATTTAACGATCCATGTTTGTCACGGATGCACTAGAAAAATAATGACCCTCGATACTATGATGTTGTGACAGGCTGAAGGGAGGAAAAATGAATGAAGAGTGGATGATGTTAGGACTACTTGCATGCACGGGAAAGAATCAGTAAGCACCGTCATTGCACTCCGAAAGGGCTGGCGACTGACCGTTGGCATTAAAAATGACCGTCACGATGTGTTGTTCTACCTACGAATAACATAACTTGTGCTACCTAGTTGTATTTGAAAGTCGCCGCCACGATATGGTTTTGTACCCTACTCCTTTTACAAATAGCTTGTGCTAGCATTTCTACTAACATTATTGAAAAAAGATAATCGAGCTGCTTGCACTGGACCGGTATTGATTCATGTCAGCACTTCTAACTTCTGGCAGTTCACATCCGCTGACAAGCCTTTGGGAGATGATCCTTGCCTTCATCGCCCATGGCTGCTTGGAGCTGATCAGAAATCTTCTTGCACTCGGCCCCATCGACTTGAACATCCTTGCGCCACTGGGAAACGTGGTACTTATTATGACGCGTCAAACGTCGGGCAAAACGAGGCATCAACCAAGAGTTACCTTTCGTGAAACCCCCCAAAAAAAATTAATGAAGTCGTCGGCACACAGTGGTATTCGTTAGCAGGGTGAGAGTACAGAACAAAAGATTGGAGCCCGAGCCGTGCTTCCGTCACAAAATGCTTTTTTCACTTACGATGCTTTTCCTCGTCACGTCCATCAAAGGTCTTGTCGGATCCAGGGACGGTGAATTTATCTTCGAAGTCCGTACGACTAAAGCTGTAACAGCCGGAAGGAGTCTTAGTGCCAAGAATTTCATTCAGAAGAATGCACTCTTCCTTGGTAATGACGTTGCCTGTATGGATATGTAGGAAGACGTGAAAGCAGGGGATAAAATTAGGTGAGAGGCGCGAACGTGATCGTCCAATATTCAAAGTCAGTATATTTCGTCGTCACATGGCCAAACACAAGCTCCGCCGTATCCAAATGGATTCTCGGGCCATTATTTCGATTGTCATAAAAGAAGCGGCAATCAGAGGGAAAATTCTTCTTTGGTCCGACAAACTTACTCGACATGGTGGAAAACGTAATAATGCGTTTGGCTCTGTCTAACACAACGGAAAAAAATATCAAATCGTCAGGGACGGCAAAGCGATACTAACTACTGTAAAAGACAATGATTTTCAGTCAGGGACAGATCTTGTACAAGGAAATGATGGACTTTAAGACGGAAGACACTGGAAGGGTGGTGTCAAAGGGAGAAGGTGTCAAAAGGTATCTTTACGACTCGTCCGACTCAATGGATCAAATCCCGTTCCGCGATCCGAGTCCAGGGACATGTCCGGTTTTGTGAGTTTATTCTTGATTTTGACAAGAAACAAATTTTTAACTTAAAATTTACGAGAAATATATGGAAAACACGATATTATAAGCTAAAATCAAGATATATCTTGCATAAATGCGAAAAAATATTATTTTTTGACAAAATATAGAATAAGCCCACAAAACCGGATGTCTCAGTAGGAGTCACATTGACTGTGATATTTGCATTCTGACTGACATGAGGTGACCGTGATCTTTTGTCGTCAACCTCACATCAAATAATAAAATAATCACATCATCATCGAGTCCCCTCCTCACTGTCACAGTCAGCATTACTCCTATTTTTGATCGAGACAATCAATTGTGAAGGTCATTCGCCACCCTAACACATTTTTGATTCTTCATCCCTAATACAATCTACCATTGTGCTTCAATTTGATGATGATAATTTTATCATGGTTCGCTTTGCTCGGATTAGCCGGATTATCTTCCAGCAACGCGTGGGTCTCTCACCTAGTGCCCTTCCCACGTACGCTGATGACGAAACGGTCGACATTATCCACCACAACAGCAACAAGTCTCTCCATGAACATTCTTTCCGATATTGGTGATGTACTCAGTGGTGGAAAACTTGTTCGGCAAGATTCTCTGCCGTACGGAGAGCCTCTCGATGACGTCTCAGACGAAGAACGAACGTTTGCTGTCCAAGAACGTCTGCTCACTTTCAGTGGAGAAGATTTTGATGTTTATGATTTGATCCATAACGAACCATATTGTACGGTGCGGGGAGCGATGTTGCATTTACCGGGTAAAGACAAGATGCGTATCAAAAGCAGAAGTGGTCGACCCCTTGTAGTTCTGGATCGGAAACTTGTTGCCTTTACGCCAACGTATGACATTTACCGCTCCGACGGAGGAGAAAAGATCGGATGGATCGCCAAAGAAAAAATTGCATTTACTGATACCTTTGATGTTTATGCGGAAGCTACAAGGGGTGGTTTTGGTCCATTTCAATCGCCACCAGCGTATAAATTGGAAGGAGACTTTTTGGATCGACGATTCGTCATGAAGAATGACAAGGGCCAAGTCGTCGCCAAGGTCACCATGGATCGACTCATTGAATTTAACGAATTTGATCATTATCAGATTATCGTCGCACCGGGCATGGATCCTGCTTTAGTGGTGGCATGTGCATGCGCCATCGATGAAGAACTGGAAGAGGAACACAAAGAACGAAAGCGAAGAAAACAAGAAAAAGAATAGGCATATCAATAGTACTCTTCGTTAAAACTTCAAGATGTTTGGGAATGTCCCCATTCAATCTGAATATTTATATTGCCACTTTTCTTTATAAAAATAGACTTCGTTCTACCCAAGCGTACTTAATTCTTCTTCCTCGCATTTCATGTAAGAAGGGGTGAGCCGTGATTGCGTGAACAAACTGTTAATTATTTAAAAAATTAGTTTAGATCACTTGTGTATACAGAACACCAGGTGTAAAGGGTAATTGCAGGTTCGAAACAACAAAAGATGTTTTGAGTTGTTGCCAATTCCCGACTACGCTATCCCATCCGAACGTTTGCGTTCCTCCTCAAGCACACGAAAATAAAGCTCTCTACCGATCCATGCATCTGTCGCTGCATATTTCACTTGCTTGTCGTCTAGTATTGGTTTTGCCCAATTCGACATTCTCACCTTTTTGGATAGTGCGCCCCCGAGCATTATGGCTGCCAAACCACGCAAACCTCCGTTCAAATATCCAAGCGCTTTGGTTCGTTTTGATAGCTCCACAAAACCACCTGGTGTGAACGGTAAGGCCCTTTGCAGTCCCTTAACGTCGTCATCGATAGAAACACCTACTTTTAACACACGTTCCGCCTCGAAGAGCGGTACAAGAATGTCAAGTCCCCCGCGCAAAATTTGAAACAAGTAAACACATTGTTTGTCTGCCAATTGTACTAGTGCTGGTGGATGATACTCTCCTTTGCGGAACACTGGTTTCGACTCCGTATCGAAACCCAATACGTCTTCCTGTAAAAGTCTTTCAACAACAGCCTCCATTTCCTGTCTGTTTTTCAAAATTTGTACAGGGCCCTTCCACGCAATCGGCGGGAGCTTTAGTATGTCTTGCTTGGGGATGATTTTTTCGGCAACCCCCACGGACGATGGACACCGTGTTGTATT
>Ga0210044_10009256_pt1 | contig 12033 bp, 14 predicted proteins | sample CryGey13umfilter_2_FD_183959 | JGI IMG/M metagenome (GOLD analysis project Ga0210044, IMG submission 183959) | Groundwater microbial communities from aquifer in Utah, USA - Crystal Geyser 4/9/14 3 um filter (SPAdes) (version 2) | ecosystem: Environmental > Aquatic > Deep subsurface >... | reverse complement strand
CAACACCGTGTATAAAAAATTGCTATTTTTAGCTTTACCAAAAGTTGTTGCTTGTTTGCCAACTTCAGAATTTCCGTTGGAAATTCCTCGTTGTCAAAATCGCAACTTTTTATACACAAAGACGTTGGTAGCCATTTGAGCCACGAACAGATCAATTTAAAGACCATCCGACTTACGGAATTTGAAAGCAAAAATGTAAATTGACTCTCTGAAAGTGAAGAATGAAAGCCGACAGGTCTAAAAGTGGATAGTCCACGAACTAAACTTTAATGACCTTAAACTTATAGAGTTTAGATTTTTTAAACATTTAAATAGAAATAAAATGAAATTTTTAAAACCTTTAATTAAAATTAGTCTTTGTTTATCATTAGTTTTTTGTATGAAATCTGCTTTTGTCGAAACGAATAAAGTAGCCCAAGTTGAGATTGGTGGATGGTTAGGCTCAAAAGCTGCATCAAATGCAGGAATGGGAGCAGTAGGTCAGACAATAGGTGGTTACACTGGTGGCGAAGCTGGAGCAGCTGTCGGTACTGTTGCAGGACAATGGATTGGTGGTGCAATAGGCGTTCTTGGTGGTCCAGCAACTGGGTATTTTGGAGCAGTAGTTGGAGGCTATGTTGGTGGATTAGCTGGCGCACTTTAGAATTATTATTATCAAGGCTATATAATCCTTAAATTATATAGCCTTATTAAAATCTTAAAAAAATGAATACTATTTTATTTTCTTTAGCAATCAGTTTTGTTATATCATTAACTTACAACTATTTTTCATTAGTTAAACTAAAACATTCATTAATGTTTCTTTTAATAGATACTACTGTAATATCAATTATATCCTATTCTGTAATATCAACATCAAATTTATTTGGAAAAAAATCTTTAATACCTTTAGTATTATTATTTATATCTTTTATTATATGTATTACATATTTACTATTAATAAGAGATAAAATATATTTTAAATTTCTAATTAAAAAGAGGATAGAGCAACTAGAAATTTTAGTTTTTCAAAAACTAAATAAAAAAGTAGAAATATATACTAATAGTAAAATTACAGGAATTAGTGTATTACAAAACAAAAGAAAAATTATTATTTCAACAAAAATAATTGATAATTTAAAACAAGAAGAAATCTGTAATATTATAGCTCTTAATATGAATAAAAATATTGTTAATGACTCTTTGTTTGTAATATTGTATTTTATTCCTGCTACTATATTTTATTATTCAGCAAGTTATACTAACGGAAGTCTAAAAACCGCGCTTATACTTTTCGCCTCTTCTTTAATATTTATTTTAAAAAAATATATTAACAATAGTAAAATTAATATAGATATCAAAAGTTTACAAAATAGGATTGAGAAAAGTGAGTTGATAGAGTCAGTAAAACAGTACTATAAAACTACTTCTACAGATTTGTCAATTATCCAAAAATCTATTAATCAATATAAAATGAATAAATCAATTGAAGCAATTAATAAATTATTATAGCTTAATTTCAATTTCCTTAATTGTTATTGGCTTCATATTAGGTTATAAAAGTTCACTAAAATTTGAAAGAGATTATATAGAAATTTGTATAGAAAATCATGGGGAATTCTCGTTTAATTTTCATATTCTGAAAATGATAATTCTTAAAAACTTTACTGTAGCAATATTTTTATCATTAGGTGGTTATTTTACAGCTGGTTTACTTTCATTATTGGTTTTAATATGGAATGGTTTTAATTTAGGTACAATGTTTACTCTTGTTCCATATACAAATTTGAGTTTTTATGAGTTTCTTCTTTTATTTATTATACACGGTATATTTGAGATTACAGCTTTAATATTATTTTCTAACATTGGCTTTAAAGGATTATTATTTTTTGAAAATATTTTCAAAAACAATAACATACAAATTGATTTAAAAGCAAGAACATTTATTAATCCAAGTCTTTTATTATTTTTTTCAGCAATGGTAGAAACATTCTTAATATCAAATTTTTAATTTAATGTATAAAGCAAAAACTCTAAAACAAATATTTTATCTTTTAATCATTGGAATTTTGTTCGGTGTACTAAAGGTCGAATTTTTTATAACATTTATTGATTCTGAATTAACTGAGAGAACAAGAATTATTAGTTATATAACTCTAGGGTTAAGTTCTATTTTCTTTTATTTCGTTATTATTCTAGCTGTGTTATCCTCATATTTCACAATTGATATGTTAAAAATAGGTTCGCATTTTGAAATAAATAACTTCTATAAAAGTATTAATTATTTTATTTGGGCTCTAATGATAAATGAACTGTGGAAATTTTTATTGACTATATTCACTTTTAAAAGTATGTCAAATATTTCAACAGAAGAAGAATTTAATAGCGTATTATCTGATAATTCTCTTTGGGCAGAGTTAATAAGTTTTAGTGACTTATTATTCATTTCACTTGGAGCAGTTGCATACATTATAATGTTGAGGAAAAACGAAAAAAATGTGAATTATTTAGAAATCATAAGTTCAACAATACCTCTATTTCTATCATTTGTAATATTCAAAATATTTTAATCTTAAAAAAACGGCTACCAACAGCGTATATAACTTATGGCGGGTAAAGTGGTAAATTCAAGTTTTGTACTTTTAAGTAAGTTTGGTGCAATCTGACAAAAAAGTGCTTCGAAAACCGCCACAAGTCATATACGCAAACCGTTACCAGCAAGCGTAGAGAACCGACACGACCACCAACAGACGACCTTAACTCGACAGACAATTTCGCTGTTCTTTGACACAGACCGACCTGACTTTTCCGACACTCAAGCCGACCTAAATGGTTTTAAAAATTTTTCCCACCGCACATTTAAAAAAATAATTTTATGCCTGCCCGCATTTTGCACATTTGGTTTTGCCCTGACACACAAAGCCTACGCTTCAGCAAAACCAAAAGAGCAAAATTTTTCCAACGCACTTGTTCAGGTTATGAAAAAAAGTAGTATTTTTGACAAAATTGTCAAGGCGAAAATTTCAAGATAATGAAAGAAACATTTGGAGAATACATTCACAACTTACGAGTTGAGCACGGCTTAACTCTGACAAAACTTGCTGCTGCACTTGATATTGACCAATCAACGCTTTCCAAGATTGAAAATAAAAAACGCAATGTTCCAGAAGAAATACTTCCCAAACTTGCCAAAGTTTTCAAACTGGACATCAAGAAACTTGAAAAAGAATTTTTCAGTGAGAAAATCGCTGAAATGATTTATCGAGTTTCCGACTCAACAGAATTGTTGACACTTGCTGAGGAAAAAGCAAAATACTACAGAGTATCAAAGGTTAAACAAGGAAATTTAAAATTTTAAAAAATGGCGAAATCAATAGAACAATACTTAAACAAGGTTATTCAAGGCGACTGCTTAGAGGTTATGAAAAATATTCCGAGCAAATCCATTGATATGATTCTTTGCGATTTACCATATGGAACAACTCAGAACAAGTGGGATTCGGTAATTGATTTAAACCAACTTTGGGAACATTATGAAAGAATCATCAAAGATGATGGAGCTATTGCTTTGACGGCACAAGGACTTTTTACAGCGAAGTTAATTATGAGCAACGAGAAGTTGTTTAAATACAAAATCGTTTGGATTAAATCAAAATCAACGAACTTCCTTAACGCTAAAAAACAACCACTTCGCAAACACGAAGATATTTGCCTATTCTATAAAAAACAACCGACATATAATGCTCAAATGACCAACGGTGAGGCTTATGACAAAGGAATCAGAAAAGACCAATATACAGGAAGTTACGGAGACTTTAAGCCAAGACACGTTAAAAGTAATGGAGAGAGATACCCTAATGATGTTGTTTGCTACGAAGAACAACCAATAGACGATTTTGTATATGTGAAAACAGCAGAATCAGAAGGTCCAGTTTTACATCCGACACAAAAACCAATTGAATTAGGAAGATACCTAATAAAAACATTTACTAAGCCGGGCGATATAGTGCTTGACAATGCTTGTGGTAGTGGTAGTTTCTTGCTTTCTGCCATTCTTGAAAACAGACAATTTATAGGAATTGAAAAAAACGAAGATGTTTTACTTCATAAAGTAAAGCCAGTTGATTACATAAAAATTTGCACCGATAGGATTCACGAAACACTTAAACGCAAGGAGATTGAAGAATCAACTTTAAGATTATTCAATGAGCCTATTGCAAAATATCATACACTTAATTACAAAAACGGAAAGGCAAAAGCAAGTCCAGCAATTTATTAATTGAATTACCTGAAATGGCAAAAGTTACATACAACGAAAGAAGTTGGGCAATAGACGTAATAAGTGAAATCAGCTTACATCTTGCAAATAAAAGTTGGCACTTTAAAAGTGCAGGTGGTGAAAGCACCATAAGCAACGAAAAGTCAAGTCTATTTCCTGATGTGTTGATTTTCAAAGACCAAACAAGAAATATCATTTTGCAAGGTTGGGAATTGAAAATGCCTGACACACCAATTAATGATGCTGAATTAATTAGCAATGCAATCAAAAAAGCCAAAATTTTACAAAGGGACAGTTTTATTCTGTGGAATGTAAAGAGTGCTGTTCTTTATTCTAAACAAGGAGAATCATTTTCAATTTTAAAAACTTGGAATGACATTGAGATTAATAACAGAGCAGAAGTAAAACCAAAAGAAACTCTTTGGAAATCATTACTGCATACCATACTTTCAGACTTAAACAGCTATTTTGAATCAGGTCAAATTTCAGATGATGTTTCTACAGAAATTTTAGCTGTTGATGCAATAATTGATGTTATACTCGAAAATATATCCTCGACAGCGGAAAATATAAGGTCAAATTTTAGGAGAAATTCCAGACTTGAAGCACAAATAAACAATTGGTGGTTATCCTCGGCTACTGAATATGGTTATAACCCGACAGCAGCAAAAGACGCTTCAAATAAATTACCTACTCTTTCAAAAGTAATTTTAACCGATTGGGTTTTTAAAATCATCTTCGCAAATGTTCTGAAAAGGCATTTTAATGAAGCAAGAGCAATAGAAGCAATAAACAATGAAACTTCCATTGAACAAGCAAAGCAAATAATTACCTCAATATCTGAGCATTGTAATTTTTGGAATATTTTCAGTGATAACCTTGCAATCCAGTTCATTTCAAATTCTGCTTGGAAACAGATTATCCAGTTAAATCAGTTTCTTTCATCAATCAACATTGCAGGAATTGAAATCGAAATCCTACATAATTTACTCCAATCTTCAATAGTTTCAGCAAAACGAAAGGTTGCAGGACAATTTGCTACTCCTAAAAAGTTAGCGGATTTATTGGTTAGATTAACCATAGAAGACAAAGAAGGAATTGTAATTGACCCTTGTTGCGGAACAGGAACAATAATCAATCAAGCATATTTGCTCAAAGAAGAATACGAGTTTAACCAAGACGAAATTATAAACAGTATTTGGGCATCAGATAAACATTCTTTCCCTATTCAATTGTCTACACTTACTTTGGCAAAGCCAAACAACATTGGCAAGGTGTTAAACATTTTTAGAAAAGATGTGATTGAATTAGCAACAGGGCAAAATGTAACTTTCAAAGACCCAAACAATGGAAACGATATTGTAAAAAATTTCCCAACTATTGATTATGTTGTTTCAAACTTACCATTCATCAAGAGTAAAGAAATTGAAGTATTAAACCCGAACATACTAGAAATAAACAACTTCATTCAAGATGAAGCTGATACTACAAAATCACTAAGTGGCAAAAGCGATATTTTCGCTTATATCCCATTCTATTTACATCAATTGCTTTCTGAAAACGGAAAAATTGGGCTGATTCTTTCTAATGCTTGGTTGGGAACTGATTACGGTGAAATTTTCTTAGAGCTTATTCAAAAATTCTATGACATTGAAACTGTAGTAATTTCAGGTAAAGGAAAGTGGTTTGACAATGCAGATGTAGTAACTACTTTTTTGATTGCAAAAAAGCGAACCCCAGATACTTCAATTGACCAAAACAGAACCATTTCATTTTGCACCCTAAAAGAGAGCATTAATGAAATCCCTGACATCAAACAATTAAGCGAAAATATTTTGTTAGAAACAGATAATGAATTTGTAGCTATTCAAAATTATTCAGTCAATGAGATAGCCAATTTTGAAACAATTGGTGTTCCTTGGTGCGGTTACTTTGCAAATCTTAATTGGCTTACGGAAGTTTCAGAAAAACTAATTGATTGCAATCAGTTTTTCAATTTTACTCGTGGTGAAAGAAGAGGTTGGAATGCTTTATTTTATCCTGCATCTGGTCATAATATTGAAGCCGAATACATTAGACCTGTTCTGAAAAACCTAAGAGGAACATCAGGACTTTATTGCTCGGCAGATGCAGAAGCATTTTGCTGTTCAAGAAGTATTGAAGAATTAGAGCAACTAAATCATTCAGGTGCTTTGCAATGGATTAGAAGTTTTGAAAATCAAAACAACGAAACTGGCGTTCCACTTACTCAATCTTTGCGTAAAGCAAATATGTTTTGGTATGAGATGAAAACCGATAATATGGCTGACTTTGTCGCAAACGTAAATTACGATAGAAGTTTATTCATTGCAACCTTTGCAAACCGTTCATTCATTGATCAAAGAATGATTGGACTTTCGCTTAAAGAAGATTACCAAAATGAAAACAGAATTTTATTGCTTGCCTTATTGAATAGTGTTTTAAGTATGTTTTTCATTGAAAGTTTTGGTTTTGGTAGAGGTTTAGGAGCACTTGATTTGAGAGCTACAAAATTTGAACGTGATTTTAAACTATTGAATTTTGAACTTTTATCAGAAGAACAAAAACAAAACATAATCAGTGCTTTTCAACCACTGGCAAATAGAAATAGGCTTCCTTTAGAACAAGAAGTGCAACAAGCAGATAGAGTAAATTTTGAAAGAGTTCTTTTTGGAGCATTCGATATTTTTGAGTATTACGAAGCAATAAAATCATCCTTGTTACATCTGTATAGAATCAGATTTGCGGTAAAAAATTAAGTTATGAAGAAAGAACTCATTTCATTAAATTTCTTAGAGCTCAACCCAAAAAAGTTTGAAACAATTTTTTATTGTCAAAAATTGGAATTGATAGAAGAAGAGAAAAAAAGTAGCTTTTACATCAGGAACCTTAAACCTTTTGATGAAGCGGAAAAGTTTGAAAAATTTGCAATAGTATTTGAAGCAAAAGAAGGTTTTGAAAAAAAAATCATTCAGAATACAGATAACATAGACATTACAAAACAACTGATTTTCTTTAATCTAAAACAACTATTAAGAACTCACGGTATCAAGGAACTAGAAATAAGTAAAGACAAATACCAGAGGGTTTATTTACCGATTGAAAAACATAATGAAGGTATTGAAACAGTTTGGATAGAGCCATATTACCTAAAGCAATCTAACTCTTTCGGACTTTTATTAGACTTTAAGTTTTGGGTCAGCCCAGAATATAAGAAAACTCTGCATTCTCCTGTCGATAAACGAATTTTGCAACTTTCAGGAACTTTAGATAGTAGAGGCAATTCTAATAAAGCGTTTTATCAATTCAAATTTGAAAAATTAAAACGGTTTTTTAGTTTGTATTATCAGCAACTGTGCAGTTTTGAAATTAATAGTATAAATTTTCAATTATCGCAATCTTTGTTAGAGATAAATTCATACTCTTTAAACCCTAAAACCTATCAGTTTTTCAACGAAACTGAAAATGCTTCACCGTATTTTGGTTTGCAAAAAAATAAGCCTTACCAAACACCTGAGAAAGAAACTGATTTTCTTTTTGTATTCAAGGATGTTGATAGAAACATTGCAATAAATTTACTTAATGGACTAAAGGGCATTTCATCACCAAATACTTTTTCAGGTATTGAAAGCCTTTTTAAAATTCCATTTAACAATGATTGTATTAAAGGTAAAAAAGTTGAAGAACTTTCGTTAGAAGTATTGAACTCTATTGTCGAGGAAATTAAAATTGAACTTAAAAAAGGCAAAAATGTATTACCTATTTTTATTACCAATTCAAGAGTAACTCAAGCAGATGATAAACTATATTTTCTAATTAAACACACCTTTACAAAAAACAATATTGCCTGTCAAGTGGTTACCAAAGACCTTATCAATAACACAAAATCCCTTAGTTGGTCTTTAAGCAATATTGGCTTACAAATTTTTGCAAAAGCAGGCGGTAAGCCTTGGAAAGTAAAACCTGCAATTAAGGAAGGTTTAATTATCGGAATTGGTAGTAAAAATAAAGAAGCTTTTATTACTGATGAAAATGGAAATACAAGGAAAAAAATTGAAAAATACCTTACCTATTCTGTTTTAACTGATAGTAGTGGCTTGTTTAAAGAAATTCAAATCCTTAGTGAAACTGACAATGAAACCGATTATTATAAAACTTTAATAGCAAAATTGACAGCAATTATTTTACAAGCTGTGAAGGATGGTTATAAAGATATTGTCATACATACTCCATTTAGAATAAGCAAAGATAAAGTTTGGGATGTGATTTTTAGTAAAACACCAAAAGATGTAAATGTTTCCATCATTCTAATCAACTCTGACCATAAGTATTTTGGATATGATTTATCGAAAAATGCTTTAGTTCCTTATGAAAGCACATACATAACTTTATCTGAATATGAATATTTAGTTTGGTTTGAAGGATTGCAATATAATAATGCACCTTTTTCAAAACCAATAGGAAGTCCTATATATATTGATTTTTGGTATTCCAACAATCGAGATTTGTTACAAAATATTTCATACAGAAAAAGCCTATTACAAGATTGTATAAATTTATCCGGAGCTAACTGGAGAGGTTTCAAAGCAAAACAGTTACCAGTATCTATATTCTACTGTCAAAAAATTGCAGATTTTTTGAAAAAATTTGAAGATTATGAGTTAGAGCATATAGAATTTGAAAATTTCAAACCTTGGTTTTTATAGATGGATATGAAAAAATTTACTGATAGCGAGTTAATAATATTACTAGGTGCAGGTGCAAGCTGTGATGCAGGTATATTAAATTCGGAACAAATGATAAGTCGTATTGAGAAAAAACTTAGCGATAATGATTGGCGAAAGTTTAAGGAACTCTACCATTATATCAAAAGTGTTCATTATCAAAAACAGATATTTAAAGGAGTAAACCCTACAAATGTTGGGTTTAATATTGAAGACCTTGTAAGTCTCTTAGATATTATTGTAGGCATATCAAAAAGTGAAATTGATACATATACGTTTGTAGGTAGTTGGGAAAAGGATTTGCAACCGTTTATTACCAAACAAAGGGAAAGTAACTTAGTAAGTGATTTTAAAGAAAGCATAATAAAAGAATTGAGAGGCGATTGGTTAATGCCTAGTGAATGGAAAAGTAAGTCAGGTTACTACAAAAAGCTAATTGACTTCAAAAACGAACTTAGTGGCTTCCCCTTAAAAATTTTTACATTAAATTATGACTTATGTGTTGAGCAAAATCTAAAAGAGGAATACACAGAATTAGGTTTTGATGAATTTGACAAATGGAGTTTTAGACGTTATGACTATGGCGACACTAATTCAGAAATAAGTTTTTATCTGTATAAATTGCACGGTTCAATAAATTGGCAAAAAACAAAAGACGAACAATTGATAAAAACAGAGGGCGATATTAAAACTGATGACCTTGCAATTATATTCGGCATAAGCAACAAATTACAATCATACGACCCTTATTTATTTTACTTTTATGAGTTTAGAGAACATTGTTTAGCAGCAAATCTTATTATTTGTTCAGGATATGGTTTTTTTGATAATCATATTAATGATGTGATAAAACAAGGTTTAAAAGACAATCCCAAAAAGAGACTTGTTGTAAATGTATTTGAAAAAAAAGAAAATGAAAAAATTAAAGAAGAAATTGCGGATATATTGAAAATTCAAACCAACCAAATAGTTGTTTTTAATAAAAAAGCTATTGAGTTTTTCAATAATGACCTGAAACTTGACAAATTCTCTGAACTATTTCCAGAAGATGAAACTGATATTTCATTACCAACAAATTTTTAATATGCCAAAACACAGGTGTAAGCACATTTGCAAACCGCTACAAGCCCACCCGCAGACCAAAGTTTGCAAAAGAGCTTCCACCTTTCACGCCAGAGAAAAATTATTTTTTAAAATTTCCTTCCCTTCAAAAATTTTTAAAACCGCAACCGCACAACCGACACATAATGACCAAAACACAAACCTGACAATGACAGCGAAACCCTTATCAGACCTGACTTTCACGACACGACAGACAGAACGCCAGCTGGTAACAGCGGTTTTGCAAAAGTGGCGGTGCAGTGCTTCGTATGACAGTGAAGTGGGTAATCAAAATTTAGTGCTTCGATTGAAGTTTAGTGGTGAAAATCGCCACCTTCGCAAAGCCGCAAAACGTTGTGGGCAAGCTATGACGAAAATGACGTAAAAATTAAAATGTTAAAATATGCTAGATAATTTATGGAATAATATTGTTGAGTGGTTTGAAGACAGAAGCGAGAGAGCAAAACTTGTGCGGAGTTTTAATGAATCCGCAAGAAAATTTTTTGTTTCTGGAGTTGCACCCACTCTATTGAAAGCTAGTATTTCAAGAGGAGAAAGTTCGTATAAACACCAATTTTCTAATTGGTTGAATTCCGGCTTTAGAATACAAGCTTTTACGGGAAGAGTTCTTTCAAAAGAAGAGTTAATGCGTATTGGTAAAGTAATCCTTGACGACAGTATTTTAGTTCGCAGATTAATAGTTCTCGGTTGGGACACTCTTGAAATACACGGTGATTCAGGGCAATATGGTTGCAGATGGCAGTTAAAAGATTATATTCCACTACCAAAATTCAACGAAAATGAATGATACTATTATTAAGGACACTTTACAAGTGGCAAAAGAAACAATAAATAAATCAATTACTTCAGAAAGTAATGAACAAATTAATTGGTGGTTATGGGTTGCTATCATTGAATTTTTAGTTATAATATTCCTAGTGCTTAAACAAAGAATTAAACCGAAAGATTCTATAAAGCAAAAATTTAAGAAAGAGTCATTAGGTCAAGAAATTGATTTTAATAATATAATAAATAGTTCATTTAACTCGAAACAACTTTATGATGAATTAAAAGTAAAGTGTCATCCAGACCTTTTTCCAACTGATAAAGAAAAAAATATAATAGCTGAAAATATCTTTCAAGAAATTACAAAGAACCAAAACAACGCAAAACGTTTGATTGAACTAAAAGAAGAAGCAAAACAAAAATTAAATATTAACTTTTAAATAAACAATTATGGAACAATTTTTCATTTTATTAGTTGCAGTTGGACTTGCAGCATTAGTTGGTCAATTAGGCAAAAACAGAAAGATAGGCTTCGGTTGGAGCTTTGCTTTAAGCTTATTCTTATCCCCAATTATTGGACTAATCATTACACTTTTTTCAAAGAAAAATGATGTTGAATTTGTAGATGTAAAGAAAGAAGATAACAATCAGTAAATTTTAATAATATAAATAAATATGAAAGTAGGAGGAATTATTGCACTAATTTTTGGTGTAATAAACTTAATTGTTGGCATTGGAGGTTTATCCACACAATATGCTGACCAAGCAACTGGTAAGATTGGTTTTGGAATTGGAGCAATTGTATTGGGAATTTATTTACTCAATCGAGCAAACCAAAAGAAGGAAGAACAAAAGGAAAAAGACAAATGGAACAGTGGGAATTAAAAGCCAGCCCACAACAGCGTGTATAAGAAATAGCGGGTTCAGTGCTAAATCAAAGGTCTGTGCTTTTAATAAAAGTCAGTGCCAAACTGAAAGTGAAGTGCTTTTTAATCCGCTACTTCTTATACACGCAAAACGTTATGTGGCATATGACCAAAAAACGAAAATCAAGATAAAACAATGTTCAACTTGTTTAAGAATAAAGAAAAAGTAGAAAATCCAATTGAAATTTCAGTTAGCGGAATAAATCCTCAAACCGAAAAT
>Ga0210044_10009253_pt1 | contig 12037 bp, 9 predicted proteins | sample CryGey13umfilter_2_FD_183959 | JGI IMG/M metagenome (GOLD analysis project Ga0210044, IMG submission 183959) | Groundwater microbial communities from aquifer in Utah, USA - Crystal Geyser 4/9/14 3 um filter (SPAdes) (version 2) | ecosystem: Environmental > Aquatic > Deep subsurface > Groundwater... | reverse complement strand
CCTCATTCTCTCTTAATTCTGGCTCAATATAATTACCAACCAAGATTTCATAAATCTTTTTTTCATCCCTACTTTCCACAATTTCATCGCTTTCTCTTTTAAAAAGTCCATATTCAGAAAGTTTTAATCCCTTTGATATTGCAATATTTCTTAGCTTAACATTATGTTCAACATTTCCAGTAAAATATTGCAAAGCCGATCCAAATTTATTATCTTCAATTATTCTAATGTCTGCTTGTATTTTTGAATTAAGCCAAATAGAAGATTTTGTTTCTCCATTGCCAAGTATTTTTTCTGTTTTATGATATGAAATAAAATGTTGCATTGTTTTTTCCGAATTAACCGAAGAAACCAAAAGGTCAATATCTCCAATTGTTTCTTTTTTTCTGCGAAAAGATCCAACTGGCACAATGTTTATTATTTGTTTATCCAATTTCATATATTCAATCAATTCATTAATCTCATCTTCGGCTACCGAAATAGAAATTCTACCTTTATTTACAATTGCAAAATTTATATTTTCTAAAATACTTTCTTGTTTTTTATCGCCAAATCCTTCTAATTTTGAAATAGCTCCAGATTCGGCTACCAATTTTAATGAGTTTAAATCTGTAACATTTAGCTCTTTATATAATTTTAAAACAGTTTTTGGACCAATTCCTTGAACATTTAAAAGTTCTTCAAGATTTATGGGATTCGATTTTTTCATATCCTCATATTCGGAAATTTTTCCATTTTTAATAAATTCAATAATATTATTTGCTGAACTTTGTCCAATTCCATCTAAAGTTTTTAATTTTTCAATATCACTCCATTCTGAAGACGCAAGATTATGAGGGAATTTGGAAATAATTTCCGAAGCTTTTTTATATGCACGAGATTTGAAAAATGAATTTTTTGATCCATCTATTTCGTAATAGGCCGCCATGTTGTTGAATATTTCAGCGATTTGGTGATTTATCATTCTTCGTAAAAACAGTATACCATCTCGAACGATATCCAATGCCGATAGATGAGATGAACCTGAGCGGGGTTACCCCCGATTTTAATCGGGGGTAACCCCGAACAAAGACAAAAAACTATTTCGAAATAGAAATTATTCCTTCGTCATCGATATCTATATCAAAAACAAGCTGTACGTTTTTATCTTTTTCTTCAAGAACCACTTGTAAAACGCCTTTTGCTCGTTGCAAACGAGTTTTTGTTATGTATGAATTCCCTTTAAGATTGTTAAAACTTCCGACAATAAAATATCCAACTGGACCATTTTTACTCTCGCGTACGCGAGAAGTAGGGATTAACACAACTTCTTGAGAACCAAGTTTTTCAGTATTAACATAAACAGTTAAAAATGGAAGATCTATATCCTTAATTTCTGTCTCAAATACTTTATATTCAATTATTCTGTCATCAAATGGAATATTAAAATTTAAATTTCCATTTTCAAGAACATTAGTACAGTTTTCATTTTGTGAATTACATATATACATATCGTAATTTATTGACAACGTTTCGGCACTTTCACAGTTCGAAATTGATTTTAATCGATATTTATTTTTTCTTACCGAAGAGAAATATTCTTCAGAATTATTCGAAAAAGATTGATCTTTACACTCTTTGATTAGAATTAATTCTTGATTATCATTATCGACTTTATTATTAAAATCATTTGTTTGATTTTGAATCGGTGGATTTTGAGAAAAGAAAATTACATAATAAACAGGAATTATTAATATAAAAATTAATATAAAAGTATTATCAAATTTTTCCTTTTTTGCAAGAATTCGAGAAATTATAAGAGGAGGAAATAGTAAAATAGGGATATATAAAAATAATATTTCTAGTAGATTAGTAAAAGTTGGATTTGAAATTGCAGTATTTATAAAATTTATTGTATTTGGGAAAATAAATATCCCATAGATATAGAAGTTAAGTATTATTGACGGAATTAAAAATATAATAAATCGCAGAAAATATTTCATATTATGGGATATAATAACACAAAAAAGTGGATGTCGTGAACCTTTTTTATTGGGGGCTACCCCGATAATAATCGGGGTAGCCCCCATTTGCTATCCCCGAGTACTAGAAAAGCTCTTTTAATGCATCTTTTTGTTGTCTATTTAATTTATTAGGAATTATTACCTTTACTGTAATGTAATGGTTTCCTCGTCCGAGTCCATTAGGATTTTGCATTCCTTGCCCACGAAGTCGAATTTGTACTCCAGGTTGGGTTCCTGCTGGGATTTTAACTTTTTTCTCGCTAAATCCACTTCTTGATGATGGATCAACAACGTCCACAGACACAGATCCTCCCAAAGTAGCTTCGGCAATTGATAATTCTTTAATTGAGAATGTATCAAGACCTTGTCTTGCGAATTTAGGATGAGGTTTAATTTGAATTACAATATATAAATCTCCCGATGGCATTCCTTTGCCCAAACTTTCACCTTTTCCTGCAAATTTAACTTGAGTTCCATCGTTAACCCCAGGTGGAAGCTTAACTTTAAGTTTATGACCGTCAACATTAATAGTTTGTTCGAATCCTTTGATTGAATCTACAAAGTCAACAGACATTGCATAACGAACATTTCTTCCTTTTCGTTGACCACCACCAAAACCACGAAAACCGAAAACTTGCTCAAATATATCAAATGGATCGTCAAATCCTTGATTTCCTCCACTAGAATATGACCAATTAAATGGTCCCTGTGAATTAGTAAATGGATTACCGGAAGATCCGGCAGCGCCGCCTTCAAAGGCGGCGCTGCCGAACTGATCATATTTTTCCCTCTTCTCTTTATTCCCTAATATTTGATAAGCTTCATTTATCTCTTTAAATTTTGTCTCGGCATTAGGCTTATCTTTTGCAACGTCCGGATGCCACTCTCTTGCGAGTTTTCTATAAGATTTTTTTATTTCAGCATCCGATGATCCTTTAGATACTCCAAGGATAGAGTAGTAGTCTTTTCCCATTATTTAAAATTTATTCTTCAACTTCTCCCTCTACTACTTCTCCTTCTTCACCGTCTTTTTTATCGTCAGGATTATCATTTTTTGGTCCTTCGCCTTCTGGTTGTTGCGGTTCTGAATCTTTATACATTGCAGAACCAACTTCTTGCAAAACCTTACTCAATTCATCTGTTTTGGATTTAATGACTTCTATATCTTGTGAAGTTTTAACTAATTCTCTAAGTTCATTGATTTTGCTTTCAATTTCTGTTTTCTTAGACGAATCAACTTTATCTCCGGCGTCCTTAATTGTCTTTTCTGCAGAATAAGTCATGTTTTCAGCGGAATTTTTGGCTTCTACCAAATTTTTCTTTTTTTCATCTTCGGCTTTGTGTGCTTCTGCATCTTTGACCATTTTGTCTATTTCATCATCAGAAAGACCCGTGCTTCCTTGAATTGTGATTTTTTGCTCTTTGCCAGAGGCTTTATCTTTCGCAGATACGTTTAAAATGCCATTTGCATCGATATCGAATTTTACTTCCACTTGAGGAATTCCTCTTGGCGCTGGTGGAATTCCATCTAAAATAAACGTTCCTAGTGATTTATTATCCGAAGCCATATTTCTTTCACCTTGAAGAACATTTATTTGAACGCTAGTTTGACTGTCTGCAGCTGTACTAAATATTTGAGAGGCGCTTGTTGGTACAGTTGTATTTCTATTTATCAATGGAGTAGAAACGCCACCTAATGTTTCAATACCAAGCGTTAATGGGGTAACGTCTAATAATAAAACATCTTTTACGTCTCCAGTTAAAACTCCGCCTTGAATTGCCGCACCAAGTGCCACAACTTCGTCAGGATTAACGCCTTTATTTGGCTCTTTACCAAAAATTTGTTTTGTAAGTTCAATAACTTTTGGAGTTCTCGTCATTCCTCCAACTAAAACAACTTCGTCAATTTGATCTTTAGAAAATCCAGAATCTTTTATTGCAGATTCTACTGGCCCTTTTGTGTCTTCAAGCAACTTACCGACTAATTGTTCATATTTAGACCTATTTAGAGTTATATCTAAATGTTTTGGTCCAGACTGATCAGCAGTAATAAATGGAATATTTATTTGAGTTGATTCTGCACTGCTCAATTCAATTTTGGCCTTTTCAGATGCATCTTTTAATCTTTGCATTGCCTGTTTGTCTTTTGTAATATCCACACCAGATTCTTTTTTAAATTCGTCAACAAGCCACTCAATTACAATTTGATCAAAATTATCTCCACCCAAGTGAGTATCACCATTAGTGGATTTAACTTCAAAAACTCCATCTCCAATTTCTAAAATTGAAATATCAAAAGTTCCTCCGCCCAAATCGTAAACTGCAATTTGTTCATTTTTCTTTTTGTCTAATCCATAAGCCAAAGACGCTGCAGTTGGTTCATTTATAATTCTTTCAACTTCAAAACCCGCAATTTTTCCGGCCTCTTTTGTTGCGTTACGTTGTGCATCATTAAAATATGCAGGAACAGTTATTACAGCCTTCGTAATTGATTCACCAACATAACTTTCGGCATCAGCTTTTAACTTTCTTAAAATTTGAGCAGAAATTTCTTGTGGAGTGTATTCTTTTCCATCAACTTCTATAACTGCCATGTCATTTTTTCCAGACTTAATAGTGTAGGGGACTAGTTTTGACATTTTTTGCACTTCGTCATCACTAAATTTTCGTCCCATAATACTTTTTACAGAATAAACAGTATTTTTAGGATTAATTACTGCCTGTCTTTTTGCAGAAACTCCCACAGTAAAATCTCCATTGGAGATTGTTACAACAGAAGGCGTAGTTCTATTTCCTTCTGCATTTTCAATTATTTTTGACTGTCCACCTTCCATAATAGCCATTGCGCTATTAGTTGTACCTAAATCGATTCCTAATATTTTTGACATTTTTTATATCCTTTCTAAATTAAATTAACTAAATATTATTTTTACCATTTCCCACCGAAACTAAGGCTGGTCTTATTACTTTGTCGTGAAGCAAATATCCTTTGCGAATAGTTTTGATTATTATTCCAGCTTCACCATCAACAGAATCCATTGCTTCATGAATGTTAGGATCAAAAACGATAATACTTTCGTCAATTTGAGCCAAACCTTCATCTTCAAGAATTTTTTTAAATTTAGCAATTATTTTATCAACACCGTTATCGGGAAGATGCTTTTGAGATTCTTCCATATCGTCCAAAACATTAATCAATTTCATAATTAGAACTTCATTTGCAAACTTAATCATTTTAATTTTGTCTTCTTCGGTTCTTCTACTTAAATTTGCATAATCTGCAACCGATCTTTTGTATGCTTCTTCAAGGTTTGCATATTTTTCATTGCATTCACATTCACTTTCACTATTTTTAACTTCTGCTGTTGTATCAAGATTTTTCAAATCTTTTATATCTTTTGTATTTTTAATTTTGTGTTTATGTTCTTTTATGTTTTTCATACGCTACTTCCAACTTCATCAAGTAACTGAGATATATATCTAACAATTGGAATAATTCTGTTATATCTTAGCCGAGACGGACCAAGCATGCCAATATAACATTTTTTTCCACCAATAACACAAGACGTCGAAATTACAGTAATCGGTTCCATATTTGCGAGTCCAATTTCGCGACCAATTAATATTGAAAGACTATTTTGACCGTCAGACCTGCTAAATATAGATTTAGCCAATTCATAATCGTCAACAATTCTAAAAACAGACCTTGTTACGTCAATTTCATAAAACTCTGGCATTTCAAGAATTTTACTTATGCCTGCATATGCACTAAATCCATCATCGGTAAGAGAAATACACATAGAACCAGTTGCTTCTGACAAAGCATGCGCAGAATTGGCCAAAAGCCTTTCGAGTTCGTATCTTTCGTCCCAAACCTTTTGTCTTAATGCAACTTCATCGAGCAAACTTACTTCTCCTTCAATTAATAATTCAGTTATATAGTATCGATACGCACGGTCGGTTGGAACTCTTCCGCTAGAAACGTGCATCATATTTAAATAACCTAAACGAACCAAATCTGCCATAATATTTCGAACAGTAGCTCCGCTTACATTCAAAGACTGTTTTTCTACAAGTTCTAATGAACCAATTGGTTGTGCACATTCGATATGTTCCTCTATAATTGCTTTTAGAATTTCATTTTGTCTATCTGTTAATGACATGTTAGCAGTATAGTACACCGAGTGCTATTTTTTAGTCAAGAGGAAAAAATACTATGTATAATAAGAAAAAATCATTAGGGCAGAATTTTCTAAATGATGAAAGCGTTGCCGACAAAATGATTGTTGGTTTAAATTTAAAAAAAGAAGAAACAATATTAGAAATTGGCGGAGGAGCGGGAGCAATTACACAAAAATTAATTAAATTGTCGTCAATATATGAAAAATTAGATGTTTATGAACTTGATAATAACTGGGCAAATGTATTAAAAATACTAACAAAGTCAGAAAGAAATTGCGAAATAATTAATTCAAACTTTCTTGACGCCGATTTATCAAAATACGTTGGAGACTGGAAGGTTATTGGATCAATTCCGTATTATATTACGTCTCCAATAATTCATAAGTTGTTGGAATTAAAAAATAGACCCAAAATAATTGTGCTAATGATTCAAAAAGAAGTTGCCGACAAAATTTTAAACACAAAACCAAAATCGAGCTATTGGAGCAATATTATATTAGGATATAGAGTAGAAAAAATTGTTGATATTCCGAAAACATCATTTAATCCAGTTCCAAAAGTTGATAGTTGTGCGATAAAATTATTAAGAAATGAAGAAGACGAGATGAAATTAAATAAAATTGGATTTGTAAGATGGAGCAAATTTTTGCATCACGCATATAAAAATCCTAGAAAAATGCTAAATAAAACATTTGATAAAGAATTACTCGCAAAAATTTGCATAAGTTCGACATTACGACCTCAAAATTTAGATAGTTCAGACTGGATCAAAATATACGAAAGTGTTAGTATAAAATAACTAAAATGCCTTTACCATTACACCTACATATCGTACAGTCGAAAGAATGGGGGGAGTTTAAACACAGAATGGACACTCCGCCAATTAAAACTGGCGATATTCAATTTACAAAACATCGAATTCCAATGTCTCCGTTTTATGTCGGATATGCGCCAAAAGTTAATTTTGACTTGCAAAAATTTAGTTGGAATGAATTAAAAGCCGTTGCAAAACAATCAAAATGTGCATTTATTAGATTTGACGTTCCAAACGTTTTAAATCAACAAAATGAGCACGATACTGAAACCAAAATCATTTCAAATTTAAATAAACATTGCAAAAAATCGCCAAAAAATACATTTACCAAATGGAATGTTCTTTTAGATATTAGTAAGCCCGAGGCAGAAATTCAAGCAAATCTAAATCAAAAAACTAGATATAACTCAAAATTAGCTTATAGAAAAGGAGTTGAGGCAAAATTAGAGAATAATGAAAAGGGATTAGCTGTCTTTTTGCGGTTGCTTTATGCAACCGCAAAAAGACAGGGTTTTCTTCCTCATCCAAATAAATATTATCAAACCGTTTTTGAAACTTTATATGCAAAAAAGATGGCAAATATTCTTGTCGCATATTACGAATCTACACCAATTGCTGCGTGGATGTTGTTTAATTACGACCGAACTCTTTATTATCCATATGGAGGATCAAGCACAGAACATCGAGATCTTATGGCGTCAAATTTAATGGCATGGGAAGCAATAAAACTTGGACAAAGATTAAACTGCAAATTATTTGACATGTGGGGGGCCACAAATGATAAAGATAGTCCATATTGGGGATTTACAAAATTTAAACTTGGTTATGGAGGCGAATTGGTAGAATATATAGATTCATACGATTTTATTGTTAATCCATTTGTATACTATTCTTTCAATTTTTCATATGATTTGTTTTGGAAGATAAGGAAATTGTTTGTAAGATAAATATTGGAATCAAAAAGATCCCGGATCAAGTCCGGGATGACGGAGAGAAAGAATTACCAACCCTCGGGGATAGTAATTAAGCTAGGCACGCGTCAATCTAGGACTCACGTGTACTTCAAAGCTTTAGCGAAGAAGTAATCAAAAATCTGTTTTTGCCTCTAATCCTAATCCCAATTGCATATTATTTGAAATCGGAATTTTATCTGGCCAGCAATGAAATCTAAATTTACAATTATTACAAATAGAGTAATTATTGGTTCTCTCAAATTTTAAATCTTTAATACTTTTTGTAACCTCTCGAATCGTTTTTGATAAATTTTCAATGTCTTCTTTTGTAATCTCAAAAACTTCTCGTTTTGGTTTTGAATTTCTGTGTCCAGTATAATCAAGAGCAACTTGCGAAACGGTAAAATTAAAACTTTTATCTAAATCAACCATTAATTTATAAAACATTAATTGTCTAAATTGATTCATGTCTGCATATTTTGTGTTTCCTAATATTTCATTTCTACTTTTTGGACGTCCAGTTTTATAATCAACAATTTGAATTTCTCGATTTTTAGCATTAAGCAATTCAATTTTATCTATTTTCCCTTGCAAATGAATGTTTCCATCTAATAATGGCTTGCTAAATCCCCATCCAAAGAATTTTTCTAAAAACAAAATACTATTTTCGTTTTGTTTATTAAATTCGTCAAAATATTTTTGATAATATATTTTCAATACGGAATGGCCTTCTTTTTCTACTTCGTCAAATTCTTTTTGATTTAATATTTCGCCTTGTAAACACTTTGTATATGATTGCAATATCGGCTCAATATCAATATTTCTTTGTTCCTTAACTTCTCCATATGCAAATTCTAAGGCTTTATGAACTGCAGTTCCCATTATTAAAGACCTCGATCTTTGTTCTGGAGTTTTAAATAAATATTCAAGTTTAAATTTATATGCACAGTCAAGATATGAATTCAACGAAGACGCACTAAGTTTAAAATTTTTTAATGAATTAGACAGAAAATCTTTTTCATCGCTAGACAAATTGTTGCGTTTAACATGAACAATTAATTTTTTTAATATCTCGGATACAGACTTTTCATAATCAGAAATTTGTATATTAGAAACCATTTTTTCTGAAATTTCATGAATAAACATACTTGGAACAGTTATTTTTTGATACGATTCGGTTTGATAATTTTTTGACGATGTAATGTAAATTTTTTCTTTTGCTCTTGTTAAAACGACATAAAAAAGTCTTCTTTCGTCTTCTTCTTCGTGTTTTTTTCGATTCGATAATTCATCCATATTTACAGTTTCAAGGATTTCTGGAGGCAGTTTAAGCAAATCCCGATTCACAGTATTTCCCCATTTTTTATCTACAAACTTTGGAACAAATACATATTTAAACTCTAATCCTTTAGATTTATGCGCAGTAGTAAGTTTTACAGATTTTGAATCAATCTCTAAAGTTGATTCACTAATTCTTATATTATTTTTGGCCATTAAATCTATATAACTTAACAATTCGGTCAAAGTTAAACTTTTATTCGAATAATTAAGTCTTTTAACCTCCGACATAAATGAATTAAGTTTATTTAAAAGTTCAAAACTGTCTGGTTGCTTTAAAACCCAATTTAAAAAATTAGATTCTTCAATAACTTGTTGCAAAAAATCTACAAAAGTTGTGTTAGAAGAAATTTCATTCCAAAAAACAAGTTTGTTAAAAAAGTCTTTTAAAGCTTGTGAATTTTTAAGATCGGGAATTAATAATGGATCATGTTGCAAAACCTCAAAAAAATTCTGCTTGTGAGAAGAAGCGTATCTGGATAATTTTAATATGTCTAATGGATCAATTTCCAAAAATTCGTAATTTAGTAAAGTAAACATGTCTAAATCTTCTTCTACAGATCTCACTTTATGAATAACTCGAAGTAGATGCAAAAGCCTAATAATAATTCCAGATTCTAAAACATTTTCACCGCCAACTAACGAATATTCAATATCTAAACGAGAGAGCATATCTGCAATATCGGTTGAATCAGAATTATTTCTATATATAACTGCGATTTCATTTGGAGGAGTTTTATTATCCAAAAGTTCTTTAATTTTTGTTGCAATAAAATGATTTTCGGTATGAGACGAAGAAAATTCTCCATGAAAAATTACGTTTTCATTATTTATATTTGATTCTGATTGTGACTTTTGATCTTTTGTAATATTTAATTTAGTACTAATTCTATAAGAATTATTTGAAATAACATTTTGTGCCGAATCAATAATTTTTTGGTTACTTCGATAATTATTAGTTAGCGCAACTTTTACGGCATTTGGATATTTTGCATTAAAATTAACTATGTTTTCAATAGAAGCTCCTTGAAACCTATATATTGATTGATCATCGTCGCCGACGACAAATAAATTGGGATTAGGATCCCAATACGAGCTCAATTGATATAAAAGCTCGGCCTGTGCAGAATTTGTGTCTTGAAATTCGTCTACCAGAAAATATTGAAAGCGTTCTTGATATTTAAGAAGCAAAGAAGGCGACGACTTAAATTTCTCTGTTACAAAATTAATCATGTCCTCAAAGTCATATCTTCCATATTTTAATAATTTATTTTGATAAGATTTATAAACTTTTAATAAATCATTATTTTTTTCAACATCTTTTGGATCCATTTTGGACGAAGACTTTTCAATATATTTAAGATATTCATTTGTATCAATTCCTTCGCGCTTTAGATCTTGAATTTTAGATATTGCAGTAGATAAGTAATAATACGGAGAATTAAACGGTTTTATTGCGTGAAGATTTTCTTCGTCAAAAATTTCTTTGAAAATATGTGTTCTTTCAAGATCAGACAAAGATTCAACTTTGGTTGAGATGATGAATTCATCGGGATTTGCTTGTATTACTTCGCTGGCAAATGAGTGAAAAGTGTGGATATTTACGTAATAAGCAGATGTTCCAAGGGATAAGAACAGGCGTTCGCGCATAGCGCGAACGCCTGATTCTGTGAATGTTAATGCAAGTATTGAATCGGGATTTGTGTCGGTTTTTTGTAAAATGTTTGCAATTCGCAATGTTAAAACTTGTGTTTTGCCTGTTCCTGGGCCCGCAATTACCATAACGGGGCCTTCAATTGAATCAACTGCAATTTTCTGTTCTTTATTTAATTTATTATATAAATCATCAAAAGTAGACATGAAGATATATTATCAGATATTTATCAGGGCTACCCTTTTTAGGTCTAAAAAGGGTAGCCCTTTATTGGCTTTCTCTCCATTTTCTTATCTCTTCATGGTTTCCACTAAGTAATACTTTTGGAACTTTATGTCCATTAAAATCTTCGGGCCTTGTATATTGAGGGAAATCGAGTTCTTTGCGGTCCAAAGGATTTGAAAATGATTCAAATTTGTTAAATTCTTCGTTTTTTATAACTCCAGGAATTAATCTCGAAACTGCATCAATTATTGTTAATGCAGGAACTTCTCCCCCGCTCAAAACATAATTTCCAACTGAAACTTCTTCGTCTACTAAATTATCGATTACTCTTTGATCAATTCCTTCATATCTTCCACAAATTAGAATAATGTGATCGATTTTTGATAACTGTTCGGCTTTTTTTTGACTAAAAGTTTTACCTTTGGGAGATAAAAATATTACGCGAGGATTTGATTTTTGTGAAGATTTTAAATGTTTTATGATTTTAAAGATCGGGGCGGGCATGAGAATCATGCCCGCCCCTCCACCATACGGTCTATCATCAACGTGTCGATCATTTTTTTCTGCATAATCACGTAAATCGTGAATTTTTATATCTAAAAGATTTGATTTTATTCCTTGATTAATAATTCCATACCTCAAAAATCCATCAAACATATCGGGAAAAATAGTAACAACATCAAATTTCATGAATTAATTATATTTCATTAACAGCTTATAACCAAATGATGAATATTCGATAACAAAAAAAGGGCTACCCTTTTAAAAAGGGTAGCCCTTGATATTTTCATTTGTGGTTTAACTATTTACTCCGTGACAAGATTATTAGTCCTAAGAATATTGTTATTATGCCGATTATTTTTATGAT
>Ga0210044_10009251_pt1 | contig 12040 bp, 10 predicted proteins | sample CryGey13umfilter_2_FD_183959 | JGI IMG/M metagenome (GOLD analysis project Ga0210044, IMG submission 183959) | Groundwater microbial communities from aquifer in Utah, USA - Crystal Geyser 4/9/14 3 um filter (SPAdes) (version 2) | ecosystem: Environmental > Aquatic > Deep subsurface >... | reverse complement strand
TTGGGCAGCCGAAGCCGAATCTGGTCAACAAGTTCGTCAGAGGGACCACCGGGGATGTGAAGACAACGGCGGTGACCGGCGGTGCCGACAGCGCGGTCCATTCCCACAAGGTCGACAGTCACACTCACAGTGTCTCTTCGTCGTTGGGCACGCATTCGCACGAGTACAAGCTGCGGTACCGGCCCAGGTACGGTGCCCTCACGGGTAATGATGCGGATGCTATTCAGGTCACGAACTCGAGCGGCAGCTTCTACAACAGCAACTACGCTGGAACGTGGCGTGTCCCTAAGAACAATGGGCTGCAAGAAGGCGCATCAGACTCGGACACCGCCCAGTACGACGCTGTCGGGACTACCACGAACAACCCCAACCTAAGCCACAACCATGGCGGCGCAACCGGCGCTGCCAGCCCAGACACTGACTCCAAGACGATCAGTACTGTACGGCCTACGTCGGTCTGCTGTTCATCATGCGGGTGTTGTAGGGGGCGACGAGTGGGGAGGTGCTCAGCCATGTCTTTGGCCGACGGGACCCCGGCGAACCGGGGAGCAGCTATCGACCTAACAGACGGCCGATCTCGGCGAGGAACTCCCTTGGGTCTGCGCGGTACGGCCGCCCCCGCCACCCAACCGCCGAGAAGAGCACGTTGGTGTCGAAGACCGCGACCGGAGGACCGGCGCCATTCATTGCCCCTCATGGAGGAGGTCATCCACGAATCGCTCCCGCTGCTCCTCTGTGAGTTCGTCCCAGTTGAGTCCACGTGCGGAAGCCAGCAACTGCAGTCTCCCGGCATTGGCGTCAATCCGGGCTTCCCGCGCGGCACGTCCTCCCGTCGCCAACGTGAACAGGACTTCCCGTTTGTTCTCCGGCGGCAAGTCACGCACCAGTGACGCCACCTGTTCGACTGATACTGTCAACGTGGGCATGTGTGCACACCTCGCCGGCATTGTACCTCACGGCAGCGCGGCGAGTCAAAACTGAGTGGACCGACGAGTTCACACACGAAAGGAGTCCTATCGCTGAAGAGAACACGAAACACGATGCCGATCATCCTGCTGGCGCTCGCGAGTGGCCTCTGGGCCGCCCCCTCCGGCAATCTCATCAGCTACCAAGGGCGGGTGGTGGACGCCAACGGCGTCCCGCTGGCGGATGGCAACTACAGCGCCGCCTTCCGCCTCTACGTGGACGGGGCGCCGACTTCGTTCCTCGAAACACTCACGGTCGCTGTCAGGAACGGGGTGTTCACGGCCTACCTCGGTGGCACGTCTGCGTTGCCTGTGTTCGAGACGACCCGGGAGTACCAGTTGGGCGTCAAAGTGGGCGCCGGCGCCGAGGTGAAGCAGACGATTGCGGCGGTGCCGTTGGCGCGTAATGCCGTGGCTGCGGACACGGCGGCTACTGCGGTAACGGTATCTGATGGCGCGGTCTCCACGGCAAAGGTGGCGGAGGGCGCGATCACGAGCGCGAAAGTCGCTGATGGCGCAGTGACGAACACCAAGATCGAGAGCGTCGCCGCCACCAAGGTGACAGGGGAGATCGGTACGTCACAGATTGCGGACGGGGCGGTCACGAACGCCAAGATCGGCAGCGTCGCTGCCAGCAAGGTGACGGGGCAGATTGCGAGCGGACAGATTGCCAACGGAGCTGTCACTGACGCCAAGATCCAGTCAGTGTCCGCAAGCAAGCTCAGCGGTTTGAGGATCGCAAGCGGCTACGTGGTGATCGACAACGGTGGCTGGAAGACCGTGAGCTACGGCACTACCTTTTCCGCGACGCCAAGTGTTGCCGTGACTGTCGTCGACGGCGCCAGTCACTCCGGAGCGTTTGCGACTCTGAAGCCCTATCCAACCACCGAGTCATTCGATGTTCAGCTCAATGGTGGCTGGACACTGGGCGCTTACTGGATCGCCGTTGGGTACTGAGGCGGACTGCAAGCACACGAGGAGGACAACGATGGAGTCTTCACGAAGAAACTGGCTATCGGCTCGAATCTGCGCCGCCCTGGTCCTGTTGCCCACTCTCGCGTGGGGCCAGGTGGTGGAGTCAGGTGTCCTCACCAGCGGTGGCGGGGTCTCCTCCGATGGCACCGCTGCCGGCAGCATCGGTCTGCCTGTGGTCGGTGGGAGCGAGGCGGCCGGCCTCCTGTCCGGGCTGTTCCACACCACCATGGACACCATTTCACCGAAGGTGGTTGGAGGCTCGGCGGGCGTGGGGTTCGTTACCATTACGTTCTCCGAAACGGTCCGGCACGCCTCGGCCACCGCGGCCGATGACGCCCTCAACCCGGCGAACTACGCCGTCGAGTGCCCCGTCGGCACACCAGTAGCACTTTCCGGGGCCGCGGTGGCCCACGACGCGGCAACGCGCACCACCACAATTTCCAGCCTGACGCTCCCCATCGCGACCGGGTTCAAGGTGACGGTATCGAACGTGCGCGACACTGCCGGCAACCTGATCGAGGCATCCCGGAACTCGTACTCATGCACCGTGATGACCGTGCTGTCTTTCGACGCCGGACTGCGGATGGTCTCGTTGCCATTTCAGCTTCCTGACCGGACGGTGGGCGAGTTGCTGTCTGAAGCGCCGTTTGCCACGTGGGACACCGCCGCAGCCAGCTATGTCATCAACTCGACGGAGCTCCCTTCTCCCGGGGAGGGCTTCTGGACGCAGCTTGCCGCGGCGACAGGCGTCACGGTCAGCCAGTGCGGGTACTCGTTGGTCTCCGGGGCCTTCGAGTTGACGCTGCCGAATGCCGGGTTCTTCATTCTTGGCAATCCGTTCCTCGACGACATGCAGTGGGACTTCGAGCAGATCCAGTACAAAGCACCCGGCGCCGACTGGAAGAAGCTGCAACTGCTGCTGGGCGAAAGCGCCACCTGGCCGCTGGCCCTCTGCGGCTGGGCATATGACGGAACCGGGTACGAAGTGATCGGCGACGCCGACGTGCTGCCCGGTGTGCGCGAGACAATCCGGCAGAACGAAGCCCTGTGGATCAAGACGAACGTAGCCGGCGTGCAACTTCGGTTTCCGCAAGCACTGCGACGCAGCCGTGCCGCAGCGTCGGTCAGCCGACAGGTTCCTGCCAACAACGGCTGGACGGTGGACTTGCAGGCGCAGGTCAACGGACTCCGCAGCAAGGGCAACGTGTTCGGCGTGGTCCCTGCTGTCGGCGCCCGCGGACTGATGTTGCCCGCGCCGCCACCGGCGCCGGACGCGGCCAACAGCGGCCTGCTGCGGGTGAGCTTCGTCGCCGACGGTCGGCAAGCCGACGCCCCAAGGTCAAGCAAGGTGCGACTGCTCGGCCAGAGCCGCGGGCCCGCATCGTGGCTGGTCGAGGTCGCAACCGATCAGACCAGCTCCGAAGTGACCTTGACCTGGCCGGACCTGAGCCGACTGCCCTCGTCTTCCCGACTGTGGCTGACAGACCTGACTACCGGTACGCAACGCGCTATGCGCAGCACCAACGGGTATTCGTTCCGAACCAACGCACAAGGCGTGACGACCCGGCAACTCCGGATCGAGACCACCTCTGCGAGCGCTGCGGGCCTCCGGCTGACCAGTCTGAAGGTGACCGCAAATCGCGGTGGCGCGTACACTTTGCAGTACACCGCCAGCCAGCCGGCGACTGTCGTTGCGGAGTTCGTCTCGTCTTCGGGCCGCGTCGTCTTCCGCTCCGCGTCCGCCCAAGCGCAGTCTGGTCTCAACGCCCTGGTACTTTCCGGCCGCGCGCCCAGTGGTCGGGCGCTGCCTCGGGGCGTGTACGTGGTGCGCGTCCTTGCCCGGGACGACAAGGGGCAGGTGGCTCAAGCAGTCACCAGTGTGTCTCTCCGGTAGCCCTGCCGCGACCCCACCCGCCGGAAGGCCGGGGAACGGCTGACTGGAACCGACCAGACGGGCCGGAAGGTGAGCCCGACCTGGCCAGCCCCCTCGTCCACTTGCCCCGGACGCGGTAGCCTGGCACAATCTCGTCCACTGTTGTTGGTGTGGTCTGCGAGTCCTTTGGCTGGAGGGCCGGCCGACGGAATCCCCTGCGGGCGCTTCGCCGCGCTCCCATAGACAGCTTGAGTCCGCGTTCTCCCAAACCCCCTTCCGCGCCTGGTCGGACGCGCCTCCTCGCCCCGCGCCGGCGTCAACCAGTTGACCTGGACCGGCCGCAGCCGCGACGGGGGGGCGCTGGCGAAGGGAACGCACCTGCGGGAGATCGTGGCCGTCGAGGGGACAAGGCGGGCGGTGAGGGCGGTGCGGGCGTTCAGCCTCTGGTAGCACGCAGTCCCCGGAAGTTGACACCGCTTGTTCGACGTGCTACATTGGTGCCACACCTCTGCCGAAGTGCCTGTTCCTCGGCTATGTCAGAGAGCGCACCCCGCTCTATGTGAGCGTGGCTGTGGGCCGCCACAAGGTGTTCATCGTGACCGTCCACTGGTTTGACCCCGTGAGGTGGCTGGGCCATCGCACGCGAAGGAGGAGAGCGACTTGGGCGACGGACTCGAACTGAGTGAGTGCGCTGACTGCGGGGGCCTCACGGAGCCGACGCACACGGCGGTTGAGGAGCGCTGGGGCGACGAGCTATTCGTGCTCGAAGAGGTGCCGGGCTTGCGGCGAGGTGTATCTGTCGGCGGAGGTGACCAGGCGTCTGGAAGCCGAGAGGCAGACCAAGACGCACATGTGCCGACGGGTCAGCGTGCCGGCCCGCCGGTCTTGGTCTGCCTCTCCGCATTTCCGTCACATCACCTCCCCCACTCGCCCCACACCGGCAAACCCAACCACCTCAATACGCTCATCCAGCGGGTAGTCCGTGCTTCCCGGATAGACCACGAACAGCCTCTCCAGCGACAGATCCTGCAGTGCGACGTGCAGCGACTTCGTCGCCCGCGGGGCGTCGGCGTACTTGAACTCAAAGCCGTACCGGCGTGCGCCCTTCACCACGAAAAGGTCCACTTCCGCGCCAGCGTGGGTTGCCCAGTAGAATGCTTCCGAGTCGCGGATCCGAAGCAGCCGGAGGAGGTGCTCCGGGGCGAAGCCTTCCCGGGAGGCGCCGAGCTTGGGGTGGGACTGGAGTTGGGGGAGGGTGTCGATTCCGAGGAGGGAGTGGAGCAATCCGCTGTCGCGCAGGTACACCTTGGGTGCCTTGCGGACGCGTTTGCCGACGTTCTCCGTCCACGCCTGAAGCTGCCGAACCATGAACGCGCCGGTCAGGAGGTCAAGATAGATAGTGGCGGTCTTGTAGTTGACGCCCAGGGAGCCGGCGATCTCGGCGGCGTTCCAGGTCCGGCCGTGATAGTGGGCGACCATGGTCCAGAAGCGGCGCAACTGCTGAGCGGGGATGGTGACGCCGAGTTGCGGGAGGTCGCGGGTGAGGAACGTGCGGACGAAGTCGTTGCGCCAGTCGGCGCTCTCCGCGTCGTCGGCACTCAGGAACGAACGGGGAAAGCCGCCGCGCAGCCACAGCCTCTGCCAGTGCTCGAAACCGACCTCGGTGGCGTCAAACCCGCCGAGGTCCAGAAAGCGAACCCGCCCGGCCAGGGACTCCGAGGCGTCCTTTACCAGTTCCGGGGACGCACTGCCGAGGAGGAGGAACTGCGCCGGAGCATCCTCGCGGTCGGCGAGCACGCGTAGCAGCGGGAACAGCTCCGGCCGGCGCTGGACCTCGTCGATCACCACCAACCCACGCAGACCCGAGAGGGTAAGCTGCGGCCGGTCCAGTCGAGCTTCGTCCGTTGGGTTCTCGAGATCCAGGTAGGTGGCATCAGCGACACTCGCCAAGTAGTCCCGCGCCAGCGTCGTCTTCCCGCACTAACGCGGCCCGAGGATCGCTACGACCGGGGCTGCGCGCAGGGCGCGCTCAAGCTCGGAGGCAAAGAATGGGCGGGAGATGTGGCAGGAAGGAGCGCTCATTTCCGTGAACTATACGAGGTGAGATCCTTATTTTCAAGGAAGTCCGCGCCACCACCCGGTTGCCGCCCACGTTCCGGTTCCGAACGCGGGCTCCCGGCAATCAGTACGCCTTCGCCATGACCACCCGCTGCGCCGACGGCTTGCAGGTAAGAATGCACTGCCCTTCGCCGCGGGCTGCTTCGGGGAGTTGGTCTTCGAACGGGAGGCAGCGGACGCTTGTCTCAAAGCGCGTGGCCATTTCGTCTTCATGCTCAGCGTCGCCGGCCCAGTGCACCCAGGCGAAGCCGCCTTCGCCGGCGAAGAACTGCTCGAAGTCTTCGAGGGTGTCAATGACGCGGGTCCGCTTCTCGCGGAAGAGGCGGGCGCGTTCGAGCAACTCGGCCTGCATTGCCTCCAGCAGCGGCTTGATCGACTTAATGGCCTCGGCGCGGGGCGGGAACGACTTCTTGCGCTTGCGGAGGTCTTTCTCCGTTTCGCCCTCCTGCTCGATCACGAACCGGCGCGCCACGCACAGCGAGCCCTTCTCGAGGTCCTTGGGGCCGACCTCGATCCGGACGGGCACGCCCTTCGTCTCCCATTCGTAGAACTTGGCGCCGGGCATGATCCAGTCGCGGTCGTCTACCTTGACGGCCAGCCCCTGGCCGCTCAGCTCGGCCGCCACCTTGGCCGCTTCCTCGCAGGTGCGCGCCTGCTCCTCGGGCGACCTGAAAATCGGCACAATGACCACGTGGATCGGCGCCAGCTTAGGCGGCAGCACCAGCCCGGTGTCGTCGGAATGGGTCATGATCAACGCGCCGATGAGCCGCGTGGAGACGCCCCAGCTCGTAGCGTAGACGTACTCGAGCGCGCCCTCCCGGTTGAGGAACTGCACGTCGCTGCTCTTGGCGAAGTTCTGGCCCAGGTAGTGGCTGGTGCCCATTTGCAGGGCGCGGCCGTCCTGCATCATGCCTTCGATGCAGAGCGTGTCGAGCGCGCCGGCGAAGCGCTCGCCCGGCGTTTTCCGGCCGCGGAGGACGGGCACGGCCGCCACGTTCTCCGCGAAGTCGGCGTACACGTCCAGCATGCGGTGCGTCTCTTCGAGGGCTTCCTCCTCGCTGGCGTGCGCCGTGTGCCCCTCCTGCCAGAGAAACTCCGCCGTCCGCAGGAACAGCCGGGGCCGCAGTTCCCAGCGGCAGACGTTTGCCCATTGGTTGATGAGGAGGGGCAGGTCGCGGTAGCTCTGGATCCAGTTCTTGTACTGCGCCCAGATGATCGTCTCACTGGTGGGGCGGATGATCAGCGGCTCTTCGAGCTTCGACTCTGGATCGACGACGACCTCGCCGTCCACCGACTTCAGCCGGTGATGGGTCACCACCGCGCACTCCTTGGCGAAGCCGGCCGCGTGCTTCTCTTCCTTTGCCAGGTACGACAACGGGATGAACAGCGGGAAGTAGGCGTTGACGTGCCCGGTAGCCTTGAACCGGTCATCCAGCTCCCGCTGCATCTTCTCCCAGATGGCGTAGCCGTGCGGTTTGATGACCATGCACCCACGCACCGGCGAGTGCTCGGCCAGGTCGCCGCGCTTGATCACGTCGAGGTACCACTGCGAGTAGTCTTCGGCGCGCGGGGTGACGCGGGCGGCGTTCTCGGCGGGAGCTTGTTTCGTTTGTAGGGCCATGGTTGTTCTCCTTGGGGCAGGGCGGTCAACGCGAAGGCGCAGAGACGCAAGGGCGCAGAGACGGGCTTGGGAAAGGACTTGGAGGACGACGCCTCTGCGTTCCTATGCCGGGATCCCTCGGGCTGCGTATGGGGCGTCGACGGATCGGGGCGCTCCGCCTCGGACCGCGGTTTACGGGTGCACGATCTTCTCCAGTTCGGTGAGGTCGCGGACCTCGGCATCGGGCACAACGGTGTTGTCGCGCGGGTCGCCAGCGCGGTTGACCCAGACGGTCTTCATGCCGACGGCCTTTGCGCCGGCGATGTCGCGCTCGAGGCTGTCGCCGATCATCCAGATCGACTGGACGGTCGCGCCAAGCTGCGTCAGTGCAACCTCGAACGGGCGCCGATGGGGTTTGCCGCAGCCGAGTTCGCCGGAGACTACGATCACGTCGAAGTATGCTGTCAAGCCGGCGCCCGAGAGCTTCCCTCGCTGCTGCGCCGGGAAACCGTTGGTCAACAGCCCCAGGCGCGGACCGCTGGAGAATACCTGCAACACCTGCGCTGCCTCGGGGAACGGCACGTGTAGCCATTCGCGCGTCTCGGCGAACTCAGTCGCCAGCGACTGGGCCCTGCCCGCGTCGTCGAGCCCGTTGTCGGCCAGTCCACGGCGCCACGCTTCGCGATGATAGTGCGGCGCCCAGCCGCGCAGCCAGGCGAGCTCGGGGCCGTCGCCGGAGAAGTCGGCGGTCAGCGCGCCGAAGGAGCTGGTGCCGACCCGCACACACCACTCGCGAATGGGCACAGCCTCCCACAGCGCTCGGGCGCGCGTGCGCACAGACTGCTCCAGCGCCGCGGGGTCCAGGCCGCGCTGCCGCTGCGCGAGGGTGCAGACCTCTCGAAAGGCAGCGGCGACCGATTCCGCCTCGTGCAGGAGGGTCTCGTCGAGGTCGAACAGGAGCGCTTGCGTCGCCCTTTCCGCCTCGGCGCGCGGTGCCTGGCCCGTGGTCACCGGCACACCTCCGGGTCCGTCTGCCGGACCACGGTGCGCACGGTGTAGACACCGTCGCCGCTCAAGATGCCGCCGCGGGCGAACAGCCGGCCATTCTCCCAGTTGGACAGGCCCAACTCCGGCCGGCCCAGCGCGTACTGCCCATCCACCCATCGGGTGAAGCCGTTGCCGACAAAGGGGGCGTTGATCGAGGCGAGAAACCGAGCGGCGTTCTCCGCCGACTCGGCGAGGAAGCTCACCACAAACTGCGGGCTGAACCGGTTGAACAGCACTGCCGCTTCGTCGGCGTCGGCGACGATCTTGAGCGTCACTTCGGGAGTCTCCTCCCACTCCCACTCGTGGCCCAGTTGGTCGAGCGCGAGCGTTTCCGCCAGTGGCTCCTCGATGTCGCCGGCGGCGCGGCGGACTGTGACGCGTTGGGAGAACCAGTCCACCGGCACCGCCCGTTCATCGCCCTCGACGACGTGGAGCTTGCAGCCGTGCCCGCGTTGCTCGCCAGCTCGGCGCAGGGCGTCGAGGAACTTAGGCACGAGGTCGTGCACGCGGTCGCGCGGGAGGCAGCAGACGTTGAGCGTGTTGCAGACCTTGCGGTCGAGGGAGTGGTAGACGGCCGCTGCGAAGCGCTCGGCGTCGGCACTTGCATCGGCAACGATCCAGGCGCCGCCGGTGCCGTGCAGGCTGACGGGGACGCCGGCTTGCCGGGCGACGCTGCCAAGCTGCGCCACTGCCGGGCCCGAGCCGCGGGCAACGGCCAGTGCCAGGCGCGCGTCCGAGAACAACGCCCACCCGGCGGCATGGCTGGCGCTCTCCACCAGCGTGACGGCACCCTCCGGCAGGCCGGCTTCGGCGAGTGCCGAATCCAGCGCGTGCCGGACGATGGCCTGCGCGGTGCCCAGGGCGTCGCTGCCAATCCGGAACACGACGGTGTTTCCGCCGCGGAGCACTCCGGTGGCGTCAGCGAACACGTTCGGCCGGCCCTCGAAGACGAACGCCACGACGCCAAGGGGCGCTGCAAGCTGCTCTACCGTCCATCCTGCGTGCTCGACTGTCTCCAATACGCTCCCCCGGCGTGCGGGCGTGTCGCGCCATGCGCGGAGGCCGGCGATCATGTCGCCGCGCATCTTGTCGGACACTGCGAGACGCGTGGTCGAACGCCCGCGCGCCCTCGCACGCTCCACGTCTTCGGCGTTCGCCGCCGCGATGGGCGCCCAAGTACCGCCGTCTTCCAGCCGGCAGGCAAACGCTTCGTAGAACGCGCTGACGGCGTCATCGGCTACGGCACCCATGGAACCGAACGCCGCGTGCGCCCGGCTCACTGCGTCGGTCGCGATCTGGTGTTCCGCTGCGGGGAGGTGGAGCAGCGCGCCCGTGGACTCCACGACAACGAGTCGGTCGCCGGACTGGAACGCCTGCGCCAGCTCAGCCGACACGCGAGTGAGGCGATTGCCGCCATACAGAATGGGCATGCCGGGCGTGAGCTTATCGAGGGTGCTTCGTTCGTTCATGGGTAGCGGTCCTTCCATGACCTCAGTCTACCCAACCGTCCTGCCACGCGGGAGGCGTCACTTCGCGGCCAACGCCGTCGGCAGCCACAGCGAAAGCTGCGGGACAAACGTTACCAGCAGGAGCGCAAGTACCTCGGCGCCGATGAGCGGCAGCACCGCCCGCGAGACTTGGCGCGGTTCCACCCCGGAGATGCCGCAGGCCACAAAGAGGTTCACGCCGACGGGTGGGGTGATCTGGCCGATGGCGAGGTTGACAGTCATCAGCGCGCCGAAGTGAACGGGGTCGACGCCCAGCTTCGTGAGTACCGGCAGGAAGAGCGGCACGAAGATGTAGAAGATCGAGATCGCGTCCATGAACAGGCCGGCGACCAGGATCACCGCATTCACCAACAGCAGAACGAGCACGCGGTTCTGCGTGAAGGAGGCGATGGCGTCGCCCGCGGCGGCCGCGAGCCCTTCGTGGCTCAGCACCCACGCGAATACAGAGGCGGTGGTGACGATGAGCATCACTACGGCGGCCGTGGTGGCGGCTTCGGCGAGCAGACCTGGAAGTTGGCGCAGCCGCAGTTCGTGGTAGAGGAACAGGTCCACCAACACCGCGTAGACGACCGCCACCGCCGCCGCCTCCGTCGCGGTGAACACACCCGCGTAAATGCCGCCGAGGATGATGAGCGGCGCCAGCAGGCCCCAGCAGGCGTCCCTGCCCGCCGCCAGAATCTCCCGCCGCGTGCCGCGGGGCGCCCGCTCGCCGTAGCCCCGGCGTCGGGCGAAAAACACGGTGGTAGCGATGAGGGCGAGACTGACCAGGATCCCCGGAACGATGCCGGCGATGAAGAGCTTGGAGATCGACGCCTCGGCGACAACGCCGTAGACAATCAACGCGATGCTCGGAGGCACGATGATGCCGATGCCGCCGCCCGCTGCGCACAGGGCAGCGGCGAAGGGCAGCGAGTAGCCTTCCTTCTTCAGCGCCGGGATCAGGATCAGCCCCAGTGCCGCCACGTCCGCCGGCCCTGACCCGGAGATGCCGGCGAAAAAGAGCGAGACGAGGATCGTGACGATGCCTAACCCGCCGGTCAGCGGCCCTACCAGCAACTGGGCGAACCGAGTCAATCGCGCCGCGATCCCCGTCCGCCCGAGGATCGAGCCTGCCAGGATGAACAGCGGGATCGCCAGCAGTGTGAACGAGTCCGCCGCGCCGAAGACGGTCTGCGGCAGGATGGAGAGTGGGCACAACTGGAACGCCGCGATTGTGAGCAGGCTGCTGAGACCCAGCGCCACGGCGATGGGCAGGTTCAGCGCCAGGAACAGGACCAGCGAGCCAAAGAGCGTCAACCCAACCACTTAGCGCTCGCCCTCCGCTTCCTCTGCCGGCTCCAGCCAACAGCCGATCACCCGCACGATGACGAGTAGCGACCCGACGGGCACCGAAATCCCCACCCACCACATGGGCCAGCCCAGCGCCGCCGTAGTCTGCCCCGTCTCGCACTGCAGCCGGACAGTCTGCCCGCCCAGAATGCCCAGGCATGCGAAGAACCCGAGGGTTGCCGCCCCCACGAAGTAGTCCAGCCGCCGCCGCCAAGTCTCGCTCAGCCGGTCGCTCAGGTACGACATCCCCAGGTGCGCCCGCTGCTGCGTGGCCGCCGCCGCCCCGAGGAAGGTGGACCAAACGAAGAGGTAGCGAACCAGCTCCTCCATGTAGGAAAGGGACTGGTGAAGCACGTAGCGCGACACGACACCAGCGAAGACCATGGCCGTCATGGCGGCAAGCAGCACGGCAATGAGGAGGCGTTCCAGGTTGCGGAAGAGGTAGCGAAGCATCGGCTGGCGTGGGTCGTGCCGGACAGTGGCAGAGGCGCGGCATTGTATACTCGCGAAGGTTAGGAATACACCGAAGTGGAAGTTCGCAGAACTTCACCCGTGGGCGTGTGGTGAGCACCCAACACACTGCTGTGCACGCAGAGGCGTCGAACTTGTGCAATAGCTTCGGTGT
>Ga0210044_10009246_pt1 | contig 12046 bp, 14 predicted proteins | sample CryGey13umfilter_2_FD_183959 | JGI IMG/M metagenome (GOLD analysis project Ga0210044, IMG submission 183959) | Groundwater microbial communities from aquifer in Utah, USA - Crystal Geyser 4/9/14 3 um filter (SPAdes) (version 2) | ecosystem: Environmental > Aquatic > Deep subsurface >... | reverse complement strand
GAAAGTATGGCTTTACAGAAAGGACATGAAAATGTAGAAGAAATTTACGCAATGGCGGCATAATTGTTGAAACGGGATTCCACCTTAAAAACGCCGCCAACCTGTCCAACAAAGTAGGACCACCTCTAAGAAAGCATTTTTCATTAAGATTAGGATTGCAGTTTTTGTTAAATTTTACAAGATTATTAGCACTGGAAAGCTATCCTTTTGATCCCTCATTATTTTCAGGATACGCTCATACAAACACAAACGATTTCGAACAATTATTGTGAAATAACGTTAAGCCCTTGATTTGTCAATGGTTATTATATTGGACATTTACAACATTTTATGGCTATAATAGTAACCATTGAGAGGTTTTTACTATGACTAGAAAAACAGCCCCCTTATCTCCGGCTTTGGAGGATATTCTGAAAGAGTTGGGGGAGAATATCAAGCTGGCGCGGTTACGCCGGAAAATTACAACGACCATGCTGGCCGAGCGGGCTGGCATGAGCCGCACAACGCTGCGCAAAGTTGAGGGCGGCGAAAGTGGTGTTACACTGGGCGCGTATGCCAGTGTGTTGTTTTGCCTCGGCTTGGAAAAAGATCTGCTGTTAATCGGTGGGGATGATCCGCTGGGGCGGAGGTTGCAGGACGCTGATCTGACTCATACAAAAGAACGCGTGCCAAAACGGACAAAATCATGAGTAAAAAACCAAAAAAAAATATGGCACAAAAAGCGATACAAGTCTGTGCCCATTGGCAGGGCATGGCTGACCCTGTGCTTATGGGTACACTCTATGCTGCGCCATCGCGAGGCAAAGAAATTTTCTCGTTTGAATATGAACCGTCCTGGTTGAAATCTCCGTATGCACAATTATTGGATCCTGATCTTGGTTTGTTTTCCGGACCACAATATGCACGTGATGGGCATGATAATTTTGGGTTGTTTCTTGATTCATCTCCCGACCGCTGGGGACGGGTTTTGATGCAGCGTCGTGAAGCACAGTTAGCAAAAGTTGAAGATCGGGATACGCGTCCTTTAATGGAATCTGATTATCTTCTTGGCGTGTATGACGGACACAGGATGGGTGCGCTGCGTTTTCGGCTGTCAGAAGATTCGCCGTTTCTTGATGATCAGGCTGATATGGCCGCGCCACCATGGACAAAATTGCGCGATCTTGAATATGCCAGTTTGCAGCTGGAGCGTGAGAATGCTGAGAGCGAGCAGGATTACATGACATGGCTCAAATTACTGATTGCGCCGGGCGGCTCGCTTGGCGGCGCACGCCCGAAGGCCAGTGTGTTGGATGAAAGTGGCCATCCGTGGATTGCAAAGTTTCCGTCTCGCCGTGATGAAATCAATATCGGGAAGTGGGAATATCTGGTTTATCAATTGGCACAAACTGCCGGAATCGAAACCGCCACTTCGCAAATTAAGCGTTTTTCCGGTGAATACGATACGTTTTTGTCCAGGCGTTTTGATCGAACCGAGGCACAGGAGCGCATTCATTTTGCTTCCGCCATGACCTTACTTGGTAAAAAAGATGGTGACGGCGGTGATACAGGCGTGAGCTATCTTGATCTTGCGGCTTTCCTGATGAAAAACGGCGCGCAGGTGAATGAGGATCTGGAGCAGCTGTGGCGGCGGATTGTTTTTTATATCTGCGTGTCGAATACAGACGATCATTTGCGCAATCATGGTTTTTTGCTAACGGATCGGGGGTGGTCGCTCTCGCCAGCTTATGATATGAATCCGGTCGCTTCCGGCGGCGGCCTTGCGCTGAATATTTCAAAAGACGATAACAGTCAGGATCTTGATCTAGCGCGCAGCATTGCCCCTGTTTTTCGTATCAGTGAGCAGCGCGCCAAGGAGATTATCGCAGAAATTATCAAGGTTGTACGCACATGGCCGGATCTCGCAAAGCAGCTTAAATTCCCAGCGCGTGAGATCAGCGTAATGAAAAATGCGTTCCGTGTTGCCGATGAAGATGGATCTTAAAATGGCATTTCAAGGGACACTGGTGGGACAGTTGGCGGCAAAAAGGGACAACAATTCACGACTTACGACAACAATGATTTTTACCTAACCTTTTGATTTCTTTGTTGTATTTTGTTTTTGTATGTTGTCATTATTTGCCAGAATCACGCTCATAACCTGAAGGTCGTAGGTTCAAATCCTACTCCCGCAACCATCTTAACTGCGTCAGCAGTTACAAGGGGATAGTCGCCCCCGGCAACCGCTTTATCCTGTTGGTTATGCCCTCCGACAACCAACTGAACCTCTTTACAAATTTCATCATCCTCACTCAGGGGTTTGCCCTTGTTCAGGGCTATGGTGAGGATTCCGGCTAAATCACCATGTAAATCCATTGTAAGGCCGTCCTGTGAGCCTTCCTTGGGCAGGAAAACCACTTTATCAACAAGACTACGAACCAGTTCAGCGGCCTCATGGCGGTGTTCAGGATCGTTCATGGATGCTATGAGCGCCTTAACCTCTTTACGGTAATGCGCCCCCATATTCGGGTGAATAAGCGTAGGGGCTTCTTTTTTGACTTCCAGAAGCCCTTGCAGTTCTTCCATACGGTTATGAACGGCAATGAGTTCATCTTTGACCATGTGGCCCGGTACACCGTCAGCGATAGAGTCGATAATCTGTGCTTTCCTGCGTTCCTTTTTCGCCAGTTCTTTTTTGTGGCTGTGAATAGAGGCGTTATGCTCCATACGCAGTTCATTCATGTGCCGGACATACTCATTGCAAAATTCTTCGCACAGTTCCGGCTCCATTAAATGCGTTTGCAGGGCATTCAAAAGGCTTGCCTCTACAACCTGCCTTGAAACCGTCCGGCGATTGTCACAGGTTCCCTTGTTACGGGCCGTAGAGCAGCCGTATCTGTCTTTACTGACCGTGCTAAACCCGCCGCCGCAGCAGCCGCATTTCAGCAGGTGCGAGAACAGGTAGCGCGGACGTTGCCGCCCCCAAAATTCGCCATGCTGTTTTTTGATCTTGCCCTGCTTGGCTTTTACCTTGTCCCATGTTTCCTGATCGACAATGCGCAGTTCAGGAACGGGCTTTCTGATCCATTCCTCTTCCGGGTTCATGCGTGATACGCGCTTGCCGGTGTCCGGGTCTTTGATATAGCGCAGCCGGTTCCATACCAGTTCGCCAATATACAGTTCATTGTTCAAGATTCCCGTGCCGCGTTGCCGGTTGCCGTAGATGGTGCTGGAACCCCATGATTTTCCTGTAGGGCCGGGAATGCCATCTTTGTTCAGTCCGGCAGCTATGGCCTTCGGCGATTTGCCTTCCAGATATTCCTTGAATATGCGGTTGACGATCCGGGCCTGATCTTCATTGATGGTGCGTTCGCCGCGTTTTACTTCGCCATCTTCGCCCATCGTGTTTGCAATGTCATAGCCATAGGTTATGCCGCCGCCGGATTTGCCTTTCTCCACACGGCCACGCAGTCCGCGCCGTGTCTTGTCGGCAAGGTCTTTCAGGAACATGGCATTCATGGTTCCTTTCAGGCCAATGTGAAGATTGGAAATTTCGCCTTCGGACAGGGTAATGATTTTAACCCCGGCGAATTGAACGCGCTTGTAGATACCGGCAATATCCTCTTGATCCCGCGAAAGGCGATCAAGAGCTTCGGCAAGGATAATATCGAACTTACCCGCAGCGGCATCCTGCATAAGCTGTTGTATGCCCGGACGCATCATGCTGGCCCCGGATATGCCGTGATCCGTATAGCAGTTAAAAACCTGCCAGCCCTCGCGCTCGATCCTTTCCTGACACAAGCGGATTTGATCTTCTATTGAAGCCTCGCTTTGCATGTCGGATGAGTAACGAGCATATATGGCAATTTTAGTCATCAGGATTCCCCCTCATTTGCGAAAAATTTTCCTGTTTGAGAAGTTCATTATAGTCCCTTTCGGCAGCCCTGCGAGCCAAAAATTTAACTAATTCCCTTATATGGGGATTGTTTTCTGCATCCATGCCGGACGGCGGATGAAGCCTCAAAACAGGCATAATATCTGTCCGCTTCTTACTCATGCTTTGCATCCCGTACTCAGGTTACACAAAGGCATACCTCCCCTGTCAGGAGCGTAGCGGAAAGCAATGTTCGGATAGGCTGGAACGATTATTCCAGAAATATTGAGAAGCTTATGATCCGCAGGGATAAGGGAACTTTGTTTTTGTAGTAAGCACCAGCGAAGAACCAGATCAAAAGAACGCCGCCAGCACTTACCTTTGCTTCCCTCTATCCAAACGGATATATTACATAATACAACCGCAAGTTTTAACGGTTGGTAAACGTAAAACAGCGGAAACTTATATACAGCAAGCATTACAGCGGTTCCTCCTTACCGTTATGGTGAGGAAACGCTATGGCATATGCAATTTTATAAACGGAAACACTGCGGAAACAGGAAGGGCTTAAAAAGCTGATTTAAATAGAAAAAAAACCAGTAAATCAGAAGAAATTATTCTTCACCAAACTTTGAAGAGATAGCAAACAAAGCGCCTTTTGGAGGATCAAGCGGATCAAAATCATGTTCGTAATCTTCCGGGAACATTTTTTTGTGAAGCATGTCTATTAGCGTTTGATTGCCTGTAGTGAGAGCAATATCCATCGGGTATCTTCCCCATGTATCCTTTAGCCACGGATCAACTTGTATATCAACTTGTTCAAATAAAAGTTCTGCCGTGGGAAGGCTTCTGTTGGCGCAACCCCAGTGCAGCGGAGTCATGAGCGTATCTTCTTCTTGGTAATTTATACATTCAGGATTTTCCTTTAGTGCCTTTTCAATGTCTGTTTGTTTGTTCATTTTCACGGCAATAAAAATATTGGACGGCGGTTTTTGCCGATCCCCGTGACTCTGTTCAGATACTTTGCGTTTTTTTCCACTCTCTACCATGCTATCGGTTCTTTCATTTGGGATACTACGTTTTGAAGATGATTGTTTTTAAAAGCTATGGCAGTTCTTACTGTTCCTGTTGCTACAAACTTTACAGTTCCCGGATAAGTGTCCGGCTTTTTTAAACCTAGAAAATTGCTTTCAGGATAAAAAATAATCGCTGGGTTCATCCCCATTTCATGCCAGTCATCTTTTTCAGTAAGGTATCCTGAATATGGTTCTGTAATTTTTCCTATACTTAAAACCGTACTGTTCATGAGGGCTGGCATGTTGTGCATGCTTCGTAACATGCCGATATACCGTTGACCATATTTATTGGGTGTTACAACACCAATATGACACTCAGCAATTTGCTCTTGGTTTATTTCCAACAGGTAATCCATATAATCATTTCTTAAATCAATATCTGCCGGAGGATTCTTCTCGAAGTCCTTAAAATCCTCACCTTTGGGCTTATATAAGAGGAAGAAATAAGCAAGCAGACAGGGGGTTTTACCAAGTTGCCTGAATGTAATCACTGGCACAGCGCCCATTTTATCATCAACTATCGCAAAAGAGAGGTTTTCGATAGCCTGTGCTTGCTGGGAAAGCCCTTCCAATTCGTTTTCTAATGCTGTTTGCTGATCTATGTCAATCAGGCTGTCGCCATCAAAGTGAGAGAAGAAATTAGCGGCTTGCACATAGTAATCTTGTTCAGTGAAATTCTTTTCGTATTCAGGAGCTACTTTTCTGATGAACTTCTCAAAGAGCAGCAGCTTTTCAGGCTTGGGTTCGATGCCCCCTATAAGCCAGTTGAAAGGGTCTTTTTCGTTTATGCCTTTTTCATCATCCTTCATTTTTAATGCGCTGCGTATCTCGTAGCTGTAATTGCGCCACTTAATATCTTTTCGCCACCTGTAGCAGTGCAACGCCCAGCGAAGTTGATTGCGCCGGAAGGGTGAAAATGAAAAGCGCGTAATTGTTTTACCCGCTTTTAAAGCCACTTTTCTTTTATTTTTCATTGTTTTACTGGCTTCCAATTTCCGCAGTCTTTCCGTTTATATCTTTGCTTTTAAAGGCTTCTTCCAACCACAATCCGAGTATCAGGCAAACGTACAAAAATAATGTGCGTTTTGCAAAGAGAAGGAGCCATAACCATGAAATATGATCTTGACTATCTATCACCGCAGGGAGGGGGAACGCCCTTCAAATACCTATCGGCCTTTATCGGATGCTTGATTCTGGAATTTCTCGTATGGGTTCTGTTTTACGGTGTTTACACGGATACAATCGGCATCCTGTCCGATGTTTACCTGAGCGAACTGGCCGGAATCGGTTTTATCTTTTCCCTGATAGACGATGAAATGACGGTCAGCCATTTGCTGGCTGGCATACTGGCCTTCTTTAGCTGCGCCACGCCCATCTATATCTGGAACACTATCCTGCAAAACAACATTCATCATGATCCGCAGGCATGGCTTTCAAAACCGCTGAACCAGATTTACGCAGTTCTGGCAGCGTTCCTTTTCATCCTCGTTTTCGCTGTTGAGGTTGTGAATCTCTACACGCTGATAGCGCAAAGCGAAAACACCAGCCCGTTTTATAACACCGGCACAACAAGCGCATTCATGGGCTATCTGGCCCAAAACAAGGGGCTTGGGATTTTCGTTTCATTCCTCATGGCGATCATCAACGCCGTGATTGCCCTGATAACAGCCAAGACAGCCCACCAATTCAAACAAGCATGGAAGGAGTAACAAAATGAAACACCTGCTTTTAATCGCCATGACAGCATTGATGTTCTTTCCGGCATGCGCCCATGCCAAAAAAGGGAACGAAGCCAAGCAGACAATCTTTGTCCTGATCGAGAACGGCGGCACTGTGGAAGATACGGAAGCCGCAGCGGAAACGGCCAAGCACCTGCTGGGCCAGCTTACGCAGTTGAAAAACCGCAGGGCCACAAGGGACGCGCAGATCGTTATTATCCTGTCTGCCATGCCGAACCGCGTTACATGGAGCGGCACACCAGAGCAGCTTTTACAACAAGGGCAAGCCGTTCTTGACCTGATCCAGTTCAAGCCGACTTTCTCGGATTTGGTTCTGGCCTTTCAGCAGATCGACACGACTTTAAGGCTTTCACAGTCGGACGATCATCGCTTGTACTGGATCGGCCCTGCCATTCACGTTCCTTTCAGCAGCAAGAGTGACGAGGCCATCAAGGTTCAGGTTCCCCAAGATGTTCCGAAAGAACTGAATTTGGTGGAACTCGCCAATATGTGCAGCACCTTCAAAATCTACAACATCCACGCGGATCAGGATGAGATTTACCTCAACTATCTCACCAAGACTGGCGTAATGGATGCCGTTGCACAAGGCATCCTGGACTTCGCCATCATGGACGCGGCCCAAACAACCGCCCACTTGGACGATCTTCTATAAGGAGGAAAACAATGAAACGGACAGCCAGTTTACTAGCCGCCTTGATTGTCAGCACATCATTGAACGCATCGGCACAGAATTACACAGTCGTTTCCCCTGTGCGCGAACCCAAGGAAGTGCATATTCAAATAGAAAGCATTTACGATTTTGAAAAAGAGCTTTCCCTGAAAATCAGGAGGGATACAAGCCTGATCCCCAGCGACCAGCTTATCAAGATGGTAGAGCAGCTTGATTTGCGGGACGGAAACGGCGTTGCCATCCGTTCAGGTTGGGACATTGATCCGCTGCATGACGTTGTTATCGGGTTTAGCGGCGGCACGGCTGAAATCATACAGGCATTGAAAAATGCCAAGGGCGTTCAGATCATCACATCCTTCAAGGACAAGAACGGCAATTTTGTAACACCGCCCTTGTCGCAGCTTAGTGTTACCAACGCTTACGGTGAAAAGCTTTGCTATGACTATGAAGACGTTACTATGGCCGCGCCGTCCATGCGCTTTACGATCCTGCTGGATCGTTCCGGCAGCATGCAGAACGTCATAGAAGACGTAAAACGTGTTGCCTATGAGTTTATCGACATGCTCCCGGATACGGCTTACTGCGAAGTTGGCAGTTTTGCGGATGATCTCACATGGCATTTCACAGGCACAACAGCCGCATGCAAGCCTGAGAATTTCCGGCTTGGGTCAATCAAGGCTGGGGGATCAACCAAGGTATTCCGCCCATTGCTTGATACCTACAAAAAGATGGAAGCCTATCCCCATTCTCAGAAAGCCGTCATCCTTATCACTGATGGAGTCGCCAGCTATAATATTTTAGGTGATTTTATTAGCAGGGAAGAACTACACGCACACAAAAAAGATACCCTGACGTTTCTTTACTGGCTTGGCGCTTATGATGAAAGCGACCTGAAAGACCTCACGGACAATTACACACACCATCAGGGCAGCATTCGCAGGAACCTTGAACGCTATTTCAATGTTCTGGCCGGTGCTTATACAAAGCAACGCGCCATCACGGTGCGCCCCTGCGATAAAAAGGGAAACTGATATGGCGGGAAGAAGAGGCAACACAGGCTCGATATTCCAGCGTGACTTGCAAATTCACGGCTCCGCCGAGTGGGGGACGCGGCCTTATCTAAACAAGCGCGGCTACGGCCCTCACGGGGCATTGCTTCTTGGTTACGGTTTGCCAATCCATGAAGGTGAAGGCGCATGGCCCGTAACCTATGGCGGGGCGCGGCATCTTTTGACCGTGGCTCCGACCAGAAGCGGCAAGGCCGTATCCGCATCCGTGCCGGCAATCCTGTCACACAAAGGGCCGATGGTGGTTATCGACCCCAAGGGCGAACTGGCCATGATGACGGCCCGTTATCGCCGGGACGTTTTAGGGCATGACGTTTACATTGCCGATCCGTGGAATATCGCATGCCCCCAGCTTGATATGAAACCGGCCCGGTTTAACGTGCTGGACTGGCTTAACCCCGATAATGACGATTTTGTAGAAGACGCGCTTTTGATAGCGGACGCGCTCATCATGACGCACGGCAAGACAGAACCGTTCTGGCCCGATGAAGCAAGGGCGCTTATCATGGGCCTGATCCTCTATGTTTGTTCTACGCTCAGTGAAAAGAAAAACCGCAATCTCGGACGAGTCCGCGAATTGCTTAATCTCGGAGAAAAGGAATTTGCTGCATTTGTCGGCGGCGAGTTTGAACAGGATGAAAACAAGAAATGGCATCTTGTCAAACCCGGCATGGCGCAAAGCCCGAACAAGCATGTCCGGGCCGCAGCCGGTAGAATATCGGGCAAGGCCGATAAGGAACGCGCCAGCGTCATGTCCACGGCGCAGCAAAATACGCACTTTCTTGAAAGCCCCCGTATTCAGGCGAGCCTTTCCCAATCGGATTTTGATTTTCGCCAGCTTGAAAACGGCAAAACGGATATTTACCTTGTATTGCCAGCCGGACGGCTTACGACCTATAGCCGCTGGCTCAGGCTGCTTTTGAATGTCGCCATCACCGCTGTTTCCCGTTTCGAGCGCAAGCCGGAGCCGCCTGTTTATTTCCTGCTGGAAGAAATGGGCGCACTCGGAAAGCTGGACGTAATCGAAAACGCTTATGGCCTCATGGCCGGATACGGCATGCAGCTTCATTGCGTGGCGCAGGATTTAAGCCAGCTTTCCGATTTGTACGGAAGCCGCTGGCAAACCTTCATAGCCAATAGCGGCGTTATTCAGATATTCGGCACACGCGATCTTATGACCGCCGAATATGTTTCAAAATTATGCGGCGTGGGGACGGTGGAAAGCCTGAGCCAGAACACCGCCGAACTCAGGGCCAGCCTTTTCAGCAGTCCCCATGCCTTGACCCGTGAGGATATGGTGCAGAGCCGCCCCTTGATAACCCCGGATGAAGTCATGACCATGCACCCGGCGGCGCAAGTGCTGATTCTTGCCAATTCGCATCCCGTCAGTTGCTTCAAAACAGCTTACTTTTTAGACCGGCGTTTCCGGCACAAGAACGGCAAGCCATTCTTTGACGTTCACCCGCACTATCGGAACAAGCCGCAGCCGAAAGCTTACGACTTTACGAGTCCGAAAGTGAATGTCGGGCGCATTCTTGACGAATATATAACCGGGGGATGATGTGCGCTTCATAGTCACGCCATTGCTGCTTTTATCATGCTACGGATGCTGCGCCATTATCGCAGCATATTACGGCTATTTCCTGCCGCCCTATTACGGGTGGAGCAAGAAAATCCTTCATGCTGTTTCGCCGTGGTTAGTGAGCTTGATTGCCCCGCTATGCTGGCGCAAAACATGGCAATGGCGGCGCATGTATGACGAGAGCATGGCTTTGCCAAGCCTGAGCCGGGGAGAAATCTATTTCGCTCCCCGCACAACCAGCCCCGGCTTTGCCGAAAGATTTTGCAAATGGGCCTGCCTTCTGGCGCTGGTATCAATGCCGTACTGGTCGCAGATAAACGGCCCCGAATGGGTTGTTGCCATGATCGTTTGTTGCTGGGCTTTTTTCCGCTTTTGCGTTGCCACTCTTACAAAGTGAGGTTTTACCGTGATCCCGTTTTTACAAATCGCAGAATTGACCGGCTCAGGCCATTTCAAGTTTGCGCAGGGGCTTTCCAGACCTTTCCCGGCGCAATCTGTCGGCAATGCCATTCCAGCTAGACGGGCATACTGCCAGACACGCGGGCCGCATCAACATATTTTTCCCGTAAGCCGTTCTAAGGCCCGCGCAGGCGCGAACCAAGAACGGGCTAACAGTCCCCCACAAAATATGCTGACACGCCCCTCAATCGTGTCTGTCAGCGTATCGCCCAAGGCTGGAAGGCCAGCCAGATTTTAACCAAGAAAGGAGAAAGACCATGACTGCACAAACTCAAAACGACCAGAACAGAGGCCCGGACTTTTACGCAAAAACGAAAGAGGGCCACGGCAAAACCGTCAACTTTGAACAGGTTGGCGTTGCTTGGGAAAGGGAAGATGGTTCCATCTATTTCAAACCCTACGGCAAGCAAGTTATCGAAGGCCCTATTTACCTCTTCAAGGCCGAAAAGAAACCCGCCGCCGAAGCCTAAACACCACCAACTCAAAAGCCCCTGCTAGCAAAGCAGGGGCTTTTCCCTTGTTAAAATTAATTATTGACTTAATTAAGTATATGCTTAATAATAGAAAGCATGGATAGATTTGCAGCCCTTGCCGAACCTAACCGCCGCCGGATCATAGAAATGATTGCGGCCAATGGTGAAATGGCTTCGACTGATATTAGCAAGCAGTTTGACATTAGCGCACCGGCCATATCGCAGCATTTGAAAGTGTTGCGTGAAGCCGAATTGCTACAAATGGAAAAACGGGCGCAGCAAAGAATTTATACACTCAACCCCCAAGGCGTAGATGAAATGTGGGAATGGCTCAATCAAATGCGGAAATTCTGGAACGAGCGTTTTGACGCGCTGGATGAATTGCTATTGAAACAAAAAGGAGAGGAAGAATGACAGCAGACAAAATTCTAAACAATGATATTGAACTGGACTTGATTTTGCAGCGCCAGATTGATGTCCCAAAAGATAAGGTATGGAAAGCGCTCACGGAGCCGGAACTTGTAAAAGAGTGGTTTTGTCCGAAGCCTTGGAAAACAACTGAATGCCGCATTGATTTACGCCCCGGCGGAGAATTTTACACAAATATGCAAGGGCCGGATGGTGAAGGCCATTCCGGGGCAAGCTGCTTTCTGGAGATTGTGCCGCAGGAACGGCTGGTCTGGACGACCTCATTGCAACCCGGATATCGGCCCAGCCCCCTTCCTGCTACCGACGCTCACTCATGCGAGAGCCTTATGTTTACATGCATCATCACGCTGGCTGAGAAAGATGGCGGCACAAAATATGTCGCCCATGTCATGCACAGTACACCGGAGCAGAAAATACAACATGAAGAAATGGGCTTTGAGGAAGGCTGGGGCGCGACGATTACGCAACTGGAAGAATTGCTAAAACATGAAAAGGTGTAAACGATGACAAAAGCACAACCGAAGCCGAACCAGTTTGCCCTTCAGATTGAACGTATTTTCGATGCGCCGCGCGAGCGGGTCTGGAAAGCGTGGGTAGACAAAGACATGGTTTTGCAATGGGGCGGGCCGCGTGATTATCCCTTGGTAAAAACAGAAGCGGATATGCCTTTCGACCCGTCCCGCATGGCATATGGCGGG
>Ga0210044_10009242_pt1 | contig 12050 bp, 8 predicted proteins | sample CryGey13umfilter_2_FD_183959 | JGI IMG/M metagenome (GOLD analysis project Ga0210044, IMG submission 183959) | Groundwater microbial communities from aquifer in Utah, USA - Crystal Geyser 4/9/14 3 um filter (SPAdes) (version 2) | ecosystem: Environmental > Aquatic > Deep subsurface > Groundwater... | reverse complement strand
CGTCGCGGGACGCGACTCAGATGTCGAGATTCGTGACGTCGAGGGCGTTCTTCTCGATGAACTCCCGTCGCGGCTCGACCACGTCGCCCATCAGCACGGTGAACAGCTCCTCGGCCTGCACCGCGTCATGGATGCGGACCTGGAGCAGCGTGCGCGTCTCGGGATCCATGGTCGTCTCCCACAGCTCCTCCGGGTTCATCTCGCCCAGGCCCTTGTAGCGCTGGATGCCGAGCCCGCGTCGCGCGCGTGCGTCGACCCACGCCCACAGGTCGTCGATGTCACCGATGGAGGACGCCTCGCCCGTGGGCTCACCGTCCTTGCCCAGCACGAAGCCCGAGAAGGGCGGCGTACCGAGCGTGAGGATGCCCGCGTGGATGTTGCGCAGCTCCGCGAAATCTCCACTCGAGAGCAGACCGAAGTCGACCACGCTGTCTCGCTCGGCGATGCCCGCGCGCGTGGTCACGATGATGCGTTGACGGCCGGGCTGCAGATCCTCTTCGCGGCGAAACGCCACCGGCACCAGGTCGGGATGGCGACGACCGATGCAGGCCTCCACGGCCTGCATGGCGGCGTCCACCTTCGTCACGTCGCTCAGTCCACCCGGGTCGAGCGTCGTCTCCCGCACCAGCGCTTCGAGCACCGCGGGTTCAGCCCGACGGTGCATCTTGCCGAGCAGCACGCGCCAGCGACGCACGTCGTCGAGCAGCCGCAGAAGCGGCGCGCCAGCGAGGGCGATGCCCTGCTCCGTCTGCACGCGCAGGCTGTCGATCCCGAGGTCGATCAAATAGCGATCGAGCTCGTTGTCGTCGGCGATGTAGCGGACCTTCTTGCCCTTCTTCACCTTGTAGAGCGGAGGCTGGGCGATGTAGAGATAGCCGCGATCGATCAGCTTCGGCATCTGTCGATAGAAGAACGTCAGCAGCAGCGTGCGGATATGCGATCCGTCGACGTCGGCATCCGTCATGATGATGACGTGGTGATAGCGCAGCTTGTCGATGTCGAAGTTGTCGCCGCCCTCGACGCCACAGCCGAGCGCCGTGATCAAGGTGCCGATGGCCGCGCTCGAGAGCATGCGCTCGAAGCGCGCGCGCTCCACGTTCAGGATCTTGCCGCGCAAGGGAAGGATCGCCTGGAACCGCCGGTTGCGGCCCTGCTTGGCGCTGCCACCGGCAGAGTCACCCTCGACGATGTAGATCTCGCTCTCGCTCGGATCCTTGCTCTGACAGTCCGCGAGCTTGCCCGGGAGCGTGGTGGCGTCGAGCACGCCCTTGCGCTGCACGAGCTCGCGCGCACGTCGAGCGGCCTCACGCGCCTTGGCCGCGATGATCGCCTTGCCGACGATCTTCCGCGCCTCGATCGGGTTCTCCTCGAAGTGCTCGGCGATGCGATCGGCGACGACGCCCTCTACGATGCCCTTCACCTCGCTGGAGACTAGCTTGTCCTTGGTCTGGGACGAGAAGGAGGGATCGGGATGCTTCACCGACAGCACGGAGGTGAGGCCTTCGCGCACGTCCTCGCCGGCGAGAGGGCTCTTGAGATCCTTGAGTAGATTCTCCTGCTGCCCGTAGTTGTTGATCGTCCGCGTGAGCGCGGCCCTCAAGCCCGTGAGGTGCGTCCCGCCGTCACGATTGTACACGTTGTTGGTGTAGGGGAAGATCGACTCGTTGTAGGCGTCGGTCCACTGCAGCGCGATCTCGACCTCGACGCCGTCACGCTTGTCGTCGATGTAGATGACGGGCTCGTGCAGCGGCGTCTTGCTCTTGTTCAGCGTCTGCACGAACTCGCGGATGCCACCCTCGAAGTGGTGCTGCTCCACTCGATCGTCGCGCTCGTCGGTCAGCGTGATGACGAAGCCCGCGTTCAAGAAGCTGATCTCGCGCAGGCGGTTGTTCAACAGGTCGAAGTTGAACTCCGTCATGGAGAAGATCTGCGGATCCGGCTTGAAGGTGATCGTGGTGCCGGTCTCGAGCGTGTCGCTGACGGCGGCCAACGGCGCCTGCGGGACGCCGCGCACGTACTCCTGCGTCCAGAGCTTGCCCTCGCGACGGACGGCCATGCGCAGCCACTCGCTGACGGCGTTCACGGCGCTGACGCCCACGCCATGCAGACCGGCGGAGACCTTGTAGCTGTCGTTGTCGAACTTGCCGCCCGCGTGGAGCTGCGTCATCACGACCTCGGCCGCGCTGACGCCCTTGGCGTGCATGCCGACGGGGATGCCTCGACCGTGGTCCACGACCGTCACCGAGTTGTCGGTGTGGACCGTGACCTCCATGCTGGCGTTCTGCCCCGCGAGGTGCTCGTCCACGGCGTTGTCGACGACCTCCCACACCAGATGGTGCAGGCCCGAGCCGTCGTGCGGATCGCCGATGTACATGCCGGGCCGCTTGCGCACGGCCTCGAGTCCTTCGAGGACCTGGATGTTGCTCTGATCGTATTCCGCTTCGCGCGACGCTCGCGCGGCGGGGGTTTCGATTTCGGTCATGAAGGGGCTCGCCGGGGGAACGGCCATTTCCGAGGAAAGCGGAAGAAAACCGGCGGTTCGGCATCATAGCCCCTTGCATTCCTCGGCGCAAGCCTGGTTAACGCATATAACCCATTGAAATCACGTCACTAATTCGTGGTCCCAACCCCTTCTTCGGCCCTCGCGGCGAGGGCGTCGAGTCGGGCCCGCACGAGCTTCGGACGGATCACCCCTTTGTACACGTAGAGCGAGGCCGAGAGGTCGTCCGGAAGGACCTCCTCGCTGACCCTCAAGCGGGCGGGAACCGCGAACACGAAGGGCGCTCCGGCACCCGCCTCGAGCAGATCGATGCGCCGGAAGACCGCCTCGCGACTCCAGTAGCCGAGCACCTCGAGGTGCGCCGTGAAGCCGCTCTCCGCATGCACGAAGGTGAGATCCGGCACCAGCACGCCCACCCCAGGCAGGGAGAAGATGCGAGTCGCCCTAGCCACGCGCCACGGGCCCGCGTCCTGCTCGAAGCTCGCCAAGAGCGCGGCCACCTCGTCCGGGAGCGACGCCTCCGGCGCACCGCCCGCGGCACAATGCGTCCCGCCCTCGAGGGCGAAGCGAAGACTGCGGCGCTCCTTTCCCCAACGCACGGTCGCCGACATGCTGAAGCGCTCGGTCTCCCGGAGCACGGGCATCAGCATCGCCAGGGAGAGCCCGTACTTGGTGACGGCCGAGAACAGGCTGAAGGGACCGTCCACCTCGATCTGATAGGCGCCCGAGGGCAGCGGCTCCGCGCGGTGCAGCAGGCGCAGGAACTTCAGCTTGCGGAAGAAGTGGCGATAGGCCGCGGGAGAGCTCTCGTGCACGACCACCACCACGCGCTCGGCCTTGAGCAGCACGGCCTGCTCGCTCGAGAGCTCGTAGAGCGTCAGCAGCGCGTCGCCCGTGATGCGGTCGAAGCCGATCAGGCGGTGGTTCTCCTTCAGGTCCGCGTACAGCAGATGCGTCAGCTCCTCGCGCGTGACCTGCTCTTCGCGCGCCATGTCGTCGAGCAACGCCTCGCGGTCCAGGTGGCCCACGCCCGCGAGCGCTCGCCGGTCGGCGGCGGCGCGCGAGAAGACGCGATGGCGCAGCTCGCTCGGATCGTGATCGAGCTGGGACTCGAACTCGCAGCGGTCGAGCACGAGCTTGACCAGGCCACCCGCGAGCTTTGCGTCACGCGCGGGAAAGGGGACGAGGTCGAACTCGTCCATCAGCTCACTGCGGTCACAGCCGACGTTGGATTCGGCGATGCGGACGTAGCGCGAGGCCAGCGCCGCAGCCTCGCTCCGAGCCTCGGGCTTGATCGGGACGAGGCGCAGCTCCTCCCTCACGCGGCGCACGCGGACGAGGTCAGCGGTAAGCACTGTGTTCCCTCCGTCGCTGAGAGGTGAAGGTCTCGCTCGTGTCGGCGGTCACCAGCTCGTAGAGCACGGCGCGCTTGTCGCCTCGCTTGCGCAGCACGCGCCCCAGTCGCTGCACGTGCTCACGGACGGAGCCACTGCCGGAGACGATGATGGCCACGTTCGCGTCGGGCACGTCCACGCCCTCGTTGAGCACCTTGGAGGTGACGACGGCTCGGTACGTGCCCTCGGCCAGGCCCGCGAGGATGCGGCTGCGTTCCGTGACCTTCGTCTGATGGGTGATGGCGGGAACCAGGAACAGGCGGCTGATGTCGTAGGCCGTGCGATTGTCCTGCGTGAAGAGGATGGACCTGTCGGAGGCGTGCAGGCTGAGCAGGTGGGCCACCACGGCGATCTTCGCCTTGGCGGAGAAGGCGATGCTGCGCTGGAGGCGGTACGCCGCCATGGCTCTTCGACCCGCCTCGGAGAAGGCGGAGCGCTTGATGAATTCGCCCCAACCGTTGGGATCGCTCATGCGGATGCCCTGCGAGGTGACGAAGTCGCGGTAGGTCGCGCGCGCTTCGTCGTGGGCCGCGCGCTCCTGAGGCGAGAGATCGACCGAGATGCGCTCCGTCTCGTAGTCCGCGAGCCACTCGCCGCTCATCTCCGTGATGTCACGACGGTAGACCGTCTCGCCCACCAGCCGAGGCATGCTCGCCTCGCGCGCGTCGGCGCGCTCGGGCGTGGCCGTCAGCCCGAGACGGAAGGGCGCCAGGCACAGCTCCGCGGCGAGCGAGTAGGTCTCGCCCGGCAGGTGATGACACTCGTCGAAGATCACCAGCCCGAAGCGATTGCCAAAACGCTCCATGTGCAGATAGGCCGAGTCGTAGGTCGTTACCGTCAGCGGCGCGACGCGATAGTCACCGCCGCCGATCACGCCCACGTCGTCCCCGAAGGTCACGCGCAACAGCTCGTACCATTGCGCCACCAGATCGAGCGTCGGCGCCACGACCAGCGCCGCGCGCTTGCAGCGCTCGATGGCCATGACGGCCACGTGCGTCTTGCCCGCACCCGTCGGCAGTACCACCACGCCGCGGCCTCGCGCCTTCCACCACGCGTCGAGCGCTCCTTTTTGAAAGGGCCGTGGCTCACGGTGGACCAGGCTGCCGACCTCGAGCGTCGGGTAGTTTCGCGCCTCGTCCTCGTAGGGCACGCCCGCCGCGCGCAGCGCCAACACCAGCTCCGCGTAGACAAGCGCCGGCGCGCGATGAGAGTCCGTGCGCGCGTCCCAGACGCACTCGCTCGGGCGCAGCTCCGCGGGCAGCTCTCCTCGCAGCTCGAGCGTGCCCGAATCGAAACGCAACGTGAGCATGGGCGCATCCTGCCCCGCGACAGCGCAAGCCACAATGGGCGTGGCGCGAGTTGGCGCCTTCGACGCTTGGCTACACGTCGCCGAGGCAGACGTATTTCAGCTCGGTCCACTCGTCGATGCCGGCGCGGCCACCCTCGCGACCCAGGCCGCTCTGCTTGATGCCGCCGAAGGGCGCCTCGCTGGTGGAGATCGTGCCCGAGTTGGCGCCGACCATGCCGTACTCGAGCGCCTCCGCGACGCGATGCACGCGGCCCACGTCACGCGCGTAGAAGTAGGCGGCGAGCCCCGCCGTGGTGTCGTTGGCCAAGCGCAGACCCTCCTCCTCCGTGTCGAAGCTGGCCAGCGCGGCGACGGGGCCGAAGGTCTCCTCACGGTTCAGGAGCGCGTCCTCCGCCACGCCCTCGATCAACGTCGGTTGAAAGAAGCCCGCGCCTCGCGCGTGACGTCCGCCACCCAGGACCACGCGTGCGCCGCCCTCCATGGCGTCCTCGACGTGAGCCTCGACCTTGGCGATGCCGCGAGCGTCGATCAGCGGGCCGACCTGCGCGCCTACCTCGAGGCCCGAGGCCACCATCAGCTCGTCGATGCGCGCGGCCAGGCGATCGCGAAACTCGTCGTGCACACCGCGCTGCACGAGGATGCGGTTGGCCGCGATGCACGTCTGACCCGCGTTGCGGAACTTCGCGACCATGGCGCCGCGCACGGCGGAGTCGAGGTCCGCGTCGTCGAAGACCAGGAAGGGCGCGTTGCCGCCCAGCTCGAGGGAGACCTTCTTGAGCGTGGCCGCGCAGTCGCCGTAGAGCTTGCGACCCACGGCCGTGGAGCCCGTGAAGGAGAGGGCGCGCACACGTGAGCTTCCGGTGAAGACGGCGCCGACCTCGGCCGCTCCTTCGCGATCCGTGGGCACGACGTTGAGCACACCGGCGGGCAATCCGGCGCGTCGACCGAGCTCGGCCAGCGCCAGGGCCGAGAGCGGCGTCGCCTCGGCGGGCTTCACCACCACGGCGCAGCCCACGGCCAGGGCGGGCGCCACCTTCCGCGTGATCATCGCGCAGGGGAAGTTCCAGGGCGTGATGGCCGCGCCCACGCCGATGGGCTGACGCAACACGCTGATTCGGCTGTCCTCGCGGTGGGCCTGGATGATCTCGCCGTACACACGGCGCGCCTCCTCGGAGAACCACTGCACGAAGGAGGCGGCGTAGGCGATCTCGCCGCGCGCCTCGGCCAGCGGCTTGCCCTCCTCTCGCACCATCAACACGGCCAGGTCCTCGCGATGTTCGAGCATCAGCTCGTACAGACGCCGCAGCACGTCACTGCGCGCCTTGGCCGTCCAGCTCGCGAAGCCGGGCTGCGCCTGCGCGGCCGCGTCGACGGCGGCCTGCGCCTCCGCCTCTCCACAACGCGCCACCTCCGCCAACAGCTCACCGCTCGCAGGATCGAGGACGGGAAAGCTCGCGCCCGCGCCCGCCGGCACGAACTCACCGGCGACGAAGGCCAAGCTGGACAGAAGCCGCGGATCGTTCAGCTGCATGCCGAAGGCATACACCGGCTCTCGAGCTTGCGAAACCGCGGGCCCGACGCCTGCAGATCGCGCCCTAGGGACAGAAGCTCGCGGCCGCCGTGCAGGTGCTCCGATCCGAGGTGCAGCTCGAGTTGAGGGACGTCGCCTCGAGCGTGCCAGCGAGATAGAAGGTGCTTCCGTCCGTGTCGCGAATGCGGAAGCGGCTGCGGTAGTGACCCAGCGAATCGAGGGTGCAGGGACTCGCGCCGTACTCGAAGCTCCACTGGTCCGTGCCGCCCGCGCCGATGGTGCCCGACTCGCCGTCCGCGTAGGTCGCGCCTGCGCAGCTCGAGTGCAGATTCTCCTTGGTCCACGTCGCGCCGGGCCGGCCGAAGACGTCCTCGCCCAAGGCGCCGAGGGAAGCCGAGCTGGTCATGTAATCGAAGTTCATGTCCAGGCAGCTGAGCGTGGATTGATAGAGCGCGCGATAGCCCCAGCAGTAGTCGTGGACGCACTCGTTCGTCGTCCCGGTGCAACGCGCGTTGGTATCCGCGCAGCTCGAGTACGAGCCCCAGGTGCAATCGGAGGCGCAGGTCCGCGAGCGCGTGCCGCAGACGCCACAGTTGACGTTCTGGACCTGACCTGGCGTGCAGACGCCGGTGCAGCCCGCGCTGGGGCAGTAGCCGGCGGCCGCCGTGCAGGTGCTCCGATCCGAGGTGCAGCCCGAGTTGCGGGCCGTCGCCTCGAGCGTGCCCGCGAGGTAGAAGGTGCTTCCGTCCGTGTCGCGAATGCGGAAGCGGCTGCTGTAGTGACCCAGCGAATCGAGGGTGCAGGGACTCGCGCCGTACTCGAAGCTCCACTGGTCCGTGCCGCCCGCGCCGATGGTGCCCGACTCGCCGTCCGCGTAGGTCGCGCCTGCGCAGCTCGAGTGCAGATTCTCCTTGGTCCACGTCGCGCCGGGCCGGCCGAAGACGTCCTCGCCCAAGGTGCCGAGGGAAGCCGAGCCGGAGATGTAGTCCCGATTCATGTCCAGGCAGGAGAGCGCCGACTGCTCGAGGGCCTGGTAGCCCCAGCAGTAGTCGTTGATGCACTCCGTGCCAGGGCCGGTGCAGCGCGCGTCGTCGTCCGTGCAGCTCGAGTAGCCGCCCCATGTGCAGTCGGAGCGACAGGTGCGCGTATGCGTGCCGCAATTTCCGCACCCGTTCGAGTCCACCTGGCCCGGGCTGCAGACGCCCGAGCACGACGCGTCGGGCACGCTGGTGTCAGGTCGACCCGAGTCGAGTCTCCCAGAGTCCGGCGTGCCGGCGTCGGGCATACCCGCGTCGGGTAGCGCGATGCAGCCGCTGCCTTCGACGCAGATGAAGCCCGGTTCGCAGGCACCGATGCGTGACGCCGTGAGGCACACGCCCTCGACGCAGCGCGCCTCGGCGCAGATGGAGCTCGGCGGCGTGCACTCGGAGTCGGCGGCGCACTCGGCCATGGTGCAGGAGCCATCTCCGCAGGAAGGCGGCACGCAGAGTCCATCCTGACACTCCGTAGCCGTCGGATCCCCACCGACGGCGGGGCAGGTGACGCCACCGCAGTTCCGCGTCAGCGCCACGACGACTCCCGTGACGCCGTGAGCCTGGACGGCGACGCGACGCGAGAGCAGCTCTTCGCCCGAGCGCCCACGAAGGGTCGCACGCACGATGTGGGCGCCCTCGGGTACGGACCCGATCTCCGCGGCACGCACGCCCCGCACGAGATCGTCGCCCACGTTCAAGCTGCGACGCGTCAGCGCCGCGCCTGGCAGGGTCTCCACGACCACGTCGACCTCCACCGCCTCGACGCCCGCGACGAAGTCGGAGCGCACGTCGATCACGAGTGAGGTCGAGCCGCTCGAACACGCGGCGAGCAGCAGCCCGAGGAGCCACGAGTGTCGGACGACATGGCCTAGCGTGCGGGCGGGAGAGTACATCGATGCCATTGTATCGACCCACCCAGTGCAGAACCAGTGCCCCGCCTGGCGCACGCGCGAACCTTCAGCCCGCAGATCGGTCGGCGCAGCAGCGAAAGCCCGTCGAGTAGTCCCAATGGCTCGAGTCGTGGGCCGTCGTGCGGTAGAGGCAGCCGTTTCCGTTCAGTACCGTGTCCACGTAGAAACCGCCGCGGAAGGTGCCGGCCGGATCCGAGGTCCATTCATGCAGGTTCCCCATCATGTCGAGGGGACCGTCCTCGCTGACGCAGCCCGGATGTGTGCCCGTGCGCGCGAGGCTGTCGGGCAGCTGATCGATGCAGGGGTTGCCCAACATGCTCCAGATCCAGGAGGCGCTGGTGCCGAAATACTGGATGGCCGGGTGCACGGCGCGCGCGTCGTTGCACACGCCGTCCATGCGCGTGTCGCCGTAGGGATAGGTGCTGGCCGCGGAGCCCTGGCAGGCCCGCAACCACTCGCTGTCGGTGCACAGCCGCTTGCCCGCTTCGGCGCAGGCGGACGCCGCTTGCAGTCCGTTGATATAGGCCTGTGGGACGGCGTCGGGCAGGGAGAGGGCTCGCACGCGCGCGTCGCCCGGATTCCAGTAGGGCGACCAGGGGCTCAGGCTGCCGTCGCTCGCGACCAACGACAACGCGTCCTCGTAGCGGTCGACGCACAGGCTCGCGCCCACGGGGAGCATGCCGTCGGGACAGCCACCGACGCCGGGCTCCTCGACCAAGCCGACGTTGGGCTGGGGCATCGCCGACTCGTCGCAGGCGGTCGCGGTGGTTGGCGCGCAGCACTGGACCTCCGTGGGGCCCGGGCAGAGGCCGGGGGTGGGCGAGCGATCTCCCGTGCACAGCGCAACGTCGATGCACACGCCGGGCACGCCACCCACGGCGCATGGGACGCCCGCGTCGCCCATGGAGCCATCGCTGGTGGCGGCGTCCATCATCGCCGCGTCGGTCAGGCCTGAGTCGGAGAGCGCGGCGTCGAAGCCGGCGCCGTCCACCGTCGCGTCCGCCGCAGCAGCCTCCATCGACGCGTCCGAGCTGGCGTCGCGGGGTGAGGCGTCGGGTGCCACGCCACTACCCGCGCATGCGGCCAGGACGAAGAGCGAAGCCAAGACCAGGCGACGGAACATGAGCCAGACATAGCAGCCCGCGCGCCCCGAGGGGAGATGCCGGCGCATCTGGCGTATGCTCGGGCATGCCGTTGATCCTGGTCGTGGGCGGCCTGCTGGCCGCTCTCTTCTTCTTCGTGGTCGTCCCACGCATGAACGAGCTCTTCTTGATCTCGGTACGCGACGGCAAGCTCTTGGTCGTGCGGGGTCGCGTTCCCGTGCGCCTGCGCCAGGACTTCGCGGAGGTGACGCGCCGCGCCGGCGTGAAGCGCGCGAGCATTCGAGCCGTGCGTGAGAGCGGACACGCTCGCCTGATCCCGAGTGGTGTCGACGAGGGCACGGCCCAGCGCCTGCGCAACGCCTTCGGCATCCACCCCGTGCAGCGCCTGCAGGCGGCGCCACTGCTCCCCAATCGCAACCTCGGTCAGATCCTCGGCTTCGCCTGGCTGGCCTGGCTGATCGCCGGAAGCCGCCGCGGAGGAACTCAGTAGGTATAGAAGCCTTCGCCCGACTTTCGACCGAGCTTGCCCGCGCGCACCATCTGACGCAGCAGCGCCGGAGGTCGGAACTGCTCGCCGAGCTCGGCGAAGAGGTGCTCCATGATCGAGAGGCGCACGTCGAGACCGACCAGATCCGTGAGCTTCAACGGCCCCATGGGGTGGCGGTAGCCGAGCTCCATGGCCTTGTCGATGTCCGCCGGGCTGGCGACTCCCTGCTCCACCATGCGGATGGCCTCGCAGCCGAGGATGATGCCCAAACGGCTGGTGGCGAAGCCCGGCCAGTCGCGCACGACGATGGGCTGCTTGCCGAGACGCTCGCCGAAGGTGGTCGCCCGCGCGATGGACTCGTCACTGCTGCGCATGCCGCGCACCACCTCGAGCAGCTCCATCAGGGGCACGGGGTTGAAGAAGTGCATGCCCACGACGCGCTCGGGCCGTGAAGTCGCGCCCGCGATCTCGGTGACGCTCAGGCTCGAGGTGTTGGTCGTCAACAGCGCGTGCTCGGGCGCCAGGCGGTCTAGCTCGAGGAAGGTGGAGAGCTTCAGCTCCATGATCTCGGGGATCGCCTCGACGACCAGATCGGTGTCCGCCACGGCCTCCTCGAGCGAGGTCGTGGTGCGGATGCGCGCGCGCGTCGCGTCGGCCTCGGCTTGGCTCGTTCGCTGCTTCTTCACGAAGCGGGCCAGGCTCACCTCGATGGCCTCGAGGCCCTTCTCGAGCGCAGGCTCGGCGACGTCGCGCATGACCACGTCGACACCGATCGAGGCGCAGGCCTGGGCCACGCCGTTGCCCATCGTTCCGGCGCCGAGGACGGCGACTCGCTGGATTTTCTCGTTGCCCATGACGACTCCCGCCACGGCTTCCACGGCCGCGGCGCCGGGAGACTAGCACGCGTCCTGGGCTCAGCTCTGCGGCTTCTCCACCCATGCGCCCTCGGCAGGCTGCGCGGGCTCGTCGGGCGCGATGCCGCGCGGCGCACCGAGCTCGGCGCCGATGCTGAACTGCAGGGTGCCCCAGCTGGCGGAGCCGGCGTAGAACTGACCGAAGCCGATCGGGAAGCCGTACTGGGCGCGCAGCAAGAGACCTCCAGGCACGTGACCCGTCACGCCGAAGAAGGGCACGGCGCCCACCTCGCCCGCGGTGATGGTGGAGCCACTGCGCTGCAGGTCGTCGAAGCCGATGTTCTTCATCGAGTTCTGGACCGACACACCGCCGAAGAGATCGACGTAGTCGTTCAGCCCCACGGTGCCGCCCAGGGAGAGGGCGAACAATGCCTGCACGTCTCGTCCGCTGTCGACCAGGTGGTAGTTGGAGGCGCTCGGATCGAGCAAGGCTTCGACACTGGTCAGGCCATCGTTCCGCTCCCAGACCGCGTAGGGCACGCTCACGAAGGAGAGCGCGAAGCCCGCGCCGAAGCCCCAGGTCATGTGCCCGCCGTCGATCGGTCCGCCGAAGTGCAGTGAGACGTTGGGTCCAAAGCCGTACAGGCTCTCGTTCTCCATCGGAGGCGTCCCCGCCGCCGTGCCCTGCGACATGCTCGAGTGGGCGTAGGAGACCTGCGGGCCGACGGCGAAGTGACGCCCGATGGCGAAGCGCGCCTGACCGCTGAACTCGGTGCGCGCCGCGTGCAGCGCGGGATCACCCACCTGCGGCGCGTAGTCCGTGTCGACGTCACCGGTGGAGACCTCGCCGATCAGCTCGACGCCACCGCGCACGGGCTGCGTCAGGGAGTCGCCGTGGGGCGTCGGCACGAAGGCCGTGCGGCGGTA
>Ga0210044_10009240_pt1 | contig 12051 bp, 11 predicted proteins | sample CryGey13umfilter_2_FD_183959 | JGI IMG/M metagenome (GOLD analysis project Ga0210044, IMG submission 183959) | Groundwater microbial communities from aquifer in Utah, USA - Crystal Geyser 4/9/14 3 um filter (SPAdes) (version 2) | ecosystem: Environmental > Aquatic > Deep subsurface >... | reverse complement strand
TGGCAATTTAACTTCGAGCCAGCAGCCGTTCTTGTTCATTGTAGTTACGCAGTCCATTGCCATTAGCGATATCTGCACTTTAATATTGCCGCCTCGTTTTCGAAATGTCACTTCAGGCACGGTAATCCAGCCGTAACGGGCGTCGAACAGGGCGCAAGGAGCCGGCAGGGCACGAACCGCCAGCGCTGCGGCCAACCAGACCGGTCCGCGACCATAGATGGCGCAAGGTTCAGCGGCAGGGACGAGGCTACCGATGCGGGCGAGATGCCCAGGTTCCCATTTCGCTCCGGCTCCGGTGGATGGCACATCTAATTTGAGCGCCAGTTCCCGCTCGTTGACGGCCGGGAATGGAGCATGGCGTAAGTGTTCCTGCTCGAGGATGCTGGCATCATAACGGCAAATGCCGGCCACCCGGTCCAGCAGCGCCCCGAAGGTCTCGCCCACCTTCTGCCTCTCCCGTTCCAGGCCGCTGATCGAGCCGCGCAGCACCGGATGGGAGGTCTCCACCTTCTCATCCCCATCCAGGTTCGAGCGCAGTTCCGCGATGGGCAGCAGGTCCATTCCGGCAATCAGTTCCTGCCATTGTCGGAGTTCGTCGTCGGTGCGATAGAGCAGGATAGAATGTGTGCAGGCTTTCAAGATACCGAGTTGCTCTCCCTGCGGGCGGCCGCCCACATCCACCAGGAGCGGCAGTAAGCGGCTTTCGATGGCGGCGCGCATGTGATCCACGAATTGCGGCGAGTAACCGGTCTTGTGTTGCAAGCGCAGGGTGCGCACCAGGTCGGATTTGCCCGCCAGGAACCAATCGCCCTCGCCATCCGGCGCGGCGCGCAGCAGATAATGGGCAACGCCCAGTTCTCGCAGTCGCTGGGTGAGTAAAAAGGCCAGCACCGACTTTCCGCAGTGCGGCGGGCCGGCCAGCAGGATTGCAGGAAACAGGTTTGTACGCATCATACTTTGTAAGCCCTCCGGCGAAAAAGGAATGATATGGGTGATCAGACCACGCTGGTAGCGACATTAGGCGGGCAGCCGCAGATTGTCACCTTTACCCTCGACCTGCTCCTGGCGCAGGGTGAGACGGTAGACCAGGTTGTCGTTGTGTACCTGGCCTCCGGGCAGCGCTACCAAGAAGCCTACCAACGCCTGGCCGGTGAGTTCATTGCCGACCGTTACGCCAACCAGACCTGTCACCTGCGTGGCGAGCCGGTGCGGGACGGCGCATCCCAGGCGTTGGCAACCTCGGGGCAGACGCTGGCGGATGTGATCACGCCCAACGAGGTGGAGGCGGTGCGCCGGAAGGTCCACCAACTGCTGGCAGATTTGAAGGATCAGGGTCAGCGTATCCACCTCAGCTTGAGCAGCGGGCGGCGCGTCATGGCGTTGATTGCTCTCTCGGCGGCGATGCAGTACCTGACGCCCATGGATCGTGTCTGGCACATTTATACCCCATCCGACCTGACCGAGCAAGCGCGGGGAGGGGCGATCATGCACGCCCGACCCGATGCCGGAATTCGCCTCGTACCTGTTCCATTTGTACCCTGGGCGGCTTACTTCCCCGGCCTGGCACCCCTCCTTTCCAGTTCGCCGCAGGAGATGCGCGAAGCCGCGCTGACCTGGTTGAGCGAGGCCGAACGGGAGCGCTGCCGGCAAGTCTGGGATTCGCTGACGCCGCGCCAGCGGGACGCGCTGCGCGCTTTCGCCAACGGGATGGGCCGTCAGCAAGCCGCCTCCTGCCTGAAGGTGACGGTCTACACGGTGGATGATCACCGTGACGTGATCTTGCGGCGCTGCCGGGAGGTTTGGGGAGAAGAACATGAAGGCGATTTCGATCTATACTTCCTGAGAGGCCGTTTCTGGCCGTTCTTGCGAGGGTTGGAGGAAGTGTAGTTGGGTGGTTGGGTAGTTTCGTAGTTTGGTAGTTGGGTAGTTTGAGAGTTTTGTAGTTTGAAAGTCGAATAGTCTGATAGTCGGATGGACGTATAGTCCGATAGTCTTATGGTCTGATGGTGATATATGGAAAGTGAAGGAAGTGTAGCGTGAAAGGCGGAGGTTGTCATCCCGAAACGTGGGGAGGAAATTCCCTGCGGGGAGGGATGACGGGAGAGGATGTTGGTTGGTATAGTGGAGAGTGAACAGTTATCAGTCAACAGTGTTAGTTGTTCAGTAAGCCAGAGGCAGAAGGGAGTATACGCATGAAATACTTATTCGTCTGTGCAATCGGCCCGGTGCAGGATTTCATCGCCACAGCCCGCCGAAGCCGCGACCTGTGGTACGGCTCGTGGATGTTGAGCGAGTTATCCAAAGCCGCGGCGAAAAAGGTGGATGTACTATTTCCAAAATCGCTTGTATTCCCAGATCCAGCCCTATTGGAAACAGGAAGCCGGCTTAATGTTCCCAACAAAATTTCAGCCATATTTGAAGAAGACCCGGGGCAGCGTGGGGAAGAGGTCAGGGAAGCGGTTGCGTTCCGCATGGAGGAATTGGGAGAAGATGCGCTCAAACCAGTGAAAGACCGGATTGATTATCCTCTTGCCCAACAACAGATCAAAGATTTACTAGAATTCTACTGGGTGAGCGTGCCCTTCCAATCGGACAAAGATTACCCCGAAGCACGCGACCGCGCCGAAGCGTTGCTGGCTGCCCGCAAAGCCACCCGCGATTTCAAACAGGCCGAAGGAAGGAATGTGCCCAAATCCTCGCTGGATGGGGCACGCGAATCGGTTATTCCAAAATCTGAATACCCGGAGAGAAATGAGCCTATCGCTGCGAAGGAAAAGAAAATCCAAAACCTTTACAGGCATTACCATGCCCGTCAGGGTGAGCAACTCTCAGGCGTGGATCTGCTAAAGCGGCTAGGGGAACGAAAAAACGAACCGGACTTCAAAAGCACTTCAGATATGGCTGCTATTCCGTTCTTGGAACGGGTGGAGCGGGAAAAGGGGAAAGGCAAAGATCGTGAGTTGCTTGGGAAGATACGAACTCTGCTCGAACAATCTGATTGGGATATCGACGAAGCAGAAGAGGAATTGGTTTTCGATAGCCGCCTGTCAGATTGGGTGCCTGCCGGGAAGCAGCAGGATGACCTTCGCAAAGGAATTGCAGATTTGCTGAAAGAATATACTAATGAAAAATTCAGTCCCAATCCGTATTACGCTCTCATCGCCGCAGATGGAGACAACATGGGCGTGGTCATTGATGCCCAACAGGATCCCAAAGCCCATCGCGATCTTTCGGGCGCATTGAGCCAATTTGCAGCGGACGTACCTGGAATTGTCGAAGATGAAAAGACAAATGGCGTACTCATCTACGCGGGTGGAGATGATGTGCTGGCTTACTTGCCGCTGAACACCGTTCTGAATTGCGCGGCGCAACTGGAAAAAGTTTTCCGTGAAAAATTGGCTAGGTTTACTGCCCTAAAAGAGGGTGAGATCATCTCCCCGACACTCTCTATCGGCATCATCATCGCCCACCACCTGGAGCCGCTTTCCGATGTGCTGGAACTAGCGCGCAGTGCCGAAAGGGAGGCCAAGCAGGAGAAAGGCAAGAACGGCCTCGCCATCACCCTGCGGAAGCGCGGCGGCGCAGACCGTACAATTAGCGGCAAATGGGGCATGTTTGATGAGCGCTTAAAGGAGTTGATAAAACTTTACTCCACAAAAGCCATCAGCGGCGGAACCGCCTACGAATTGCAAAAACTCCACCGTGATTTGTCCGGCACAGGCATTCCTGCGGATGGGCTGGCTAAGGAAGCCCTGCGGATTGTGAAACGGAAGAGGGAATCCGGCGGGGAAGAAGATATCAAGAAAGAAGTAAAGGACGCCTTCAAGCAATGGCTCGTTACCGATGGCATTCCGCTGGATGAATTGGCGAAAGAAATGATCATTGCCGGTATGTTCAAGGGCGATGCAGAACCGCTCGCTGCGACTGATATATAGCAAAGGAGGCGACACTATGAGCCTGTGGTTGATCGTTCCGCGCGATCCCCTCATCTTCCGGGATGGCAAGCCGTTCACGGCAACACCCGGGGAGCGCGCAAAGTCAATGGTGTTTCCATATCCGTCCACGCTGGCTGGCGCAGTCCGTACAAGATCAGGCACGGATGCAGCCACTGGACAGTTCGATGCGAGCCGAATCGCTGAATTGCTTGGCAAGTCCATCCGTGGGCCGGTATTGGTAGAACTGAACAACGATGGTCAGATCGCTGAATGGTTTTTCCCCGCCCCGGCGGATGCCCTGCTTGTCGAGAAGGAGGGCGCTGTCAAGCGATTCTCCCTTGCGCCACTGAAATTGCCGGATGGAGCGGCTTCGGACCAGCAGAAGTTGAGTCTGGTCGGTCCGGTGGAAAATGTCAAAGACAAACCCCTTGCCCGCCCGCCGCGTTACTGGAACAAGAAGCGGATGGAAGCTTGGCTGGAAAACCCGGCAGAAGTAGACACGGTAACACCCGATGAACTGGGCATGCAAGGCCCGGCGCGCGAGACTCGCACCCACGTGAGTATTACTACGGATACGCAGACCGCCCTCTTCGGCGCACTGTTTCAAACTAGCGGGATGGAGTTTGTTGAATTGCAGCGTAAGTCGGATGAAACGCCGGAACTAAGTAAAACCCGCTCCCTAGCCCTGGCATTGGAAACGGATGCATTTATGCAGGAGGGAGTAATCTTTCTTGGCGGGGAGCGGCGAATTGCGCGTTTGGAAAAAGAAACCGGGAAATTGCCTGAATGCCCTGCTGCCATCCGGAAGACAATTGCCGCCCAAGGATCTTGCCGCTTGATCCTGGTCACCCCGGCCTGCTTCGAGAAAGACTATCGCCCCGTTTGGCTGGAGAGCGAATACGGCGTGAAGGTTCTGGCGGCTGCCCTGCCGCGTTACCAGACCATCTCCGGCTGGGATTATGAAAAAGGCGCGCCCAAGCCCACCCGCCGACTCGCGCCTGCCGGGAGTGTGTACTTCCTGAAATTCAACGAGCAGGCTGATATCGGAAAATTCATGAAGGAAGTATGGCTGCAATCCATAAGCGATGAGCAGCAATCACGCAACGACGGATTTGGGCTGGCCCTGCTGGGAACCTGGGATGGCGAATCGCGCGTGATGAAGATCAAACAGGAGGAGGTGAAATCATGAGCAGGAAACTACCGGATAATGTTCCTGTCCCACCAGTAAAATCGGTTGAAAAAACCGGCTGGGTGACACAGACCAGGAAATACAAGGTTATCACCCCGCTCTACGGTGGCGGCGAGGAGATCCAGAAGGCCGACTCGGTCACTGTGGTGCGCTCCACGGAGGTGCGCGGGCATTTGCGCTTCTGGTGGCGGGCGACGCGCGGCGGCGCTTTTGGTGGTAACCTGGAAAAGATGAAGCAACGCGAAGAAGAGATTTGGGGATCGCCAGGTGGGAAAGGAAAAGGGGGAAGAGAAAAACCGGGGCCGTCGAAAGTGATTGTGCGGATCATCGATTGGGGAAAAGGCGATCTCATCAAGAAAGTAAAAGACAAAAAAGGCAAAATGGTGGATATTGGGGACCCCGGTTCTACATGGAGTTACGTGGCATTTCCACTTCGTGAACAGGAAAATGAACCATCCGGGTCCGTTCTTTCAGATGTATATTTTGGCGTGGAAATTGCCTATCCACAAGATCTGGCAGGCGATGTTGAATCAGCCGTTTGGGCTTGGGAAACCTTTGGAGGAATTGGCGCACGAACGCGCAGAGGCTTCGGAGCATTGCTTTGCATGAAAGCCGTTCAAAATGGGAAAGATATTACTGCTCCATTGCCAGAACCCCAAAATGTAGTGCAAACAATCAAGAAGGGCATCAGCGACCACGTTGTTGCAGGTAAGTGGCCGGAAGGTGTGCCACATATATCTGAGAAAATCAGATTTTATGTAACACCCAAGAAAGAGAAGCCAGATTGGGCTTGGGAATATCTATTCAAAGCCTTACAGGACTTTCGCCAAAAGGATGCGCGGTATGACAGGAAGACCGGTAAGAAGAGTGAGTACGGGATGAGTCGCTGGCCTGAAGCCAATGCAATTCGTGTTGCTTTCGGTTTGTCGCCTAAATTCCCGGAAGGCATTCCGCATAAGATAATAAAGAAATTCCCACGGGGCGCCTTCGGACTCCCTATTGGCTTTGAAATGCACCATGACAAGAGTATCAGAGAACGACCGGAATTACGAGGCGTTGAGCATGACCGCCTCGCCAGCCCGCTCGTCTTGCGTCCCATTGCCTGTTCAGAAGGCGCAGTGGGGTTGGCAGCCATTCTGGAATGGGACCCTATGCCAGGCGATGAACGCTATACGCCGCCCGGCGGGTTGATTCTCAAAGACGCGCCTGGAGACCCGCAAGTGTTTAGCAAGCTCGAACCCGACGAAGCCGCCCAAATCCCGCCGCTTAAAGGCGAGAAGGATATTTTGCAAGCCTTTCTCAACTTTCTGGAAAAATCAGGAGGAACTAACTAATGGACGCTAAACTCATGTTCGTTCACGCACTTTCCCCCCTGCACGCCGGTACCGGACAGGGAGTGGGCGTGATTGATCTTCCCATCGCCCGTGAGAAAGCCACCGACATTCCCTTCCTGCCCGGCTCCACGCTCAAGGGCGTCTTCCGCGACGCTTGCAGCGATGATGAAAAGTGCATCCGGGTCTTTGGTCCGAAAACTACCAATGCCGACGACCACGCCGGGGCGGTGGTTTTCACTGATGCGCGGCTGCTGCTGCTTCCGGTGCGCAGCCTGAAAGGTGTCTTTGCCTGGGTCACTTCACCGCTCATGCTGCGCCGTCTGGCGCGCGACGCGGAGAACGTGCAAGGATTACCTCTACTACCGGAGCAAAACCTGTCTGTCGGTGAAAATGCCTGCCTGGTTTCGGATGAGGGTTGCGCGCTCAAGATGACCCTGGATGGCGCAGAGAAAGCCATCCTCGAAGACCTGCCCCTCGCAGTTGATGGATCGGCGGAGGTGAAAGCCTGGGCAGTTTGGCTGGGGAAGATGCTCTTCCCGAATGATGAAGCGGAAGATGATAAAGCTTGGCGTGCTGCTCTGAACGCCCGCCTGTGCATCGTGCCGGATGATACGCTCAGTTTCCTGTTGGAGACCGCCACGGAAATCACCGCCCGCATTCGCATTGAAGATGACAAGAAGACGGTGGCGCAGGGCGCGCTGTGGTACGAGGAAGCCCTGCCGGCGGAAACGATCCTGGCCGGGCTGGTGCTGGCCGCCACAGTGAAAGCCAGCCCGCAGGAAGTTTTCGATACGGTCCGGTCGCTTTCCGAGGGGAAAACCTTCCAGTTCGGCGGCAATGCCACGGTCGGGCGCGGATTGTGCAAGGCGACAATGATCGGGTAGGAGGTCAGCCATGAAAACCATCGAACAGGAATTAGCCAAGCAAGTGTATGACAGGGTGGATGCATTCGCGCAAGCATATCCCATTAAAGACTGCCCGGAGCGCAAGAAATACGGCGGCCTGGCACACAAACTGCCCATCCTGGTGCGCACCAGTGGACTAGCCGAGGCGCTTGCCTTTGCCCAGAGCCGCAAAAAGGATGAATTCCGCGAAAAGATGCTGGATGACCTGGCGCAGGCGCTCGGCAGCCAGGACCGCAAGGCCCTGGCTGATGCCAGCCGCGAGGCGGATATGCAGGAATATGTGTACCTGACCCGCCGCACTATGCTGGCGCTCAAATGGTTCAAGCGCTTTGCCCAGTCGGTGCTGGAGGTGGAAGCCACCGATGAGGGCGATGACAGAGGTGGATCATGAGCGGCTTTCGACGCAATGTTCTCGGTCAAATTTCCAGGCCCCCAGCCGATTCGCATACCGGGTTATGGCTGGATAAGTTCCTGAAAGACAAAGAGGATAATGCAAAGAGAAACCTGGTGAACGAAGCCGCAGATTTCAAGGTTTCCCCTCTCTATGTGAATTTTTACAACCGCTGGAAGCGGGCCTTGGAGGCGCGTGGGGCAGTGTGCAAACCGGCCAGGGTGTTGGGACGCCTGGCAATCAACCTCGGCGCGGAGGGCGTGCTGGAGACGGCCATCGCCCTGCACCACACCTACGGCGTGCCTTACATCCCCGGCAGCGCTCTCAAAGGTCTGGCATCCCATTACGCCATGAATCACCTGAATCCGGTGGAGTGGGGAAAGAAGAAGCCAGCCTTCCAGATTGTTTTTGGCGATACCAGCAGCGCCGGATATATCAACTTCTACGATGCGCTTTATATCCCCGGCAGCGGATACAAGGGCAAGGCTCTCTGGCCGGATGTTATCACGGTCCACCACCCGGACTATTACCAGAGTGGCAAAACCCCTCCCGCCGATTGGGACAGCCCCACCCCCATCCCCTTCCTGACCGCCACCGGTAATTTCCTCATCGCCCTGGAAGGGGTGGGAGAATGGGTGGAAGCGGCGTTCGAGATCCTGAAATTGGCGCTGAAAGAGGAAGGCATCGGCGCCAAAACATCCAGCGGTTATGGCCGGATGATTTTTATGAAAGAAGGGGGTGAGTCAATTACAGTCCCTCCCTCTGTCGCAGTTTCTTTTGCATTACAAAGGAAAGAAGTGCTGCAGGCTACGCCCCCGCCTGGACGAGTGCGCGGTACGGTGGTAGATGTTCGTGAGAACGGCCGCTATGGGAAAATTAACCCATCCCGCGGCGGCGCAGCCATTCGGGTGCACACCAAGCAACTGAGGCATGCAGGCCAACCTTTGGTGGATGGCCAAGTGGTTGAGTATCGCATCGGCAGTTATCAAGGCAATCCGCAGGCAGAAGATGTGGAAATCCTGCTCCAGCCAGATGGTTGAAAAAGGACACATCCAATGACTGTCCTCATCTCTCTCATCGGCGAACAGCCTATTCCCAATCTGCTGCCGATGCGCGCTTTGGATGCAGAACGAAATATTTTGGCATTTACCCCGACGACACAGCGAGTGGCGATAAACCTGAAAGCCATGATCCCAAATGCTGAGTTGTTTGAGATCGAGGCGTATGATTTGACTGAGGCGGTGAAGCAAACCAAATCGCTGTGCCAGTCAGGAACAATCGTGAACCTGACCGGCGGTACCAAGCCAATGGCGTTGGCTGCGTACGAGGCTGCCCGGTCGCTGCTGTTACCCGTTGTCTACCTTCAAAGCGAGGGTGGAAGCAGCGTGCTGTACCATTACGGTTTTCAAAATGGCGAGCCCGTGCAAGTTAAACGAGAAACCCTGGGAACATTGTTGAACATTGATGACTATCTGTTAGCGCATGGTCTGAAACCAACCGCTTATCAGGGTCCAGTTAATGCTCAAGAGGCTGGACTGCGCCACTGGTTGGAAGCACATGTGGAGGAATGCCGTACAAATTTGGTCTTCGAGGCATTTGAATTGGATTTTGTATTGCGGCGTGGCAATCGCGTTGCAGTATTAGAAGCAAAAATGAAGCGCGATAACAATCGAACTGGAATTGATCAATTGAATACGGCCTGTGGGCGTTCGTATCTGGGTACTTACACTGGCAAAATCCTGGCTGTGAGCAAACCGCTTGGGTCTCAATTGTCTCATCTGGCTGAAGCGCGACAGATTAAAGTCGTTCATATTAGCGGTCAGGTAGAACGGCGCACTGGTCGTCTGATACTGTCGAGTGAAAGCCAGAAACGTTTATCGGCCATCTTGGAGAAAGCTCTCGGCTCGGCTACCGATGTCTGGACTTGAATAAATGGATCAAGTAAAGGCACTACTCAATGCACAATGAGGAAAAGCAGAGAAATCAACCGGTATGATCGCAAAAAATGCTACACTAATTATCACCCATTCAGCCCCCGATTTGGATGCCATTGGCTTTGTCTATTCGGCGCGCAAGGTTTTTAGCTTTGAAGTACCTGTTGAATGCAAGACTCCTACAAGGGAAGATCTACATGACTCCAATGTGATTGTAGGTGACATTGGCTTGCAAGGGTATGAAGACATTGGTCACAACCCTGCGCTGAACAATTTTGATCATCATTTCAGTCGCGCTGATCGTAGTGCCACTTTCTTGTTCAATAATACCTATCATGCCTTGCGGCAGGATATTGTGGACTACATTGAAGATGTTGATCTTCATGGTGGCAATGAAAAATCTGATACGACTCTTAAGGTAGCTACGATCGGGATTCGTGTACTACACGACGGAGAGGATTTGGTGATTCTAGCCGAGGGAGGCCGACTTCTAAAGTGGCTGGAGGAGACTGCTCATGAGCCTGGTAAGATGTCCGGTACATTGACTGAGACAGCGCAGGGTTATCTAAAAACTGGTCAAGAAGAGGTCCGCCTGATTCGAGAAGAATTGAAAACCATGCGGCGCTTTACGACAAGTAAGGGGCGGACAGTGGGATATCTGAAGACACGCTCTCCGGTTTTTTCCGTCGCAAAAGAAGAGATGTTTGCTCTGGGAATAGATATTGCAGTGGTGTACAACCCTGTTAAGAATCGCTATTCGATTGCTCGTAAGGCTCTTGGAGCAGAACGGATTAATCTCGAAGGAATTATAGAAGCCCTGAATGCTGCTGAGTGGCACAGGGGTTTACCTCGCGATCAACACTGGGGCGGACACGAGGATCGTATTGGTAGCCCAAGATCGGGGTCTATTCTCAGCGCTGATGAAGTGCTTAATATCGTAAAAGCGACTCTATGAAGTTGTTCGCTTGACGAGGCAAACTAATGTCTGTTTATCTCAGCAACGCTTTCTCTCTTAATATGCTGAAGGTCGGTTCTGAAGGGGTGCACGCTGATATCAACTTTGTCACCCCCGCTGATATCCCTGCGGACGCCATAAATATCATTGGTCATCCAGATATAGCGACAATTGTGTCAAGCATCCTAGAACGTGACATTCCGGTAAACCGCGTCACAGCTACTTTATGTGCAGGTGATATATTGTATGTTGTTCAGTATCGCGGCCCACGCCTCCCTGTGGGAGCAACCACACTCCCTGAAAACGCTAAGTTAGATTTTTATCGCGTGGCGCTGTGGATAGATGGAACACATCTTGCTCATCGTCTGCATTCTGCCAACCACAGATAGCACAACAATGCACAATGAGGTGATTGGATTCTAATTTCGCAGATCGAGCGCTGGCCTCCCAAATTATTGAAAGGATATGAAAATGAAAGATAGGTTCCTTGCCTTTTTCGACCCCTCACGTTCTGTCATTTTATATATTATCGGTACAGCAGCCTTTACACTGGTTTTACAGGCAATATATGATTTAGCCAACCAACCCAACCAATTTCAAGGAGGTTATTGGTTGGCAATTGCTATGCTGTTCGTGGTTATATTAATTCTACTTATAAGTCGGATGCAACGAGGGGGTATGGGCCGCGTGAGCATTCGAGAAGAATTTAAGCCAAACAAACGCAAAGGATTGGTGCTTTTATTAGGGCCTACTGAAGCTTCCGCTCCCGCCTCAATTGAATATCATCTGCCAACCCTTCAATGTTGTTGGATGATAGCTACGAAAGAATCCATAAAGACGGCCGTTATATTAGCAGAGAAGTATGCGGGCCAGATTCCTAATCTTTATTGGGGTAGCCCAAATTACTTGGTAGACCCGGATCAGATTCAATCAACCTATGACATGATCGTTAGGATTCTGGATGTAGAGGCTATAGAAGCCGGCTTGAAGCGGAGCGATATCATTTCTGATATTACAGGAGGTGTCAAGCCCATGACTGCTGGCATGTCCTTGGCTTGTTTAGCCCGCAACTATGATATGCAGTATATGAAAGCCCCTCGTGACGCTTTAGGGCAAGTAGTCAAGGGAGGCATTCCAGAACCGATCCACATTGACACGACGCTTGTGCCAAGCGCTTCTTTGCCTATTTCATAATCTGACCATCACCTCCGGAAATTCCCATGCTCCTCTCCCTCCTCCTCCCCCTCACCTCCACCAACTGCTACCCCATCCTCGGCGCGTTGGGGCGGCCGGCCAATGCCTGGTTGCTGCGCGAACTGACCCGCCGCCAGCCTGATCTGGCGCAGTCGCTGCACGATGACAAGGGTGTGAAGCCGTATACGGTTTCTACGCTGCTGGATGATCGCGG
>Ga0210044_10009239_pt1 | contig 12052 bp, 10 predicted proteins | sample CryGey13umfilter_2_FD_183959 | JGI IMG/M metagenome (GOLD analysis project Ga0210044, IMG submission 183959) | Groundwater microbial communities from aquifer in Utah, USA - Crystal Geyser 4/9/14 3 um filter (SPAdes) (version 2) | ecosystem: Environmental > Aquatic > Deep subsurface >... | reverse complement strand
AAGGGTAGTAACTCCCCCCATCCCCCGTCAGAGGGATAACTCCCCCCTTCCCCCTCTTAAATAAGAGGGGGAGCGAGGGGGCGTTAGGAGCCTAATATATTTCTATTTCACTATTCCCCTCTGATTACGTACTTCCCCAGTCCAAAGCTCGTCCCCTTGCCCACGTGCACGACCTCTCCGGCTTTTATGAGAGGCATGAAGGGTTCAAGGTCTCCTTCGAAGGTAACTTTTCCAAGGAAGCCTCCCAGGTTCATCCTTGTATCCTGCCTGGCCGAGTAGCGTTCCCAATCAAACCATCTGAGGTTTTTCTTCTTGACCTGGACTCCCCTCGCCTGATCAATGATCCCCTTGAAATCCAGATCAAGCCTCTGCCCGCAGTGGAAATAAGAAAGCATGGAGAGCCGGCGAAGGAGATTGCGAATCAGGATATGAAACTCAAGATCCAGGACCAGATCATTGTTAAACTTCAAGCGGGTGGGGGTCTTGAATTCCAGGGTCAGCTTTCTTGAATCCTTGCTGACCGGCTCGGAATTCATATCGAATGAATCCCTGGGATGAGATATGAGCTTCCTGGTCTCTGAAGAATAGATGGATGCAGGTTCTGAACTTCCATTCAGAAAGAACACCTCTTCAAGCCTGTACTTCCCCCTCCCCTTTCCGATTCCGATCTGGCCGAGTTCTTCGAAGGTGTAGACGAAATAGGGGAGAAAGTCCACGGCCCGGCCGATCAGTGTGAGTCCGAACTCGAGCTCATCTCCCCGTACGAAGTTCTGTTTCTTTTTCAGAGGTGGAAGGATGATGAAGGGATGGGGGGCATGCTCATATTTCCGCATGACCTCGGAACCCTCCGGCGGAGGTGTCTCAAAGACGTAGGAGTAAACACATTTCTCCTTGAGCAGGCAGGCTTCACACTCCTGAGTCCTCAATGCGCAGACTACCCGCTTGAAGGCATGACCGAATCCCCCGCGCAGGGTCGAGCCTTTGTATTCGGGCAGCCGGATCTCTTCTTCCGCCCGGAGTTTAAATGTATAGGATGAGAAAGAAAAATCCCTCAGCATCGGCCCTCTTCCCTCCTCCTGAGAGAAAAACCAGACGACGGATGACGGACGGCGGACGACGGAGAAACCGGGTCCGTCAGAAATAGTTTCGTATCAGACTAAGTGGCCCTATTCGTAAATACGGTTGCATTCGAGTGCCGTAGGGCGGTCTCCTCGGCGTTGCGCTCCTTGCGGTGTACCAGAGGGGTACGCCTCAGTCGCGCGCCTTGATGAAACAGCCCTACGACCCTCTCGGTACGTCACCATATTTACGAACAGGACCACTGAAACCGGCCTATGTGAAAGAAAATTACTCGGATTCGTCCCTTTCATATCAGTTCTCAATGATCCATGTCAACTGTAATCTTTTTGACGTAGGTTTTCTGACTAAAGCGGACGTTATTTACAAACGTTCGAAGGCAGGAAGAAGAACGCTGCTCAGGATTTCTCCAGGTCGCAGTGGATTCGTTTCATGTCAGCATCAATTCGGATAGAACGCGGCGCCCTATTTCCGGTTTTAAGGCCTTCTTGGACACAAGGTCCACTTTGCCGCCAAGCCTTTCGCTGAGAAGCTCTTCAAGCTCAAGGAACTTGAACAGGCCGATGGGAGGGTCGAATTCTACCAGGACGTCAATGTCGCTTCGGCCGTGCGGTTCCCCACGCACCACCGAGCCGAAGATACCGATGGTTTTCACACAGTAGTTGGCGGCAAGCTCCGACTTCATCCCACAAAGGATCTCAAGAATCTGCTCTTTTGTTTTCACAGTTTCACACCAAATGATCTCATCCGTTACATATAATGAATGTTAATAAAGCGCCCCTCTCAAGTCAAGGTAAATATTCCGGCTGGTATCAGCTCCGCGGAGTTTCCGTGCAATCCCGTATTTGATCCTCTTATATAAGCTCAAAATATGGGATGAACTTCACCCGCGTGTCTCCTATCGTCTCCTCGTCCTTAAAACCAATATTCACCACCCACGCCTCTTTGGGATTGTACTTGGCAATAAAGCTTCTAAGGGAGCGGGCAATGGTTTTGTCTTTCAGTTCTTTGCACTTTACCTCAATGGGGATGACTTCATCTCCTCTGTTCATAACAAAATCAACCTCTGCCTTGTCCTTTGTCCGCCAGAAATGTATTGTGCTGCCGTCATATCGTGTTTTTTCGTACAGCAAATGGTATATAAGATTTTGGAATATAAAACCCATCTCATGCAGCATGGCATACCTGCCGAAGTGCCGCATGGCGAAGTTTCTCATGCCGATGTCATTGAAATAGATCACCGGTGACTTGCTGATCTCTGTTCTGATATTTCTGAAATAAGGGGTGACCCTTTTAATGATAAACGTCTTCTCCGCATAGGCGAGGTAATTTTTCACCGTCGGTATGGAGATACCCAGCGTGGAGGAAAGTTCGTTGAGGTTGATGATTTTGCCGATCTGTCCCGCCAAAAGCCTTATCAGGTTGCCGAAGGCATCTATGCGTTCCACCCTTAACAGGTAAGCGATGTCCTTTTCTATATAGCTCCTGTAAATCTCGTCCATGATTTTTAACTTCTCTTCAAACGTGTCCTCAAGTATGACCTTTGGATAGCCTCCAAAATTAAGGTATTCCATGAGAAGGCTCATACCCTCTGCCTTATTAATCTTAAAATAGTCTACAAGCCTGTCCTCATATTTATACCCTGTACGAAAATTTGCGAACTCCTTTAATGAGACGGTATTAAGCTCAAACATCCTCTTTCTTCCGGCAAGGGATTCATGGACTTTTTCCTTCAGTTCAAGGCTGCCTGAGCCGGAGACAATGAATTTATAGGGCGTCTGCATGTCGTAAATTCCCTTGAGGAAGATGCCTGCATTTTCTTTTCTTTGTATCTCGTCAATAAAAACATATCCTTTTTTGCGTCCAAGATCGAACCTTGTTCTGTCCATGAGGGCCTTCTGACTGAGAAAATGGGGCATATCCCCCTCAAAATCAAGGCTCAAAAACAAAGTCGTTTTCTTTTTCTCCTTTAAGTAATCCTGGAGTTGCAACATCAAGGTCGTCTTTCCTGCCTGACGGGGACCAACAATCAGGGATATTTCCTCTTTCTTGAGGTGATCAACAAGGTCGCTGAAAATATATCTTTTTATGGCCATAAATTATTCTAAATACGAGAAAAATAAAAGTCAATATATATTTTAATAGCCTTAAAGCCGATTTGTACATATATCCTTACGCAGGATGTTCCGGAAATTCCATTCAAGAATTCAGCAGGTAACGGTAAGAGCTGCTCTATAGCCTTTCCAAGAACCACCCGGCCCCGCCGCTCAAAGGAGCTGAAGCTGATCTTTCTTAGCCTCGGAGAACCGGATCGAATAGTCCCCGGTGAAGCAGGCCATGCAAAAACCCTTTTCCCGGTCCGGGACGGCCTCGAGCATATCCTCGATGGAGAGGTAACGGAGCGAATCGGCGGTGATGTATTTGCAGATCTCATCCACGGAGTGAGAGGAGGCGATCAGTTCCTTTCGCGTGGGGGTATCGATGCCGTAAAAGCAGGGATGTGTGGTGGGCGGCGAGCTGATCCGCATGTGGATCTCCCTGGCCCCGCAGTCACGGATCATCTTTACGATCTTGCGGCTGGTGGTTCCCCGGACGATGGAGTCGTCCACCAGGACCACCCGCTTCCCCTTGAGGGCGCTGCGCACGGGATTGAGCTTGAGCTTCACCCCGAAATGCCGGATGGCGTGCTCGGGCTCGATGAAGGTCCTTCCAATGTAATGGTTCCGGATCAGGGCGAGTTCAAAGGGGATGCCCGACTCCTCGGCATAACCGAGCGAAGGGGGCATGCCTGAATCCGGGACCGGGACCACGATGTCCGCGTCGCAGGGATGTTTTCTGGCGAGGACCCTGCCGAAATCCTTGCGGACGTCGTTCACGGTGTTGCCGAAGACGATGCTGTCCGGCCGGGCAAAATAGATATATTCAAAGATACAGCACTTGCGTTCCTGACGCATAAAGGGGAAGCTCGAATGGATCCCTTCCCTGTTGACGATCAGCATCTCTCCGGGCTCGATCTCTCGGACGTACTGTGCCTCGATGAGATCGAAGGCGCAGGTCTCGGAGGCGATCACCGTGGCGCCGTCCATGGAACCGAGGACCAGAGGCCGGATCCCTCTCGGGTCGCGGACGGCGATCAGTTCCTGCTCGTTCATGAAGAGCATGGAGTAGGCGCCGCGGACCTGGTTCAATGCGCCCACGATCCGTTCCGGCAGTCTCGGGAACTTGGAGCCGGCGATCAGGTGCACCACGACCTCGGTATCGCTTGTGGTATGGAAGATGGAGCCGTAGGCCTCGAGCTGGTCCTTGATCAACTGGGCGTTGACCAGGTTCCCGTTGTGCGCCACGCAGACCTGGCCCAGGGAATAATTCACGAGAATGGGCTGCACGTTCTTCAGGTGGCTGGCCCCGGTGGTGGAGTAGCGGTTGTGCCCCATGGCCATGGTCCCGGGAAGGCGTTTGATCCGCTCCCGTGTAAAAATCTCGCTCACGAGACCCATGTCCCTTTCTACGTAGAGCCGGTCTCCGTCGGATGATACGATCCCCGCTCCTTCCTGCCCCCTGTGCTGAAGGGCATGAAGTCCCAGGTAGGTCATATTGGCGGCCTCGGGGTGGTTGAAGATCCCGAAAACGCCGCACTCTTCATGAAATTTATCAGGAGTCATATCGTTCTCATCTCCACGTGTCTTCTGAATGCGGTTTTGTATATCTTCCTCAGTTCATGCACATCACAGTCGATTTTCCCATCGGGAAAATTAATCCTGAACCGATCCCCTCCCACGATGCCCAAAAACCGGACCAGGACACCGATCCGGTTGACCATGGCCTTGAACAATTCCAGATCTTTTTCCTCAAGACTGACCACGATCCTGGACTGGCTCTCGCCGAAGAGAAGGGCATCCGCTCTCATGGTTTCATCCAATGAGACCTGCACGCCGAGCGCGTCGGCCGGTCCGGTGATACAGCATTCGGTTAGGGCCACGGCCAGTCCACCATCGGAGCAGTCGTGCGCAGAGAGGAGCAGACCCTGCTCAATAGCCTTGAGCACGGCATCCTGAACCTTCTTCTCCTTTTTTAGATCGAGCGCCGGAGGGCATCCCCGCACCTTTCCGTGGATGACCTCCAGATATTCGGAGCCTCCGATCTCCTCCAGGGTCTCTCCCATCAGGAAGATCACGTCCCCCTGCTTTTTGAACCACTGGGTCATGTGACGGCGCACGTCCTGAAGCAGACCCACCATGCCGACCGTGGGGTTGGGCCAGACCGCCTCTCCCTTGGTCTCGTTGTAGAAGCTGACGTTTCCGCTGATCACAGGGGTACCGAGCGCCCGGCAGGCGGCGCTCATCCCAGAAATGGCCTGGACGAACTGCCACATGATCTCCGGCTTCTCGGGATTCCCGAAGTTGAGGCAGTCGGTCAGGGCCATAGGCCTTGCGCCGGAGCAGGCGACGTTGCGTGCGGATTCGGCCACGGCGATCATCCCGCCCACGTAGGGGTCGAGATAGCAATATCTGCCGTTGCAGTCCGTGGACATGGCGAGCCCCTTCCCGGTCTCCTTGATGCGAACGACCGAGGCATCGGACCCGGGAAGGACCACGGTGTTGGTCCTGACCATATGGTCGTACTGCTCATAGACCCAGTCCTTGGCGCAGAGATTCGGGGACCCGATCATTGTTTTAAGGACATCGTTCATATCCTCAGGGATCAGGATGCTCGAAAGGTTTAGGGTCCGGTTGGCCCTTTGCTGTTCAGACTCCCTGTAAGGCCGGTCATATTCCGGGGCCTGGTTGGAGATCTGCAATGCCGGGATCTCGGCGACTTTCCTGCCGTTCTCAAGAATTCGGAGCATCCCGTCATCGGTCACCCGTCCGATGGTCACGGCCTCAAGGTCCCATTTTTTGAAGATCTCATGGATCTCGGCCTCGTTCTTTTTCTCGGCGACCAAGAGCATCCTCTCCTGCGATTCCGAGAGCATGATTTCATAGGGGATCATCCCCTGCTCCCGCCTGGGGACGAGTGAGAGTTCGATTTCCACGCCGGTCCCGGCCCGGCCGGCCATCTCGCAGGAGGAACTGGTGAGACCGGCCCCGCCCATGTCCTGGATCCCCACGATCAGCCTCTTCTTCATGACCTCGAGACAGGCCTCGAGCAGGAGCTTTTCCGTGAACGGGTCGCCGACCTGCACCGTGGGTTTTTTCTGTTCGGAGTCGTCCACGAATTCCTCCGAGGCCATGGTGACCCCGTGGATGCCGTCCCGGCCGGTCTTGGAACCGACGTAGATCACGAGGTTCCCGGGACCCGATGCGTATCCGAGGAAGATGCCGTCTTTTTTTGCGATGCCGAGGGTGAAGACGTTGATCAGGCAGTTGCCGTTGTAGGAATCGGAAAAATAGATCTCGCCTCCCACGGTCGGTATCCCCATGCAGTTCCCGTAGCCTGCGATCCCGGCCGCTACGCCGTCCAGCAGGTAGCGGCTGCGGGGGATCGAAAGATTGCCGAAATGAAGCGAGTCCATGCCGGCGATAGGCCTCGCCCCCATGGTGAAGACGTCCCGGAGGATCCCGCCCACACCCGTGGCCGCGCCCTGATAGGGTTCGATGAAGGAAGGATGGTTGTGGCTCTCCATCTTGAAGACCGCAGCGAGCCCGTCCCCGATGTCTATGACGCCGGCATTCTCCCCGGGCCCCTGGATCACATACGGGGCCTTGGTCGGGAACTTCTTCAGATGGAGCCTGGAGCTCTTATAGCTGCAGTGTTCGCTCCACATCACCGAGAAAATGCCGAGTTCCGTAAAGGTGGGGGTCCTCCCAAGGATCTTGAGAATCCGCCGGTACTCCTCTGCGGTGAGTCCGTGCTGTTTGATCAGGTCGGGTGTGATCTTTTGTTCCTGCATGCTCAATGCTTTCTTGGATTCATAAACTCTCAATTCGAATATCTAACTTATTAAAAATCCTAAATCCTAATATCGAAATCCTAAACAAATCCAAAACCCAAATGTCAAATGTTCAAAACATTTCTCCCTTTCCGAAGCCCACTGTTTTGAATTTTAGATTTCGGTCATTCGATATTGTTTAGAATTTAGGATTTCGGATTTAGAATTTAATAGCCATATCCATTCAGGTCTTTCCTACGTTTCTGTGAAGTGACTCACTATCGACTTCAGTATCCTGCGTCCGTCCGTATTCCCCAGGATCTCTTCAGCGCACCGTTCCGGATGGGGCATCATGCCGAGGACGTTCCCCTTTTCATTGATGATCCCGGCGATGTTCTCACTGGATCCATTGGGATTGGATGGATCATCCACCCGGCCGTTCCTGTCCGAGTAACGGAAGACGACCTGCCGATTCTGATTCAGCCGTTTCAGGGTCTCTTCGTCGGCGTAATAGTTCCCGTCAGCATGGGCGATGGGGATACGAAGCACCTCTCCTTCTTCAAGTAGATTCGTAAAGGAAGTAGTTGAATTCTCAACACGTAAATATATGTCTTTACAGATAAATTTAAGTGAATCATTCCGCTTCATGGCGCCGGGAAGAAGCCCGGATTCGAGCAGGATCTGGAACCCGTTACAGATCCCCATGACTAACCCGCCCTGTTCGGCAAAATCCCGGACGGCCGACATGACCGGAGAAAATTTTGCGATGGCCCCGGTCCGGAGATAATCTCCGTAGGAGAAGCCGCCCGGTAGGATGATGCAGTCCACACCGGATATTTGTTTCTCTTTATGCCAGATGAACTCGGCGTCCTCTTTGAGGACATGACGGACGGCATGGTAGCAGTCGTGATCGCAGTTGGAGCCGGGAAAGACCACGATGCCGAACTTCATGACTCCACCTCAACCTGATAATCCTCGATCACCGTATTGGCCAGGAGTTTCTCACACATGGAGGTCACGATCTTTCCGGCCTCCTCCGGGGACGTCTCGTCAAGGGTGATCTCCATGTACTTGCCGATCCGGACGTCCTCCACCCCGGCAAAGCCCAGGCTGTTCAGAGCCTGTTTCACGGTCTTGCCCTGAGGATCGAGCACTCCCTTTTTCAAGGTGACGTATACCTTTGCGCGAATCATGCTTTCATCCTTTCTATATCAGTCTTATTAAGGTTCTCATAATAGAAACGACATCATATCGAAAATCCCTCCCCCGATAAACCCATTCGAGGGCAGGCTCTAACCTCCCTTTTCTAAAAAAGGCTTTCCCCCCTCTTATTTAAGAGGGGGCAAGGGGGAGTTATCCCTCTGAGGGGCAAGGGGAGATTTTATGAACCATGTCTATCCTATTTCAAGACTATTAATCAGTCCCCGCAGACCAGCCGGCAGACCTCCTGATAGGCCTCTTCGACCCCGCCGAGGTCCCTTCGGAACCGGTCCTTGTCCATCTTCTTGAGGGTCTTCTTGTCCCAGAGGCGCATGGTGTCCTGACAGATCTCATCCCCCAGGAGGATCTCCCCTTTGTGCCTTCCGAATTCCAGCTTAAAATCCACCAGGATCAGCCCCCGGTCATCAAAGAAACGGCTGAGAGTTCTGTTGACCCTCTCCGAATAGTCCACAACCTTGTCGGTCTCCTCCTGGCTCGCCCATCCCAAGGCCAGGATATGGGGAATACTGATCATAGGATCGCCGAGGTCATCCTTTTTGTAGGAGAACTCAATGATGGGCTGCTTCAGCACGATCCCTTCCTCGAGGCCGTAGCGTTTGGCCATGGTCCCGGCCACTCGATTCCGCATGATCACTTCAAGAGGAAGGATCTCAAGCCTCTTCACCAGCATCTCCCGGTCGCTGATCCGCTCCAGAAAATGGGTCCTGACCCCCTCCCCCTCCACGAGTTTGAACAGAACTTCCGAGACCTTGTTGTTCACGATCCCCTTGTTGACGATGGTCCCGCGCTTCTGGGCATTGAAGGCCGTGGCGTCGTCCTTGAAATACTGGATGAGGATGCCGGGGTTGTCGGTCTGATACAGGATCTTGGCCTTGCCTTCATAGATTTGCTTTCCCTTTTTCATGAACGACTCCTGCTCTTTTAGTCATCAACCTCCGATAAAACCGGAGGCTTCCTGTCTGCCGTGCCGGCAGAGGCAGGGACGTTTGCCGGCCCCTCAAATGGGCCTGATCGCAAACGGTTAAAAACACCCTCCCTTAACCCCTCCCCTCCTCCCCTTACTACAAGGGGGTCTCCCCCTCTTATTTAAGAGGGGGTCGGGGGGAGTTATCCCTCTGACGGGAACAAGGTGGAGTTAGGGCTAAAGCATTTCGATTAACTGCATACTCCCGGAATTGCCAAACTCTAAGAGTCCCCCGGCAGAGCCGGGGGTTTACCTAAATGCTAATTACCGTGCCGTGCTCTTGCATCGCGGCTGAATTATTTCTCTCCTTTGCCGAACACCCGCTCGAAGATGGCGTCCACGTGGCGAAGATAATATCGGATATCAAAGCACGCCCGGATCTCCTTCTCGTTCAGGTGGCGCCGCACGTCGGGGTCCTGGAACAGGAGCTGCATGAAATCATCGCCGTGGTTCCAGGACCTCATGGCGTTTCTCTGGACCAAGCCGTATGCCTCCTCTCTACCGGCCCCCTTCCCGGTCAGGGCAAGGAGCACCCTCTGGGAAAAAATGAGCCCTCGGGTTTGTCCGATGTTCTCACGCATCCGGTCCGGGTAGACCATCAGATTCTCAAGGAGGTCCGCGGCCTTATAGAGCATGTAATCCATGAGGATCGTGCTGTCCGGAAAGATCACCCGTTCCACCGAGGAGTGGCTGATGTCCCGTTCATGCCAGAGGGCGTTGTTCTCCAGCGCGGCCATGGCATTGGAGCGGATCAGACGAGCGAGCCCGCAGAGGTTCTCGGATACGATGGGGTTTCTCTTGTGCGGCATGGCCGAGGAGCCCTTCTGCCCTTTTGAAAAAAATTCTTCGGCTTCCCGGACCTCGGTCCGCTGGAGGTGGCGGATCTCCAGGGCGATCTTCTCCACGGCGCTCGCGATCAGCGCCAGGGCGCTGATATATTCCGCATGGCGGTCCCTCTGGATGATCTGCGTGCTGACCTTGGCCGGGGTGAGCCCGGCCTTTTTGCAGACATACGCCTCCACGTCCGGATCCACCTGGGCGAAGTTGCCCACGGCCCCGGAGATCTTCCCACAGGAGATCGTCTCCACGGCCCGCTCGAAGCGCTGGATGTCCCGCCCGACCTCCTCATACCAGAGGGCCATCTTCAGACCGAAGGTCGTGGGCTCGGCATGAATCCCGTGGGAACGGCCGATCTGGACCGTGTCACGGTATTTCAGGGCCTGTGACCTGAGCACCTTATGCAGTCTCTTAAGATCCTTGCGGATGATCTCGGATGCATCCCGGATCTGGAGGGCCATGCCGGTATCCAGAACGTCCGAGGAGGTGAGCCCCATGTGCAGGTAGGCCGAGTCTTTGCCGACGGCCTCACCCACATTGGTGAGGAAGGCGATCACGTCGTGTTTTACGGTTTTTTCGATCTCGCTGATCCTCTGGGCGTCGAAGCGGGCCTTTTTCTTGATCCGATCCAAGGCATCCCTGGGTATCCTCCCCTTTTTTGCATGGGCCTCGCAGGCCAGGATCTCCACCTCAAGCCATTTTCCATACTTGTTTTGAAGATCCCAGATCCGGGCCATCTCAGGTCTTGTATACCGTTCGATCATGATGCATGCCTTCTTATTTTTTCATAACGTGTCTTGGGGTCGCCCAGGGTTCCAGGGTCCTAGGGTTCAAGGGTTCAAGTGAGATACTGAAACGCAAGCAAAATCTCCAGAGAAAAACACTTGACCCCTTGAATCCTTGACCCCTTGACCCCTTGAATCCTTGACCCCTTGACCCCTTGACCCCTAATGTTTTCATCCGCTCTAAATTCCGTATTCGAGGCGTTCAATTAAAAAAGAGGGCAGATGGTGCGCCCTCATCTTATCCTGGGTGATCCGGAAATTATATTTTACCCGTACAAACGAAATTTTTTCTTCCTCAGTATCGTAGAGGACATAGACGGCATCCGGATTCCTGTCCCTGGGCTGTCCGACACTTCCGACGTTGACAATATAACGAATCTTCTCCTCTATTGTCAACACGGATTCTTGGATTTCTCCGAATTGATTCCCATCGCAAAAATAGGCTGCCGGCCGGTGCGTATGGCCGACCAGGCAAATCTTTCCTTCAAAGAAATCAAAGTGATATGCCGCATCCGGCATGGAAGAGATGTATGACCACTCCTGAGGCCGGTCCGGAGATGCATGGACAAGAAAAAGATCCTTTTCACGTTCCGTCATCGGAAGGGAAAGGAGCCTGTCACGGTTCTCCGAGGTCAGCGCCGACCGGGTCCAGAGAATGGCCTCTGCGGCCAGGGGATTAAACTGATCGATGTCGGTGAGGCCGACCGCGGCATGGTCGTGATTCCCGGCCACGATCATGTCCGAGACCTCGAAGATCTTCTCCATGCATTCGTTGGGGTCGGGCCCGTATCCCACCGCATCCCCCAGGAAGAAGACACGGTCCGGTTTCTGTTTCCGGATCTCGGTTAGAACAGCGTTCAGCGCCTCAAGATTGCTGTGGACATCGGAGAAAATGGCGATACGCACAATGTTTACCTGAAAATGTTTTGCCGCCTTATCTCTTTTGGATGACGATCCCATTGATTGACGACTGAAGAACAACGGTCCTATATGCGCTGCCGGTTATCCCCCTCACCCTTACCCTCTCCCACAAGGGGCGAGGGAACTGTTAGTGGGCTTTCCCTCCCTTGATGGAAGGGGACTCCGAGTAGGGTGTTTTTAACCGCTTACGAGTAGGCCCCTTTGAGGGGCCAGAAAACGTCAAGCCTCCGGCTTTGCCGGAGGTTACCGACTGTAGATTTAAATGAGTGAATATTTTTCCATGTACCGTTCCTTTTCTTTCAGCACCTTGTCCAGAATCCCGTTGATGAAGGAGCCTGCGTCATCCCCGCTGTACTGCCTGGCCAGCTCAATGGCCTC
>Ga0210044_10009238_pt1 | contig 12052 bp, 7 predicted proteins | sample CryGey13umfilter_2_FD_183959 | JGI IMG/M metagenome (GOLD analysis project Ga0210044, IMG submission 183959) | Groundwater microbial communities from aquifer in Utah, USA - Crystal Geyser 4/9/14 3 um filter (SPAdes) (version 2) | ecosystem: Environmental > Aquatic > Deep subsurface > Groundwater... | reverse complement strand
TGCGAACATCAGGTATTTCCAATGGAATTGTTACTTGGGCTTTGCTCATGGTCTCGTTTTACTCCGCTTTTCCTGCCATTTTACACCCCCCAGATATGGGGGCTACCACGCCAATTCCCAATGAGCCAAAATTATTGACCTGCAAGGCAGTCAGATAGTTGATAAGTTCCTCGCTCTTGAATAACCCCATTTCCCATTCAGCTTCTTTTCCGTCAACAATGAGTTTATCGTACTTGATGCCATTGACAAGCAGGCGATGAAGTTCGTGCTTGAGAATAGACGCAACTTGATCCATGAAGCGTTGCGGGTCTACGAAGAATTCTTCCAGCCGTCCAGACTCTTTCAAGATGCGGACAAGCGTGGCGCGGGTGAGTTCGGTTTGATCTTGGAGGTAGGCAAGAATATCCGGGAGGGGGCGCGTGCGGTATTCAACGGTGTCCTGGGAAACGCTAAAGGCGGTTGCTTCAATACCGCCTTTCTTGACATCCACCTGGCCTGTGCGGACGCTGATCTTTGGCGCATCAATACGGTGCATGTTCTTGATGGCGCTGACTGCCTTAATGACCAATTCGTTTGTATCGAATTCAACGCGATAGGTGGTGCGCGGTTTGATACGATTCCACAATTCGATAAATTCAGGACTGATCTCCACGGCTTTCTTGAAGTGATTGGTGCCTTCCTGTTTATCGCGGCGGATGTGACGTTCGATGAGATAGGAGGAGAGCAGGTCAATCACGGCGGGCGCGAGAGCGGAGAATGATTCAGGGAGAGTCAACTTGAAGTCGGGGCGACGCGGCTCGAAGGTCGGTTGGATGCGGTTGTCTTCATCCAGATAATTTTGTTCGATGAGCGCTGTCCGAATTTCCTGCGCGGCTTCGCGTCCGATAGGCCGCTCTTCATCTTCGACAACCTGTGTAAGTTTGGATAAGGCGACCAGCGGGACCTTGCCGAAGGATACGCCTTCTTGTTCATATTCACTTTGCAAGCCGCGGGCATAATCTTCGTAACTCTCGTTGGCGAAGACGTAGAGTTTGTTGATCGAGTCGTCGCGAACGCGCTCGCCGTTTTGATCAACAGGCAGGCGCAGACCGCGTCCCAAAGTTTGGCGGCGTTCGCGCTCGGTGCTCATTTCGCGCAGGTTGCAGATTTGGAAAACGTTGGGATTATCCCAACCTTCACGCAAGGCAGAGTGACTAAAGATAAAGCGCAAAGGAACATCCATCGAAAGCAGGCGTTCCTTGTCTTTCATAATCAGGTTATAGACTTCATCATCGGCCTGCGTATCGCCGCGTGTATCCTTGAGAATGCCTTTTTTATCCTGCGCAAAATAGCCATCGTGCAGTTTCTCGATGGACTGTTTGAGAGAATCGAGTTCCTGATAGCGCGGGTCCTTGATGAGTTCGGCGAAGGTTTCTTCAAAGGCAGTGGCGAACTTGCCTTTGACGGGTTTGCCGCCTTCGTCATAGTCGCGATAGTTGGTAACGCGGTCAATGAAGAACAGACTCAATACTTTAACGCCGCGTCCGCGCACTTGCAACTCTTTATCGAGATGACGTTTGACGGTGTGCTTGATCTGTGCACGCCAGATGTCATCTTTCATGCCGCCAGTCTCTTCGCCTAAACGCAAAATACGGCTGTTTTCAAAGCGGATGAATTCAGCCCCAGGCTCGGCGTTGATCTCTGCCACGATGAAGCCATCTTTGTAACTGGCGCGCTCGTTGGAAATATCGAACAGGTTTGCGCCATTTTTAACGGTGGCGACTTTCTCACGCGGGCCATCCTTGGTTTGCTCGTGGAAGCGGAGTTTGGCTTTGATGCCCGTTTTGTATTCAATCTTTTCCACGCGCACAAAGGCATCGTTTGCGCCGCCCTCTGCCACAGCGGAGGCGACCACAATTTGCTTGACCAGTTTCATTTCAAAAGCGCGCACGGGGTCGAGTTGATAGATAAGGTTGTAGGGATTGGTATGCGTCGCGGAATAGCGCAAGGTGCAAAGCGGATTGAGAGCCTTGATGGCTTCCTGCGCCTTATCGGTATTATCCACGCTTTGAGGTTCGTCAATGATGACGATGGGGCGCGCGGCTTGCACAAACTCAATCGGAGGACGCCCTGAGAGGCGGTCACTTTCCTTGTAGATGACATTGCTTTTCTTTTCCTCGTCCGTGCCTGTAAAGTTCTTGCGGAAGGCGTCAATGTTGATGACCAGAATTTGCAGGGTATTGCTGACCGCAAATTGACGCAGGCGGTTGATCTTCTTTGCATCGTAGACAAAGTATTCAGGCGTGAGGTTGTAGATGTTTTTGAAATGCTCTTCGGTGATTTCCAGATTTTTCAGTACGCCTTCACGGATGGCGACGCTCGGTACAACGATGATGAATTTCTGGAAGCCGTATTTTTGTGACAACTCGAAGATGGTGCGCAGGTAAACATAGGTCTTGCCCGTGCCTGTTTCCATCTCGACCGAGAAGTGCGGACAGTTGCGGGCGACATTGGCAAGTGTGTCGAATAACTCCCAGGCTTCAAGCGCCGCCGCAGGATCGAGGATTTCGATGTCGTTGCGATGTTGAACGAGGCGGGTATTCGCGCGCAACTTCTGCTCATCCAACAGGATCTGATTCCCCATGCCTAACTCGGTTTGCGCCTGACCTGCAAATATTTCCCCAAAATCACCAATGTTGATGGGTGTGAAAGTAGGTGCGTTTTGTGGCTGGCCTTCGAACAGGTCAGTGACAGCCGCGATGGCATCAAGTTGGAATATCTGGTTGGGGTCGAAGTGTAGTTTCATATTTGTTTAACCGCGAAAGAGGCGAAATACACCATAAAATCAAATTGTGCAAAAATACAATTCCGGCTTTGTAAATTGTATTTTTTGGGTAAAAAGTACAATTTCACTTTTTGGAACCTTTTTTGCTGAGTTTTTTGATCTCCCGTTCGAAATCGCTTTCAAAGGTTTGATCCTGTTTGACCCTGAACCTGGCGTATTCTTCCTCTGCCAGCGACCTGGCAACTTCGTGAGAGACCTTGCCTGCGTTTTTCAGGATGTCATATTCGTTAAACTTCAAGAATGAATCCAGTTTCCCGACCCAATCTTTCATCTTCATGGGAATTTGACGCGCGGCTTGATTTTCGGCATAATCCAAAAACATGGTAACAACGCGTTCGAGTTCCTTGATCTCTTTTTCTTCCAAATAATTCTTGGCAACGGTAACATCAGATTTGAGGATCTTCCCGCGCGGGGCATTTTTCCAGGTGGTGAGACCCATATTAGGCTTGGCGGAGTTAACCCTGCCTGCGATCAGTTCCGCCGCGGTTTGCCCCGTGATTGCCCAATGTAATTTGTTTTGAACAGTTTTGAAGAATGTCGTAGTGACTTCTGCATCGCGGGTGTAATCCATACTGCATTGTTCGTAAATGTCGGTAATTTTCAGGTAGAAGCGCCGCTCACTGGCGCGTATCTCGCGAATGCGTTCCAGTAATTCATCGAAGTAATCTTTCCCGAAACGCTGACCTTGTTTGAGACGTTCGTCGTCGAGCACAAAACCTTTGATGATGAATTCACGCAAGGTTTGGGTTGCCCAAATACGGAATTGGGTAGCCTGGATACTGTTGACGCGATAGCCAACGGCGATAATCACGTCAAGATTATAGTATTCCACATCACGGGAAACTGACCGCCCGCCCTCATTTTGAACTATTCGAAATTTTCGAATAGTTGCTTCTTCCTGTAATTCACCTGACGAATAAATCTCTTTCAAGTGATAGTTGATTGTGTGGACTTCCACGTCGAACAGTTCAGCCATGCGGCGTTGGGTCAGCCAGAAGGTTTCATTCTGAAAAAACACTTCCACCTTTGCCAGGCCCTCGGGCGTGGTATAGAGGATGATCTCGCCTTCGATTGGGTCTTGATTGTTTTGCTCTTTTTTATGCGCCATTTTTACTCCTACACCGTCTTGAACACAATCTCTTTATTCTTGAAAATTTGCACAGCATTGGTCTTGAGTTGATCGTTGCCCGCAAACCCCAAATCGAGACAGACCACGCGCTGTGGTTTCATCTCTGCCATGGCGCGGATGGACTCAAGTGTGAGTTCTTTTTCGAGACAGATCATCATGCCGCCGTCTGCAACGGAGTAGACCCTGGTTCCAGACCCTAAAGGTTTCTTTCGTGAACCTTCGTCATGGCTGGTGGGAGCGTCTTGCTTACCGTGTTTCGAGTCGGGCTTGGAAACCTTTAGGGTCTCCAAGGTTAGGGTCTCGATCCTGGTAGTAAGCGCGAAGCCGCTCTTGAGCAGGATTTCGTACAAAATATCATCACTCGTGCGCCCTGCACGGACATGCTCGATGTGCAGTTCCAATTGCTTTTCAAGCGCCACCCCATCCTTCGGCGCGGACGCATCCCATGCCTTGAAGTTGGATTCTGCCAGCTTGAAGACGCGGAAGCCGCGATCTTGCACGCCATTCGGCAACTCCTTATTCAATTCGTTAATTACACGGCGAACGCGTTCTTTAGTGATTTCAGCAATTGTTAGGTAGTCTTCACGATTTGTTGGCTCAGGTAATTGCGTAAGGATAAATTTTCGTTTACCTTTATCTTCATTGTTGAATTCTAAAGTTGCATGAGCAAGTGTCCCTGATCCAGCAAAGAAATCGAGAACGATGTCGTTATCTCGCGTACACAATTCAAGCAGGGCTTTTAATAGGGTAGATGGTTTTGGAAAATCAAAAGGACTTACACCGTCGAACAAAGATTGCAATTCTTGAGTGCCGTTTGTCGCGGTACCGTAGGAATTTCCATCAAACCAAGAAGTTGGCACTTCGCCAAAATCCTTTTTCTCCTCGTAAAATACTTTCAACTGAGGCCTGCTCTGTCCAGTCCTGCCAAATACAATTCTTCCATCTGCCAATAAATTCTTATATTTTGGCTCCTCTGTTCGCCAGCATCTGCCTTCAGGTGGCCAATATTCTTCCCTGGTATTTGGATTGACTATTTTATAAGTCAGATTCTCCCTAACATTTGGTGCGTCAAAAGGATCGGCTTTCCAAGGACCGCGCGGATCGTTGTCTGGATTTTCAAATCTGGCTTTGTCTAACGGTAATGGGTAGGCCGCAAAACTTTTTAATTTGTACCAGACTTCGGAATTTGTTTCTTTTAATCGACGATGTTCTTGTCGGCGGGTTCTTGCATAACCAACCAAATATTCGTGTTGGATGCTGATGTCGGTATCGTTTTGTACCGAAGTTCTGGATTGCCACGGAATTTGCGCAAAAAAATTTTCTTCACCAAAAATCTCGTCGCAAATTGTCCGCAAGTTCTTAACTTCATTGTCATCAATGGAGATGAAAATAACGCCTTCATCTCTTAGCAAATTTCTTGCCAAATACAAGCGCGGATACATCATGTTCATCCAGCGAGAATGAAACCGCCCATCGGTATCAGTATTTGTGCCAAACTTCATGCCTGCGGCGTCCACCTGGTTGGTGTATTCCAAGTAGGTTTGCAGGCTCTCGGTGTAGTTGTCGGGGTAAATAAAGTCATTGCCTGTGTTGTAGGGCGGGTCAATGTAGATCATCTTGACCTTGCCCAAGTACGCCTTTTGCATTAATTTCAAGGCTTCGAGATTGTCGCCTTCGATGATCAGGTTTTCGGTGGTATCGAAGTCCACGCTTTCGGCGGGCGCGGGCAGTAAAGTCCCCATGCTCGGCGCTTGAATAGTTTTGAAACACTCGGCTTTGCCGGGCCAGGTCATGCCGTAGCGTTCGCGGCCCACATCAACGGTCTCGCCCAAAACGAGTTTGAGCTTGTCGAAGTCAATCGTCCCGCCTTCGGTGCGAATTTCAGGGAACAGGCGCAGAAGGTCGGCGGTCTTGTCCGCGGGGAGGGAGTGGGAGGTGAGGTCGAGGGGTTCGGGGAGGTTGGTCATAATGCATTCTCTCTTGAAAATTGAAGGATTGATGTACACAGTACTGCTAAACTTGGAGATCTAAAACCCTCATTATAGGCGGCAGATACCCATTCTGCAATAAACAGATCGTTCTTGTTTAAATCGCCTTCATTATCATAATTTACGCGGACGGCATCTGTTATTCTTTGATAATTTTCTCCAAAGTCATTTTTTGCAACTTTAGTTAAATTAGTTGACCAAATTGTATGATTTCGCTCGAATACATTATTTGCGGGAAACGGTTCTTGAACTGCGCCCAAAAGATGTTGAATAGCCTTGTTATCTCGTTCGTGTTTCTTTCTTTCATCTGGCTTTGTTTTGTCACTATCTGCGTCGAAGACTACAAAGACAGGTAAGCCCAACTCTGTGGCAATCGCAAGAGGCTGAATTAGTTTATCTTTTCCACCAACAGGAATTAAGTGGCATCCCATCCGTCTGAATTCAGTCCATTGACCTGATAAATGTAATTCTGTCGTGATGTATGAAACATCTTCTAAACCTTCAACAAGAATTGGGACTCTTGCGAAAAACATTTCCGCAATGTTTGGTTGAAGTGCTTGATGAATTTTTGCGACCAATCCAGCAATTCTCTGATTTGCTTCTTCTCCAGTAGCTGTTCGAATACGATCACACAAGGCTTGAAAATTTAAGCCACGAATTGTTGTACCCGCACTGGCATTTGCTTTTCGAACAAGCCTCGTATTTTCAAACCCCTCTCCGCTGACAAATAGTGGTGAATGCGTTGTTACCAGAATTTGGTTATTTCCATTCGCCAAATCATTGAACACATCGGCTAAATGGCGTGCCTGAGGTGGATGTTGATAGAGTTCTGGTTCTTCACAACCAAGAATTAAAGTTGGAGCATCTGGTGCTTCGGAATTGGCTAATTCTTGTAGAAGAGCGAGAAGATATGACCGTTGTAAACCATGCCCCATTCTGGAAAGACTACCAACAAAGTCATCCTCACCAGTTTTTATTCCTGCTACGGGTTGCTGAATGGAAATAGACTTATTAGGATCGGATAGCCATTTCATTCCAAGTTGAACATTTGGATGCGCCCAGTCGCCTAATCGTTTTTGAAGCGAATCTGATATTTCAGTTAACCCTGCCTGATTTCTCGCCAGCAATTCTTGATACTTTGTTAGAGTCTCAGTCTTTAAGGCTTTTATATCCTCATCAAAATGGACGCGCGTTCGTACCGTTCGCTCTATCAATTTACCAAGTGCTGTGTTTTTCGCCTCTTGTACTTCATCACCTGCATCTTTTACTGCTGGCACAAAAACCCAAGTTACAAATTTAGTTAACTTACCTGCGCTGTTTATGCCGTAGAAACTATCTTCACTTGGAATCAAAATACATCGTTCGGGATGTTCTGCCTCAAATACCCGAAGTGCATTCGCCTTGTCATCCTTTGAACGTGGATTTGGCAAATCGGGAAACTGGTGCCGAATCCCATCATAAATAACCGTCAGGTCGCCTGCTTTGGCCCCTGCTTTTTCTTGTTCAAAGAAAATACGAAATTCTTCGAACCCAAGTCGTTGACCATAGTGTTTCGTTGGCCCATATCCTTTTTCTGGATCAAAAACCGCTTCGACAGTAACAATTAATTCATTTTGACGAACATAATCTGATAGTTCTTCGAGTGCTGATTGATTCAAGTCATCAAATATGACGGTGATCCGAATAGGATTTGCTGTATTCAAGCAAAAATAATCTTCATCCTCAAGATTTGTAATGTCAAATGAAGATGATGATTGATCTTTAAAAAAAACATTAAGCGCCGCCAGAACCGAAGATTTGCCAGCACCATTTGGCCCAACAAAACAAGAATATTTGTTTAATGTAAAAGTCTCGTCTCGAAAACTGCGAAAATTTTCGATTCGAATAGATTTGATTTTCATCGTAAACTCCATTTAACAATGAACAACCTATTGCTTTCGGTTGATTGTTCCAGCCTTCTTGCAATCTCATCCAACAGGGCATCCTTTTGTTTATCCAACTCGCGAGTGGCGCTGTCATAATTGCGCCAGGCTTCATCACGCTTGGTTTCCAGTTTTCGCACAGCTTGTTGTTTTTCCAGTTTTTCAGGCAAGTTGGGTGCCAGGCGGGCGGCTTTGCGTGTTTCTTTAATGGCTTCATCCAAATCATCCAATTCCGCTTTCAAAGAGGCGCGGCGGTCATCCGCCCAATGGTCGAGTTTATCTATTTCGATCTCGAACCAGTGCGCGTTGCGGCGGGTCAATTCTTCGAGCAGTTCATTTTGTCTCTTCGTTTGCAACCCGGCCAGTTGCTTTTCGATATTGACGGGAATGGCGATATCGCCGCTCATGGAAGCAGGCAAATCAAACAAGCGCTGGATTTGTTTTTCGTCCAGGGTCTCGCCAGCCTCTGTGAAGCTCGATAAAACCAAATGGTCTTCCGACTCCAGGGCGTTCACCGAAAAATAACTGCATATCAGCCAGCCCGATTCTCCAACCAATGATTCCAGGATCGCAATACGTTTGCCGCTGTTTGAATACTCGAACGCTAATTCGCGCGGCGGGGTGGGCAGGGCTTTGGCCTGCGCCAGGACGCGTTGCGCCAGTGGATGACCGACGCGGTAGGTGTTGGCGTCTTCCACATTCTTGCCCATGCGGTACGGCCCTGGGTGGATTGTCTCGTTCGGAAATGGATTTCTATGAAGCATGAAACTATATTCATGCTCATCGAATTTGGCGAAGTCTTTCAACTGAGCGCGCGTCACCAGCCATAGATGCTGATGGAAGCGATCCAAATAATCATGGCTTTGAATGCGGACTTTCTCGACGACTTCCTGGTCGAAATTGTTGAGCAGTTTCTCGCGCGCGTCTTTCTGGCCTTCGGAGATTTCCGCTTCCAACTCCCTTTGAAGCTGGTCAAACTCAAACTGGATTTGTTCCAGCGTTCGGCACTTCTGGTAAATGGCCGCAATGCGCTTCTCGAAGTCCACGCCTGATTCAACCGCGCCGAGGATTTCATCGCTTGCGCCAAATACCCCATCAAACAAGCGGAATTTTTCTGCCAGCAATTCATACACACGCAAGTCGGCGGCGTTCTTTTTATTCAGGAAGTTGACCACCACCACATCATACTTTTGTCCGTAACGGTGGCAGCGCCCGATGCGTTGCTCGATCCGTTGCGGGTTCCACGGCAAATCGTAATTAACTATCAGGTTGCAGAACTGCAGGTTGATGCCCTCTGCCGCGGCTTCGGTGGCGATCATGATGGAGGCGTCTTCACGGAAACAATCCACCAACGCGGCGCGCATGTCCGCGGTGGGGGAACCGCTGACCTGATCGGTGCCTTTGTGCTTCTCCAGCCAGGCGCGATAAATCTCTTTTGATTTTGCATCCGTGTTCGTGCCATTGAACAACATGACCTTGCCTTTGAATTCCGTCTCCTCCAACACACGGAACAAGTATTCCTGGGTGCGGCGTGACTCGGTGAAGATCACGGCTTTTTGTTGCAAGGTCGCCGCGCCCTGGCCTTCTTGAACTTTGGCAGAGGCCGCAAATCCTTTGCGCAGGGCGGTCAACAAGACTTCGCCTTTCGAGTTCCTGATAATGGACTTCGCAAGGTTGTGAAATTCGCGCAGTTCTGCCATTTCAAGTTTGAGTTCCGCCAATTGCTGGGGTGTCAGACGGGTCTTCTCTTTCGGCGCGCTTCCGTTTTCATCTTCGTCCCATTCATCCGCGAGTTCTTCCAGTTCCTCCCAGTTTTCGGGTAAATCAGCAGGGACGCTATCCACTGCTTCGGATGCCGTTGCCGCGGCTTGCAGTCTCTGTACCAATCCATCCAGCGTGGCCGAAATTGCATAGGTGGAGGATGCCAGAAGTTTCCGCAGGATCAAGGTCACAAGCGCGCGCTGGCTGGCGGGCAGGGCGTATAAGTTTGGCTTCCGCAAGTATTCTGAGACCAGGTCATATAACCGCTGTTCCTCGTCGGTTGGGACAAATTCCTGCACCAACGCATGGCGGTTTGTGAATTTCACATATTCAAGCACTTGCTTGCGCAGGGTGCGTTTACAGATTGGCCTGAGCCGCTGGCGCAATTCTTCAAAGTCAATGCCATTACTCAAGCGTGTGAAGCGCGTGCGATAACTTTTGAAATCACCGAACGCGTATTCGTCAATAATGCTTACCAACCCATACAATTCAAGCAGTGAATTTTGCAGGGGCGTGGCGGTCAACAAGACTTTGGGGAACGGAGCAACCGCCTGTTTGATCGAATTCGCAATTTTGCTGGATGCCCTGTAAACATTCCGCAGGCGATGGGCTTCGTCAATCACCACCAAATCCCACTTCGTCTGGCTTACGTAAGGCTCCTTGGTGCGCGCAAACTGATATGAGCACAAAACAATTGCATCTTGCAGAAATGGATTCAGATTTCCTTGGCGCAAAATTTCATTGAACGTTCGGGTTTCCAAAATCACAGAGGGCAAATGAAATTTATCGGCCAGTTCCTGGCTCCATTGCTTGCGTAAGTTGGCAGGCAAGATCACCAATAATTTCCGTTTTTGTTCCGCCCATTTTTGAGAGAGCAACAAGCCCGCTTCGATTGTCTTTCCAAGTCCCACTTCATCTGCCAAAATCGCACCTTTTGAAAATGGGTTGCGAAATGCGAATAGCGCCGCTTCCACTTGATGGGGGTTCAAGTCCACCTGTGCATCCGCCAAAACGGACGCGAGTTTTTCCACGCTGTCTGAAGAATGGCAGCGGGTCAATTCGTGCGCAAAGTAGCGAACGTGGTGAGGAGTGAATTCCATGGTTTAGTTGCAGGGCAGGCCCCGCTTTAGTCAAGCATACAGCCAAACCCCCGAAAGGGCAAGAGAAAAGAGACCCCACCCCTGCCCCACCCTTCGCTGTGCTTTGCCCACCCACCAGGCTCACTCTGTAGGCAACTCCACCCTCACCCTCGTCCCTCCCTCCACCTCCGACTCCGCCCAAATCCTGCCTCCATGCGCCTCGACCAGCGCCTTCGCAATCGCGAGTCCCAGTCCCGATGACGCGCCGTCCGCGTCTGTCCGCCTGTTTTGCTATAGCCCCATTGCCAGCCGCAAGCCTTCCTCAACCTGTTCGAGAAGATGGGCGGGAATCTTGCCGACTCGTTCTGTCAGGAAACTTTTATCCACCGTGATCACTTGCGACACATTGGCAACCGAGTCTTTGTCCAGGCTGGCAGACTTCTTCGGTAACAGCACGTTCCCCGGCGCTTCGGCAAGTTTCAGGTTAGATGTGATTACAACTGCGATCACCGTAGCAATGCGACTGCGATTGAAATCGTCGGATTGGATGACCAGCACGGGGCGGCGATATCCAGGTTCGGACGCGGTTGGTTCAGGCAGGTTTGCCCACCAGATTTCGCCGCGCTGGATCACCATTCCTCACCGCCCAATACCGCTACCTGCATTTGGATCAATTCGGGTTCCATCTGCGAAGGTTCGCTGGCATAGACTCGATCCAATGTCTCGGTGACTGCCTCTTTTTCGTGCTCGGTGACGTATGTCGTGAGCGCAGCAGTATACAGTTCGCTGAGGGAAATGCCGAGTTTCTGCGCCAGTTTTTCCGCAGAACGGAAGATTGGATTGGGTATGGAAATGTCGGTTTTCATGGCATTATTTTACACCATTGACAGGTATTTCCACCCTCATCCTCGTCCCTCCCCCCTCCTCCGACTCCGCCCAAATCCTGCCTCCATGCGCCTCGACCAGCGCCTTGGCGATGGCGAGACCCAGTCCCGATGACGCGCCGTCCGCGTCTGCCCGGGATTTGTCGGCGCGGTAGAAGCGGTCAAAGATGTGGGGCAGGTCAGAAGGGGGAATGCCTTCGCCGGTGTCTTCCACAGAAATCAGAATACTCTCCCCTCTCCCGTATTCGGGAGAGGGGCCGGGGGTGAGGGTAGTGTTTTGGTCTCTGCGCGTAGCCAGGATGGAGATAGCCCCACCAGCAGGAGTGTGCCGCAACGCATTGCTTATCAGGTTAGAGAGTACGCGGTTCATGCGTGACTCGTCAACTTGGATGAGCGGCAGATCGTCCGCCGCGTTGACGGTCAGCGTGATTCCCTTTTGTTCGGCGGAAAGCTTGAAGGGCGCAG
>Ga0210044_10009237_pt1 | contig 12053 bp, 8 predicted proteins | sample CryGey13umfilter_2_FD_183959 | JGI IMG/M metagenome (GOLD analysis project Ga0210044, IMG submission 183959) | Groundwater microbial communities from aquifer in Utah, USA - Crystal Geyser 4/9/14 3 um filter (SPAdes) (version 2) | ecosystem: Environmental > Aquatic > Deep subsurface > Groundwater... | reverse complement strand
CAACAACCTCGATATCAATACCATACGTTGGCTGGAAGATTTGCTGAACGCCCGTAAAAGCACCATGATAATCATCTCGCATGATCGACATTTTTTAAACAGCGTATGTACCCATATGTCTGATCTGGACTACGGAAAAATCACTACTTTCCCTGGTAATTATGACAATTACATGCTCGCCTCTCTGACAGTGCGCACGCAGCTTGCGACCGACAATGCCCGCGCCAAGGAAAAGGTTGCTGAGCTTAAAGCGTTCGTGGCTCGCTTCTCGGCGAATGCATCGAAATCAACCCAGGCGCAATCCAGGGCGAAGCAGATCGACAAAATCAAAATTGAAGACATTAAGCCATCTACCCGCCAATATCCCTTCATTCGCTTTGACTATGATGAACGCGAGAAACTGCATCGCATTGCAGTAGAAGTAGAGAACATGAGCAAGGGTTTTGATCGCCCGCTATTTTCTAATTTAAATTTCCGTGTTGAGGCTGGTGAGCGCGTCGCCATCATCGGCCCCAACGGTATTGGAAAGACTACGCTATTACGCTGCCTGGCGCGTGATCTTGAAATAGATCACGGCACCATTAAATGGACAGACAAAGCTAACACTGGGTACTTCGCTCAAGATCACGCGCATGACTTCGCCAACGATGTCATCCTTACTGATTGGATGACCCATTGGAGACGTGAGGGGGATGACGACCAAAAGGTACGCAGCGTTCTCGGTCGTTTACTGTTCTCCGGCGACGATGTCATAAAAAGCGTAAAAGTTCTGTCCGGTGGCGAAAAAGGACGCATGATGTTTGGCAAACTAATGCTGCAAAGACCCAACGTATTATTGATGGATGAGCCGACCAACCACCTTGACATGGAATCCATCGAGTCGCTCAACACCGCGCTGACTGAGTACAAAGGCACACTGATATTTGTCAGTCATGACCGCGAATTTGTGACTTCACTCGCTACGCGAATTATCGAAATCACCCCACAAGGTGTAAACGACTATCATGGTACGTATGAGGAGTATCTGCGTGACCAGGGCGTGGCAACATAAATCCACTCGCAGCCTTACACTGACATACCTTGCCAGAATGAAAAAGACTCGCGTTATTTCGGCTAGAGACATGCACAAAGCTGATCTACGATGTGCTGTTTGCACGATTCTGTTCGATTGAACGACCTACCCGTCGCCAGTTGCTTTATTTGCATCGGACACGAATGCTCGACGACTTGAAGCAACCACCCGGCAACCGTCTGGAAACATCGCAAAGGCAATACAGCATCCGCATCAATGACCAGTGGCGCATCTGCTATAAGTGGACAGACGGCGATGTTTAAGATGTGGAAATTGCGGACTATCGCTAAAGAAAATACTATGACTCAAAAATCACTTGACCCTATTCCGCCCGGCGAAATTTTTATGGAAGAATTCATGTAGCCCATGGGCGTCAGCATCAATGCGTTATCGAGGGATGTAAATGTGCCGCCCAACCGCATCAGTGAAATTGTGAACGGCAAGCGCTCGACCATTGCCGATACTGCTTTGCACCTTGCAAGTATTTCGGCGCATCCCCGGAAATCTGGCTCGATCTGCAAACCGATTACAACATCCGCATGGCACATGCGCACCGTCTGGCCGCAGATTGAGCCGCTTGTCCGCACCCATAAAAAAGTGTTGGCGCAAGTGCCAATCAGCCAGTAACTTACTACCCCACCCTCTTGACTTGACGACGCATATACGCATCGTTGATGATCGGTACCTGTGCCTGAGCCGGCTGTTGAAACGCTGGTTTCAACTGGGCTTCTAGGTGTCTTACGCGCACAGCGATGTGTTTTCGTATTTCCGACAGGTTTCCTTCATACTCCCCAGCACACAATCTTATGGAATCTGTAGGCCAGTCTAGGGTACTCATAATAGGATCGGTTTGCATCGACGGTTTCGTTTGAAGTGTTCCAGGGCGGAGAGTACAGTGCCATGCGATCAGCTCTGGCTGCAACTGAGCACCAGTTAGCCAGGTTAACTCACCCCAAGCCCCGCCGTTTCGAGAAATCACATAGTCTGCCTTTGAAGCCAGATGGTCGGTAATATTCCGCAGCTTTCGGAATTCTTGGGTGAACTCGCGTAGCGGTGGAATACCACCCTTTGCATTGCCAAACTTAATGCTGGGCATTTCTGTATACATCATGCTAAAACGATCAACAGCATCGACGAACCCCCAAGCATCAATGAAGACGTGAGCGAAAACATCTGGGATATCATTCGACGCAGGCGGATTCAGCGCCAAATGGGTCAGTGCATCTCTAAGTCGACTGTACGTAACATCCAATATCTCTACGGCATGTCGGATTCCGTCCAAGAAGAATGCTTTCTTCCGCTCGAAATTGATGGGAATCCGCCTCAGTACCGAGTCACGCCCAAGTAGCAGATACTCCGAACCTCGGATCGGCAAGAGTTGTTCTTCGTCTGGCTGGTCTGGTGCGATCATGGCTTCCTCTGGAATCAATGTATCAGGTCGACGCTGCATGCCAGACTTCTCCTTCATCACATAGTTCGCGGCACAACCTAATGCATCAAGAACTTCGGTTATGGCAGCGTGAGACATAAGGGATGGATCAACCAACTCATGCGCGTAGCGCCATTTTACAAATGGTGCGTCTCCCACATGCGCCAGCGCCTCCACGAACAGCTCAATTCGTCTGTCCGAGGCATTAAGCAACGGTATCTCCGTTTTGTTGCGGAACATCCCAGCGATGAGGGCCTGATGCTCTGGGCATATCTTTTTCCATATCTGCCCGAGGCGATGCCCAGACTCGTGCTTTGAAGAAGGCTCTTCGCTCTCGGCTCTCTCCAACATCAAGAAAAACTTGAGAAACAGCTCTATAGAAAAGCTGGAGCACACAATTGCAGGAAAAGAAAGTTCGGGACGTCTGTCTTATTGCCATGGCTGCTAATCAGTAAACCAGAATGTGCGTATGCTGTTGCTATTGCATAAAGCGCCGCATAATCCGATTGTGCTTCGCCGGGAATTAGTACGAGTGAGGGAATTGCCGGGTAGGATGTCATCATAAAAGCATAGCATCAACTCCCAGCCAATGCTTGTAACTACGGAAACATTTTCGACTACTGCCACTTTGCTGCTTTTCATTTGGTGGTCTTCTTCAAGGTCTGCTTGTGGCCTCAGATAGCTAGGGAAAGTCAACGAAAGGCAGGCATTGGCACGTTCCAGTTGCTTGCGAAGCGCAGGTTTATGTCAGCTCAAAAAATTGACGCATATTTTACAGCTTACTACTGCAACGGCCACTCGCCCATCGCCTCATCAATCTCGGCCTGTAGCGAAAGGGTGCGCGCCAGCGCCGCCACGATGCCACGATAGTGAGTCAGGTCACGCAGGGAAGCTGCCGCCTCTTGCAGTCTTTCAGCCACTTCTGGCAGACCTGATAGCCACCGGTATGGTAGACCCATACTTCCAGCGGCACGTTGTCGAAGTATTGCTTCTGGTTGATCCACACGCGCCCCGGTGCGCCGTTATTCCGGTTCGGAATAACGCACTGTATCCACCGTGTTATCCCCTGCCTCTGGATAGCGGGTTTCCAATTCTGGTAGCTGCTCCATCAAGTGCAACGCCACCAATTCCTTGCCCAATGCACACAGGCTACGGAACAATGCCACATCGCGCGTCAATGGCAAGCGCGGAAAATCTATTTTCAGGAACTCGGCATATCGGCTGCAATAGGTCAGCGAATGAAGCATGGCGAAGGGAAACATATCTTCCGGCCCGAAAGTATTGCGCAGACACCTTTTTTCAGCCCTTTATTTTTATATTTGCGCGCAAGCATATCGTATGCAGCACACACCCGTAAAACAAGCTTGAGACTTGCTCGTGCAGCAACCGCAACTTACCCGTTAATTCATTTTATCTTCTCTCAAGGGTCAACAACACGAACGAATTTCTGACAAAAATTTTCTAATTCGACTGAATTTAATAAATGAGATACTGTCATACGGCGAGTAGAGGCAGAGCAAGAATTGTCGACAAATAGGAGTGAGATAGATAAACTCACTCAGGAATACAGGCAATAACGGGACAGCGCCGATCCGCTGCATGTAAATGGTTACCCCCTTAAACTAGATACATTATTGTCTTGGTTCAGTGGTTCACGGTAGGAGGAATGTCAATGTACAGAATTATATTGGCTTTACTCAGCTTAATTGCTGCTTCAGCGTCGGCACGGACTATTCCGCAGATCACTGCGCCTAATGCCACATCGAGATTGTTGTCTACCCAAAATATCACGCCAGGATTACTGTCAACTCCAAATATCACACATGGACTGCTGTCTACTCCAAATATCACATCGGGCCTGATTTCGTCTCCACAGTTCTCTACTCCTCCTATCCTTATTCCTCACACTTTCACTACTCCAGAAAATTTAAATCAAGGTATTCCGATTCCAGAGATTTCTACTCCATTTATTCCAACACCATAGATTTTTGTAAGTATTTTTGCAAAAAAATAATATTAAAGCATACTCAACTTTCGCGCCGATCGCGAAAATCAACCACGCTGAAACGCGATCTTTCCTTGTTGTACGAGACACGCGACGCCCCTCTGACTTTGCCTAGATGTCGGCCGGAGCTTACTGATCAAGCGTGAATCCATGCAAAAACAGGGGGAAACCCATGAGATCGCGTTGAGCTTCACGAATCGTACACCGCAAGCAGCTAACCACAACGACTACTGGCCATCAGTCGCGGACACAGGAGTTTCGAAAGCATTCGCTACATTATCAATTGGAATTACGACGAAGATCGCAGCCGAATCCGAATCGGCTTCGACCCAGAAAATGTTCCCGTCTGCGCCGCATCACGATCAGACTTTGACACTTTCAAGGCAAAAATTTCACTGACATCTTTTATTGGCACTGGTTTGCGAGGTGGGGTTAATGCACTACTTACGATGGGTGAGATAAAGTCCGGCGGACTTTATCTAGTGAGAGATGCCATCAAAACTGGCCTGATTGAATAAATGCGGTGGCATACTGGTGATATGGTGATGGTGCGCAATGCGAGGAAACTAATAATCGCTGCACCGCAGTAAGCCATTATGAATATGGTGCCGCTTGTCGGATTCGAACTGACGACCTACCGCTTACAAGGCGGTTGCTCTACCAACTGAGCTAAAGCGGCGATAAAACTATTGGCGTGGCATTAAGGTGTTTGATTTACCTGACCTGCACACTGAAACTGGTAGGTCGTGCCAGATTCGAACTGGCGACCAACGGATTAAAAGTCCGCTGCTCTACCAGCTGAGCTAACGACCCATCTCCCTCAGGAAGGGCGCATTATACGGACTTTACCCGCCCTGTCAACGCAGCAGAGCGCATCATGCCACAATGCGATAGCGCGTCGGATCGTCTATTCCAGCAGTCTTAAAGCCGGCTCGGCGCAGTTTGCAGGAATCACACACAGCGCATGCGCGACCATCCGAATCAGCTTGGTAACAGGACACTGTCAGGCTGTAATCCACACCAAGCTTCGTACCAATTTTGACTATGTCAGCCTTGGACAGGCGCAGCAAAGGTGCATGCAATGTCAGATATTTTCCTTCTACCGCTGCCTTGGTGGCAAGATTAGCCATGCTTTCAAAGGCCGCAATGTATTCTGGACGACAGTCTGGATAACCGGAATAGTCAACTGCGTTCACACCAATGAATATGTCCTGCACCTGCAATACTTCCGCCCAAGCCAAAGCGAGTGACAGCATGATGGTGTTGCGCGCTGGTACATAGGTCAGCGGAATGCCTGTTACTGATTGTTCCGGCACTGCAATGCTCGTGTCTGTTAAGGCGGAGCCTCCAAATGCAGTCAGGTCAACGCTAACAACGCGCTTTTCAATCGCACCAAGAGCCTGTGCCACACGCTCTGCCGCAGCAAGTTCGGCATTATGGCGCTGCCCATAGTCCACACTCAACGCATGGCAGATATAGCCCTGTCGCTTCGCCATGGCCATCACAGTGGCTGAATCCAGACCGCCAGACAATAATACTACTGCATTCTTCATTTTCCTTGCTTGCTGCCCCACAACAACTTGTGCAATTGTATTTGCAGGCGCACTGGCAATCTATCACGCAAAACCCAATCGGCCAGCACTGTAGGTGATAATTGATCTTGTACTGGTGAAAATAATACGGTGCACTTGTCAGCCAAATCACGGTCACGCAACACCTGCTTGGCCCATATATAATCGGACTCATCGCATAAGACAAATTTTATTTCATCGTGCGCATTCAACGCAGCAAGATTACTCCACAAGTTCTTTTTTACTTCACCTGATGCTGGTGTCTTGATATCCAAGACCTTCATAACGCGCACATCAACGTTGGACACATCCAGAGCTCCGCTGGTTTCCAACGATACCTCATAACCTGCATCGCACAAGGCACTCAGCAAAGACAGTGCATATTTCTGTGCCAGAGGCTCACCCCCAGTCACCGTAATATAGCGTGTATGGTGTAATGACACTTCAGTGAGTATTCCCGCAATTGTCATATTCTGCCCACCACTAAAAGCATAAGCGGTGTCACAGTAAGAGCATCGTAGAGGACAGCCGGTCAGGCGCACGAATACTGTCGGCAAGCCGACTCGGCTCGTTTCGCCTTGCAGGGAATAAAAAATTTCGGTGATGCGCAACTGCTCGCTGACGGAGCAAGTAATCATGGAATTTACTTTATTTAAGATTCACTGGGCATTTAATGGTGTGATCGGTCGGGGCAGCGTGGCTGCTTCTAGCTTATCTAAACGCCTCACGCGGGCATCCAGATCAATGTAATAATCTCTCTGCTGCTTCTGTGCTTCTTGCAGGCTATGCGTTAACAATTCGTCCTGCCCGCGCAACCTGCGTAATTCAATTTTCTGTGTCTCGATCTGCGCTTGAAGGTCAAATATCTCACGGATCTGTTGCTTACGAATCTTAATCTGTTCCTGCATAGCTTCAGCTTGCTGCTTGATTGTTTCAGACTGCTGCTTACCACTTACTTCCAGAATGGATACACGATCCTTTAGTTGCCGAATTTGATTATGTGCTTCGTCATCGGTAAAGAAGGCAGCATGTGCAGAGCAAGCTGCAACGGCACTCCATCCAGCAAACAGGAAAGTGTAAAGTTTCATGCCCTGCCTACCTTGAGTTATAAATCAAGTCGGTGCGGCGATTTTGAGACCAAGACGACTCGTCATGCATTTCACCTTTAGGGTTTTCTTCACCATAACTGACCGACTCTATCTGATCATCTCTAACCCCCCCCACTAGCAGTCTTTTTTTAACTCCATCGGCGCGACGCTGTCCCAAAGCCAGATTATATTCACTACTCCCACGTTCATCTGAATTTCCTTCCAAACGTACTTTACGGCTAGGGTGCTCGACCAGATATTCAGCATGTGCTTGCACAATGGGTTTATCCTGCTCTGATATGGTATCTATGTCGGTGGGATAATAGATTACGCGCTTAGCCAGCAAACTGTTCGGATTATTAATGGGATCATTCGCTTCAGAACCAGCGTAACTAGAACCAGAACCATAACCAGAGTCAGAACCAAAGCCAGAGCCAGAGCCAGAGCCAGAGCCAGAGCTAGAGCCAGAGCCAGAGCCAGAGCCAGGATATATTGTGACACCAGAAGCACTGGTAAGTGGGTTATCTTCCGCTACTGAAGCATTAGGAAAAGGGGATGAGGCATCCATGGATGCGGCGTCATTGCCACCTATCTTTGTACTTGCTACAGGGGGTTTAGCGCAAGCAACTAATAAGTGTATTAGTAATACGCTCCCCACTAGTTTTTTTACATTTTTCGTTATAAACATAATATCAGTTCTCGCAAAGTTGGTACTGTAAAAAGTCCTAACTTAAGCCGCTTATATCTTCGGCTTGCTAGAACATCTTTTTATTAATCCTGCCATCACTAACAGGCTGACAATGAAACCAGAATTATCAGGTGGCAATTTTTATACAAACAGAAACAATTATAACAGCCGTTTAAGCCTATGCCATTGATTTATATAATACTACATTTAATATAAAATCTTACCGACATAGTGAAAAGCAATAAATGACAAAAAATCAGAATTTATCAGTAGCCTGCTAAAACAAGGTAATATTAAAGGCAAGCTGGAAAATACCAAGATATAGACGTACTTATATAAAAGTATCGGACAAAGACTCACTTACTTGAGTGAGTCGAGGCGTATTTTTGCCTGGGCAGCTATTTTGCTTCCGGGATATTTAGCAATTATTTGATTGAGTGTTGTCTTGGCTCCAATTACAGCCTTAAGTTGACGCTGACTATCTGCAATACTTAACATAGCATCTGGCACATTAGGGCTAGATGAATACTTGTTTACCAACAACTGATAACTACCTAATGCATTTTTGTAATCTTCCAACGCAAAATAGGCGTTACCTATCTCATAGTGGATATTAGCAACGTGCTTCGATTCAGGATATTTTTTCAGAAAATCCTGGAAGGCATTAATGGCATTTTGAGGGTTACCAGCTTTAACATAATCATGCGCTAAATTGTATGCACGATTCTCCAGGGTGATCGTGTCTTTTTCCAAGGAATCTCCACCGACTGCCTTGGTAGATGAAGATAGTGGATGCACACTTCCTGTCGCTTTGTCGGACTGCAAGTTAGAAGGCTCTGATGGTATCCCAAGCGGGGTGGTCGTTACTATCGATTCAAAATGACGCAGGGTGTTATCCATATCAATATAGAAATCTTTCTGCCGCTTCTCCGCATCCTGTAAGCTGTGCAACAGATCTTCGTTCTGGCTGCGCAGCCTGCGTAACTCTGCATTTTGTGCGTCATCAATCTTCGTTTGCAGATCAAGCATTGAAGTGGTTTGTTGCTTGTTGGACGCTACCTGCCGCTGATTTGATTCCTGCAGCTTATGCAGCAAATCTTCGTTCTGTGCGCCCAACTTTTGTAATTCTATATTCAGTGAATCAACTTGCGCTTGCAGCTTGTATATTGAACTTGTTTGTTGCTTGCTAATTCCTGCTTGCCGCCTCTCTATTTCCTGTACGTTATTCATCAACTCTGCATTCTGATCTCGCAACATGTTTGCTTCATCATCCCGAGTTCCAATCTTTTTTTTCAAATCATGAACAGCTACTGTTTCAACATGGCGCAAACGGCTATTTAAATCACTGTATAAATCATTTTGTTTTTTCTCTATTTCCTGCAAACTATGCATAAGATCTTCATTCTGTCTGCGTAAATCGATGTTCTGCGTCTCAAAGTTTTTTTGTAAATCAAGCACGGATCCGATCTGTTGCTTGTCGGATTCTAGCAATCGCTTTTCAATATTCTGTAAGCTATGCGTTAATATTTCTTCGTTGTGACTACCTAATTTATTCAGCTCTTCATTCAGTGCCTGGATCTGTTTTTGTAATTCAATCGGAGATATAGTTTCAAAATGGCGAATCCGAGTATCCAGATCGGTATAAATATCTTTCTGCCGTTGATTCATATCGTGCAAGTTGTGATCAAGATCTTCACTCAAACCCTGCAACTTGCGAAATTCAGAATTTTTATTATCGATCTGTACCTGGAGATCCAGCATAGCTTGGGTTTGTTGCTTGCCTATTTCTTCCAGCTGAGAGATATTTATCTTAAACTCTGCTTGCTGCTGGTCGAGAACGGAATTTATTTGTTGCTTGCTGATTTCTTCTAGCTGAGCAATGCGAATTTTGAGTTTGGCTTGCTGCTGATCAAGCATGGCATTAACTTGTTGCTTGCCATTTTCTTCCAAAAGTGACATTCGCTCATTGAGCTGCGCTTGCTGGCCAAGTAGTAAATTGGCTTGTTGCCTGCCATTTTCTTCCAGCTGAGCAATGCGCTCATTGAACTGCGCTTGCTGACTATGCTGAGCGATGGCTTGTTGGTTGCTAGCTTCAATGTGTTGCCTGCCGTTTTCTTCCAGCTGAGTAATGCGCTCATTGAACTGTGCTTGCTGACTAAGCTGAGTGCTGGCTTGTTGTTTGCTGGCTTCAATTTGTAGCTTGCCGGTTTCTTCCAGGTGAGTTATGCGCTCATTAATCTGCTCTTTTAGAGCTTGAAAAGAACTAATTTGCTTTTTACTTATTTCGGCTTGTTGCTTACTGCTTTCTTCTACCTGAGATATGTTCACCTTCAGCTGCGCTTGTTGTTCCAGCATAGCACTGGTACGTTGTTTCATGGCACCTAGCTGGTTTAGAATCTCGACCTGCTGTTTGCTACTTTCTTCCAACTGAGAAATGCGCCCCTTCAGCTGCATCTGCTGGTCTAGTATAGCGCTAACTTGTTTTTTATTAGCGTCAGCCTGTCGCTTCTCGACATCCTGCAGATCGTGCATCAACTTTACATATTGGTCGCTTAAGTTGAGCAACTTTTTTTCATGATCACTGTAAAGATTTGTCTGTCGCTTTTCCGTATCCTGTAAATTGTGAATACGCTCCTCGTTTTGCCCATGCAATTTGCGCAAGCCAGCTTTTTGTACCTCTATCTGCGTTTGCAGATCATTAATCAAGTTAATTTGCTGTTTGCCAGCGCCTTCCAGAGTGGAAAAGCGCTCCCCTAATTGCCGAATCTGATAGTGCGCCTCATCATCGCTGAATAGCGCGGCCTGAACTTGCCCTATAACAACGTACAATCCTGCAAACAGCAAGGCTTGAAACTTCATTTCTGCCTTACTTAACGTTGTAGTTTAAGTCAGTGCGGCGATTTTTTGACCAGGCAGACTCATTATGTTCAGTAGAATTTGGCTTCTCTTCTCCATAGCTAACCGACTCAATCTGGCTTTCTTTAACACCGCCCACTAGCAACATTTTTTTCACACCATCAGCACGACGCTGGCCCAAGGCCAAGTTGTATTCACTACTCCCACGTTCATCGGCATTTCCTTCCAAACGCACTGAACGATTTTGATGTTCAACCAAATACTTGGCATGAGCTTGCACAGTGCGCTTATCCTGTTCTGGTACAGCATCTGCATCTATTGGATAATAAATACTACGCTTAGCCTGCAAACTGCTCGGTACACCAAGAGAATCTTCAGCGGCTGCTTCTCGTGCTGCAGCCTTAGCAGCGTCTCGTGCAGCATTCGCCTTGGCAGCTTGCTGCGATGCCGCCACATTAGCTGCTTCACGTGCCGCTGCCGCATCAGCAGCTGCCTGTGCTGCAGCTGCCTTGGCGGCATCAAGTTCCGCCGCAATCTTGGCTGTGTTAGCCGTCTCCTGCGCTAGAGCCACATTAGCTGCCTCACGTGCCGCTGCCGCATCAGCAGCTGCCTGTGCTGCAGCCGCCTTGGCAGCATCAAGTTCCGCCGCAACTTTGGCTGCGTTAGCCGCTTCCAGCGCTGCAGCTGCATTAGCTGCTTCACGTGCCGCTGCCGCATCAGCAGCTGCCTGTGCTGCAGCCGCCTTGGCAGCATCAAGTTCCGCCGCAACCTTGGCTGCGTTAGCCGCTTCCAGCGCTGCAGCAGCATTAGCCGCTTCACGAGCTGCTGCCGCATCAGCAGCTGCCTGGGCCTGAGCCGCTTTAGTTGCTTCCAGTGCAGCATTTTCTACCTCAGCAGCATGAGTTGCCGCCAGCAATGCCGCTTCTTCAGCTGCCCGTGCTTCAGCCGCTTTAGCTGCTTCCAATGCGGCATTCTCTACCTCAGCAGCATGAGCTGCCGCCAGCATTGCTGCCTGTTCAGCCGCCCGTGCCTCAGCCGCTTTAGTTGCTTCCAGTGCGGCATTCTCTACCTCAGCAGCATGAGCTGCCGCCAGCAACGCTCTCTCTTCAGCTGCCAATCGTGCCGCTTCCTCTTCAGCTGCCACCCGTGCCGCTTCCTCTTCAGCTGCCACCCGTGCCGCTTCCTCTTCAGCTGCCACCCGTGCCGCCTCCTCTTCAGCTGCCACCTGTGCCGCTTTCTCTTCAGCTGCCACCTGTGCCGCTTTCTCTTCAGCTGCCACCTGTGCCGCTTTCTCTTCAGCTGCCACCTGTGCCGCTTTCTCTTCAGCTGCCACCTGTGCCGCTT
>Ga0210044_10009235_pt1 | contig 12055 bp, 9 predicted proteins | sample CryGey13umfilter_2_FD_183959 | JGI IMG/M metagenome (GOLD analysis project Ga0210044, IMG submission 183959) | Groundwater microbial communities from aquifer in Utah, USA - Crystal Geyser 4/9/14 3 um filter (SPAdes) (version 2) | ecosystem: Environmental > Aquatic > Deep subsurface > Groundwater... | reverse complement strand
CTCCGGACTCCGGAACGCGCGGCTGAAGGCGGCCGGCTGCCGCCGCGGATGCAGCTGAAGTCCGACTCACTACGAAGCCAGCTCCGGACTCCGGAACGCGCGGCTGACGGCGGCCGGCTGCCGCCGTGGATGCAGCTGAAGTCCGACTCACTACGAAGCCAGCTCCGGACTTCGGAACGCGCGGCTGACGGCGGCCGGCTGCCTCCTTGGATGCAGCTGAAGTCCGACTCACTACGAAGCCAGCTCCGGACTCCGGAACGCGCGGCTGACGGCGGCCGTCTGCCGCCGCGGATGCAGCTGAAGTCCGACTCACTACGAAGCCAGCTCCGGACTTCGGACCCGACCAGGACTCCGGACTCCGGTACGCGCGGCTGGCGGCTGGCGGCTGTCGTTCACGTCGACGAGCCGCAGGGCACAAAGAAAAACGGCGAGGAGGTCTCCCTCCCCGCCGCGGTGCCGGGTGTGAGCTTGCGCTCAATGTGGCGTTGGTCCACGCACCCGAACACAGACCTCGCCGACGGGAGGGCCGAGCGTCACTGCGACCTCTCCACCGGCAAAACTTAACCCTGTCAAATGTCGCAACCCCTATTCAGTAATCTTCCTCGTTCGTTTCGCAACACCGAATTGAGGTTTCTTGCCTCGCTTGGCCATGCCGAGTTTCGCTGCATTTCGTTGCTCGGCGCAGCGAGCCTTGGTCTCTTTGGCATTGCTCTGGCTGCCTCGCATCCAAACGACGGGCTTCGGGTTGGTTCCGGCAAGAAAAAGGCTCTAGACTGGCCTCGCTGTGTCGATCGCGCGCAGAAACGCGAAATCCGATGAGCCAATCACCGCGTCAACGACGCCGGAGCTCCCGTGACCTTGCCCCGCAACCGCGCCCTGCTGCTCGTCGTCCTCTTGTTGTTGGCCAGCTGCGACGGCGACAAAAGCAGCCGCGCCGCGACCGACACCGCCCAGGACACCCAGGCCGCGACCGACACGACTCCCGCCGACCTGACCGCACCGGCTGACAGCGCGGACGACCTGCCGGAGACCGCCGAGGACAACGCCGAGGACAACGCGGCCGAGGTCCAAGAGGACGTCGCCATCGCGCTCCCCGCGCAATGCTCCACCGCGTCGGCGCCTGGGCTGGTCGCCTGCGTGCAACAGGCGCGCTACGAGGCCGACTTGCTGACCGTCGCCTCGACTCCACGGCCGCCTGGCTCCGCGCAATGGCAGCTCGTGCAGGACCTCTGCGCCACGACGTTCGAACAGGCGGGCTTCAGCGTGACGCGCGAAGCGTTCACCTACGACGGACGCGATGGCGTGAACGTCATCGGCACCCTTGTCGGGCAGAGCCTGCCCGACGAGAAAGTCTACGTCTCGGCCCACTACGACCACATCACAAGCTGCCTCGGCGCCGACGACAACGGCAGCGGCCTGGCCGGACTCCTCGAGACCGCGCGGGTCCTGGGCGGCGGGCACTACGACCGCACCTTGGTCGTGGTCTGTTGGGACCTGGAAGAAGCCGGCCTCTTGGGCTCGGCCGCCCACGTCACCGCGCTGCACGAGGCCAACGAGAGGGTCGTCGCCTCCTTTGTCTACGAAATGATCGGCTACACCGACTCGGCGCCCAACTCGCAAGCCCTCCCTCCGGGCTTCGGCCTGCTCTTCGCCGAGGCCGTCGCCAAACTCGAAGACAACCAGATGCGCGGCGACTTCATCGCGCTCATCGGCAACACGAGCGGCTCCGACGCCGGCCAGACCCTGAACCTCTACGCTGACGCCCTCACTTTGCCCGCCCAATTTTTGGCCGTCTCCGACGCCCTGCTCAGCTCTGGGGCCGTCGGCGACCTTTTGCGCTCCGACCACGCTCCCTTCTGGCTCGCCGGCTACCCCGGACTCCTCATCACCGACACCGCGAACCTGCGCAATCCACACTACCATTGCGGCGTCGGTGAAGACTCCATCGACACCCTCGACCCGGTCTTCGCCGCACGGGTGCTCGGCGCCACCCTCGGCGCCGCCGCCACACAGCTCGGCGTGCGCTGACTCGGTCGCGCCAAGGAACTCCTCGCCTTCGGCGCTGTCTCTTCTTGGAGCTTGCCAAAGCGAGCTCGGAGGCCGAGAGAATAGATCCGGCCAACGCCTCGGTTCCCCCCCTCGCCTTTCGCCGAAGACGTTGCGCGCAAGACTCGAACATGCGAACGCCCTCGATTCCCATCACTTTAGCCGTCTGCTTGCTGCTCTTTGCGGTGGGGCTTGCGGTTCGTTCCAGCGAAGCGGCGGCCGACGAGCCGGAGCTGCACGAGTACTTCGATCCCGCCAAAGCCCAAGTCCCAGGAAGCAGCCCCCCCTCCGACTCCGGCGTCGAGTACGAAGGCCTAAACGTCCCCCCCCCCCCGAACTCGCCCACACCCATCGGCGACGAGCCGACCTACGACGAACAAGGCGGGCAGCGTACCGACACTGATGGGCAGCTGCCCAACCAGAACGGGCCGAGCTCCAAGAGCAGCGGCCTGGCCCTCGACGACGACACCGACAAGGAGGGCATGCTCGAGTACTTTGCCGTCTTCAACCCCAGCGTCGTGCCCTTCAAACGCGGTGGGGTCTTGGACCAGGTCGTGGTGAACAAAGACGGAAAGTACCTGATGGTGCTCGACGACCAGACCCTGCGCGAAGTCGAAGTGGTCCAGGAGGGGCTGGGCGCCACCAAGGTCGGGCGCCAGCGCTTTTGGGGTTCGTTGCTGCTCGACGCCAAGGCGGGCGTCCCCATCTCCATACCGAGCGTGGCCGCCGATGCCCGCATCCTGGAGGTGGTTCAGCCTGAGGGCGTGCACTTCGAGTTCTTCGAAGACGGGGCCCAGAACATGTTCGTGACCTCCAACGTCGGCGGCCCGATGCGGTTGAACTTTGTGACCGATGCTGGCGTGGGCTACTTCGGTCTGGTTCGCGTCCCGCCGGGCTACTTGGTCAGCGACGCGAAGCGCTACGCCAAGGTCGGCCGTTTCCCGCGCGAGGCGCGCAACTCGGCCCGAAAGGTCGCCAAGGCCATCGGCGTGTCCAAGGACGACGACCTCGCCGTCGCGCTCCCCAAGTTGATCGCCTACTTCCGGTCGTTCGAAACGATCGCCTTGGACCCGGCGGCCTCGGTGGGGGACCGCTACCTGGACGTCGCGCTGTCGAAGCGCGGTGTCTGCCGTCATCGCACCTTCGCCTTCATCGTCACCGCTCACTACCTCGGGATCCCGGCGCGTTACGTCTTCAACGAAGCGCACGCCTTTATCGAGGTGTTCGTGCCAGAAAATGGTTGGGTGCGCGTCGACCTTGGAGGTGGCGCCGAGGGGCTGACCGTCCACGACTCCGAAGCCAAGGTCCAGCACGAGCCCGAGCCGGCTTCGGACTCTGCGGAGGGGAGCGAAGCAGGGGATGCGGCCGAGGGCGGTGACGCAGGGGTGGACGGCGAGGTCCCTGGGGGCTTCGACTCGATTCAGGGGATGCCCCAGACCGCTGAGGAGCTGCTGGCGGGTGGGGACGTGAGAGGTGAGCCGGACGCCGAACCTGTCGACGGAGCGGGTGGGGCTGGAGAACTTGAAGAAGGCCTAGTCAGTGAGCCTGTCGGCTCAAAAGGAGCGCCCGCAGAGCGAGGCGCGGCGGGCGGTTCGGCGCCTGTCTTGGCGCGGGTCCCGACCCAGGTCGATTTGGAGTCGCCGACCGAAGCGCTGCGGGGTCAAAGCCTTCATCTCGTGGGGCGCATGACCATCGATGGCAAGCGTCCGGCGGCCAGCCGCGAGATCCACATCGTGCTGGAGGACGCTGCGAGCTCCAAGGTAGTCCCGCTGGGCAGCGTAGTCACAGACGAGGCTGGGCGCTTCGAGCTCGATGTGGAGCTGCCGCAGACGCTGCCAGTGGGGACCTGGGACCTCTACGCGACGTTTGGAGGCGACGACCGGCTGCAGTCGAGCCGGAGCCCATAGGCGGTCGAACATGGGGCTCGGGCGGTCGGAGGCTTGTGTTTCAAGGAACTCGCGGGCAGACGGAGCTTGGTGTAGTAGGGCAGCATCGTCTTGCGCGTGCGTACAACGGTCAAGTCGCGCCCCACCTCAAAACCAGAGCGCCTCGAGGTCATCGAGGCGAGCTGTCAATACAACAATCGAGCGATACACAACGCGGCATTTGCAGTGCCGAATCATCTCCTACGGCTTTTAACATGACCCAACTATACCGTGAGTCTAAGCCTGGCCCTTTGAGTCAGGATTGTGTGGCGTTGTTTGGGATTCCGTTCGACAAGGCGGTCTCCTATCGGGCCGGGGCGATCGATGGTCCCGCGGCGATTCGGACCGCTTGCGAATGCATCGAGTCGTACTCGCCGCGGCTCGACCGCGACCTAGTGGACATGGCGCTGATCGACATCGGCGATTTGCAGGTCAGTGGTGAGACCGAGTCCGAGAAGGCCCTCACACGCAAAGCGATCACGGAGCGCACCCGAGAGATTCTCGAGGCAGGCGGCCGGCCGCTGATGTTGGGAGGCGACCACTCGGTCACTTCTCCAGTGGTCCGCGCGATGGTGGAGCGCTACCCGGACTTGATCGTCGTGCAGCTCGACGCGCACGCCGACCTCCGCGAGACCTTCTGTGGTGACACCCATAATCACGCGTGTGCCATGCGTCGCTGCCTCGACGTGCTGCAAGAGGGGCACCTCTACCAAGTGGGGATCCGCTCTGGTACTCGCGAGGAGTACCAGGAGATGCGAGCCGCCAACCGGCTCCTCCCGCCCATCGCGGAGGCCGTGCGCAAGGCGCTCTTGCCCCACGTCGGGTCTCCCATCTACGTGACCGTCGACATCGATGTCCTCGACCCTTCCTTGATGACTGGCACGGGAACGGTGGAGCCTGGCGGCATGGTGTGGGGCGAGTTCGAGAAGATTATCGACATCTTTGCTGAACATTCCATCGTAGGGGCCGACTTGGTCGAGTTCGCACCCTCTCTCGATCCTACGGGGACCTCCAATGTCGTCGCGTGCATTATGGTGCGGGAGCTGGCCTTGGTGATGGGCTTCCCCCCGAAGAGCGCGGTTGCAGCATAGAGGAGGGCTAGTTCGCTGGAGTTGTTTGCGGTGAAAAACATCGATCGGATTTCGCTTGCTACTCGGAACAGAGGTGGCTCGAAGCGAGCCACCTTTGTTCGTAAGTGCGCTCGTCCGCTCGACAAGCGGGTGATGGTTCGGGGGTCGGGTCCCCCTGTGGCACAGAACGAGGACGTGAATGAAGGCTGTATTCCTGGTCAACAATGTCCGTGCGCTGCAGCCGCAGATGACGACCACTCTGCTCGCGCTGACCATGGCCAACGAGGGGCACAGCACCTGGTTGACCGACGTCACCTCTCTGTCGATGCGTCAGGATGGGCTCATCACGGCGTCGGCTCACGCGGTGCGGTCAGCACCAGCGACTGGACAAACGGCCATTGCCGACGTGCTCAGCGAGGAGGCGTCGATGGTCGTGCTCAATGAGGTCGAGCTGCTTTGGCTACGGGTCAATCCGGCTCGGGATCCTCGTAAGCAGGTCCAGCAGACGGCGCTGGAGTTGGCGCGGCTCCTGGAGGATCGAGGGGTCTTTGTGGTCAACCGTGCGTCGGGTCTCACGCGAGCCGGCTCCAAGATCTATCTGCATCGAGTGGCGCCGGAGTTCAGGCCAGCGACCCTAGTCACTCGCTCCCGCGCGGAGGCCTTGGACTTCCTCGAATCTTGCCCAGACCGCCAAGGCGTCATCAAACCCGTCGTCGGAACCCGTGGCCGCGGCGTCTTCTTCGCGCGATGTGATGACCCGAACCTCGACGCGCTGCTGGAGACCGCCTTCAATGACGATTACGCCATGCTGCAGAGCTACGTGCCAGAAGCAGTGGGAGGCGACTCGCGGGTGGTCGTGTTGATGGGCAAGCCCATGGAGCTCGATGGGCGCGCGTTCGTCGTGGACCGCGTCCCAGCTCCAGGTTCTTTCAGGAGTAATGTGCACACTGGCGGCTGGGCACGCCCGGGCGTGCTGACTGATCGCATGCGTGCTTGCATCGAGTCGTTCGGTGCGGCGCTGTGCGATGACGGGCTTTACCTGGTCGGCTTGGACTTCGCAGGCGACAAGGTCCTCGAGGTGAACGTCTTCTCGTCGGGTGGCTTCTATGACGCAGAGCTTGGCCTCGAGCGGCCGTTCTTGCGGGTCTGCGCCGAGGAGATCGTCAAAGTGGCGCAGCTCTCCCGCTCAGAAATTCGGTGCAAGTGAATCGACAATCTCTTCGCGCTTGACGAGCTTCACCGAGTTGTCGTCGGCGATGTGACCCAAGTGGATGAGCCGTGAGCCGGTCCTCGCGACGGGGTTGACGCTCTTTCCAATGACGATTCCCCGATGGGGGGACTCGAAGAGCCTGGTGATCTGCCCGAAGGCGTCACGAATCGTGGCGTAGGGTTGTGCGTCCTCGAGGATGTCATAGACCCGTGGGGTCACTTCGAGCAGCCCGCCGGTGTCAGCGTAGAGCCACTTGCTGCTGGCGCAGATAATGGGCTGTGGAGCCTCGATGGGTTTGCGCGTGGGGAGCATCCCGAGGTGAAACAACACTCTGCGCAGTCCAGCGACCGAGCGTTTGATGTATTCGGATTGGAAGCGATGGGGATCGCCGATCTCCACGGTGATCGAGGGGATCCCGAGCTCTTCGGCTTCGCCTCGAAGCGTCCCGTCACTGGGTTTGTTGTGTACGATGATCTGTGGCTTCTGCAGGTAAGCCATCGAGGCCGTTCGCATCCGGGTCATGTCGGCTCGAACGTAGAGGGAATTGACCCGACCAAAGGAAGCGGTGTGCAGGTCGACCAGCACGTCAAAGTGTTTGATCACGCGGTTGACGAGCCGATAGACGAAGACCTCTGAGTCTTTCCCGCTCTCGCGCCCGGGCATGATGTGGTTGAGGTCGGTCCCATCGGGAAACTCGCGTATGCCGCGCTCGAACGACAGTGGGTTGGCGACGACCACGGCGATGATCGTCCCGGTCAGCGTCTTGAGGCTGATTCGCTCCAAGAGGCTGTGAATGACGGGAATCCCGTTGAGCTCGTTGCCATGGAGCGCCGCGGTGAGGCCGAAGATGGGGCCAGGCCTGCTGCCAACCGCGACAATGACGGGGACGGAAACGGGGCGTCCAAATCCGTCATGGGTGAGGTCAACCCAGTACTTGTGCAGGCTCTCGAGGGGCAGAGATTCAGGATCCAGCGACGAGACGTGGGGCACTTCAGTGGTCATGGCATCAATTCAGAAAGCAAACCGTCATCGGGATTCATGTTGCCAAAGAACTTTCGGCGGAATCGATTCTTCTGGGTGACCAGCTCGACGGCCATTCTGTCGATGGCCAGCATCGCCAGTACCGTCAGGAGGTACGCCTCGATGATCTCGTCGAGGCCGACGCCTATCTTATTGAAATCCCTTGAGTCCATCAACAGAAGGCGTTGCGGCTCGGTGGCCCATTCGCCGGAGGATTCCTTGATGGACAGGTTCGTCCCCAACATCTCCCAACTCGAGTGGCCCGATTCGAGCGCCTTGCTCAGTGGTGTGCGCGCACGCCTAGCGTAGATTGCGACGGGAAAGAACCCCGCCGGTTCGCATCCAACCATGCACCGGAGATCGGCAACATAGATGTTGTTGTTGCGGTCCGGCATAGTGCCCACGTGATAGAGACGGCCGTCGCGCCCTTGGGAGCTCCAGCCGCTGTTCCCAACGAGGGCCTGCACGATGTAGCGCTCGTAGTGCTGTTCGGAGCTCATAAAGGCATCGAGCTCTTCGTGGTTGACGATGGTGTAGACGCCTTGGCCGGCGTTGCTGTAGGGGACTTTGACGACGGCGACCCCCCCGAGTCGCTCGACCCAGAAGGGGACCTGAGCCCGCGTGACGTCCCAGATGGTCTCGGGAGTGCGGATGCACAAGCCTGACCGCGAGAGCTCACCGTTGAACATTTCGTAGGCTTTCGAGGCGAGCATCTTGTTGCGCCCCCCGGCCAAGCAGACGACGATGGGGTTGTAGATCATCGTGCGCGTGAGCGGTGGGATGCGATTCCAGGGGCGCTGGGTGACGTAGCGAAGGCAAGCCCGAATGGGGATCCAGCTCCCTCCTTCGTGGACCTCCAGGACGCCGTCGACAAAGCGGATGTGCTCGGACTCCCCGTCATAGCATGGGACGAGCAGGACGGATTCACCGGTGAGATCGGCGAGCGTCGCTGCGTAACCGGAGGCCTCCATCAAGTTCTTGTCGTAGAGGACGGCGAGCTGACCCGGTGGGAGCGTGCGTCGCAGAGTCATTGGGATGAAGGACCGCTCCAGTAGCTTGCGATAGCCGGACTGTTCGAGGTGCTCGTCGTGCCAGGGCATCGACTTCTGTCCAGACGGACAGGAGTTGGTCTCGATGACGACGACTTGTCGCCGCCCCTCATCGTCTGCGGCGTAGAAGAGGTCGGAGCCCCCCCAGCGAAAATAGCGAGTCTTGCGCTGCAGGAGTGCTCGCACCGTTTCCGCATTCGCTTCGGGGTGCAGGTGGCAATACCGCTCGGCGATCCGCTCGTTGCCCATCGAGAAGAAGAAACGAACTTGCGGATGCAGCGTCGCGTTGAGCACTCGCGGGTAGTAGTGGTCGTTCGGCTCGAATTGATTCGGCAAGACCGTCCGTGTCTGATGCATTTTGATCTCAGCGTTGATTTGGAATCGGCCATTGCTCAGAGGCGGAGCCGGTGTTCATGGCTGGAGAACGCGCAGCCAGGGATGGCGGAGAGTCCCGAGGACAATCCGGTTCGCTGTTGTCCACTGCCGTTTTCGCTTCGGTTCGTGGACTCGAGATGCGATCGCGCGTTCGGGGCTCCCGTCGAACACAATCACATTCACTCGAGCTTCGCAACGGCCCTCTCTCTTGGCGCCCAATGACCTGCGGCTAACCCTCCGCAATCACGAGGCAAAGGAGATTGTTGGCACTTTCCTGCGACACTTCGTCGACGGCCTGCCGATAACTGCGCTGTGTGGCGACCTGCGCGCGCCGGCACTGAGCGAGGAGAGCCTCTCTCTAGAGCCGGAGCCCGAAGCCATCGTGGCACCCACCCTTCGGGATGGAGGGAACTTTTCGAGGAGGTCCTATGCTTGCAAAGATCTTGAGCGGCGCCGTGCAGGGCGTCGACGGCTACTTGATCGAGATTGAGGTCCAAATGGGCTTTGGCGTGGTCAGCACTCACATGGTCGGGCTCCCTGACGTTGCGGTGCGGGAGGCCACCTTCAGAGTCCACAGTGCCCTCGTCGAGTGTGGATTCAACTGGCCACCACGGCCCATCACCATCAACCTCGCGCCAGCGAATGTGCGCAAGGACGGTTCGGCCTATGACCTGCCCATCGCGATGGCCCTACTCGCCGCTGACCGCATCATTCGGATGGCTGACCGGGCGCCCTGGGTGCTGGCAGACACTCTCGTCGTCGGCGAGCTCAGCCTCTCCGGCGAGGTCCGCCCAGTACGAGGCGTACTTGCCCTCGCCGTGGCGGCGAGGGAGCAGGGGCTGAAGGCGGTCGTCGTGCCGCGCGCCAACGCTGCGGAAGCGCTATTGGTCGAGGGGATCGAGGTCTTTGCTGCCGATCACCTCTGCCAGCTCATCGATCACGCGTCGGGCTCGGCGACTCTGGCGCCTTTAGTGCGCAGTCCTTTGCGTCTCTCGGCCCGCCCGAACTATTCGCAGGATCTGGCCGATGTCATGGGGCAAGTGCGGGCGAAGCGCGCTATGGAGGTTGCAGCGGCTGGTGGACACAACATCTTGCTCGCTGGTCCGCCTGGCTCGGGGAAGACGATGTTGACTCGTCGACTCCCCACGCTCCTGCCTGCTCTGTCCTTCGAGGAGGCGCTGGAAGTGACGACGGTCTACAGCGTCGCCGGCCTCCTCAACCAAGAAGGTCTGATCCGTGAGCGGCCCTTTAGAGCGCCGCACCACACGATCAGCGACGTGGGCCTAATCGGAGGCGGGTCCCCTGCGCCGAAGCCCGGCGAGGTCAGTCTGGCGCATCATGGGGTGCTCTTCCTCGACGAGCTGCCAGAGTTTCGAAGACCTGTGCTGGAGACGCTCAGGCAGCCTCTGGAAGACCATTTTGTGAGCATCACGCGGCGGCTTGTGACGGTGGAGTATCCCACGCGGGTGATGCTCGTCGCCGCCATGAACTCTTGCCCCTGTGGCTACATGGGCAGTGTGAAGCGGGCTTGCACCTGCCGGGTCGACCAAGTCGAGCGGTATCGAAGCCGCATTTCGGGGCCACTGCTGGATCGCATCGACATTCAGGTCGAGGTGCCAGACGTCCAGTACAACGAGCTGAGGGGGAGTGTTCGCGGCGAGAGCTCTGCCCAGGTGCGGGCTCGCGTCGAGGCGGCACGTGCCATACAGCGCGAGCGGCTGCTGGACACGGGGTTGCATTCCAACGCCCAGCTGCGTCCAGGGGAGATGCGGGTCTATTGCCAGGTCGACGAGCTCGGACACAAGCTGCTCGAGCGAGTCGTCGACAAGCTAGGGATGAGCGCACGGGCGCACGATCGCATCTTGAAGGTGGCGCGCACCATCGCGGATCTGGCCGGCGCAGAGCGTATCGGCATCGATCATCTGTCTGAGGCTGTGTCGTATCGGTGCCTCGACCGGGCGTTGACTCCCGTGCTCGAAGCCCAGCAGCGCACAGGGTGAAGCCGGGCGACGTCGGGCACGCAAGAAGACAAGGCCGGGAGCGATGCCCATCGCTCCCCGCCTGGTCGTGGTCTGGCTCGCCGCGGGGTTAGTTTCGCAGCTCGCTGAAGATGCGGTGCACGCCGATCATGGCGTGGGCGAGTCCGAGGGCGACGGCGAGCTCGTTGGAGGCGAGCCCAGCGATGTACATTTTGGAGCCAAACGCGTCGATGGAGACGGCGTCGAAGCCGTCGTCGACGGGGAAGGGTGGGGCGAGCTTCTCGAGCCACGCTTCATTCTGGACGGGGCTGAGCTGACTCTCGACGACGGCGGGGGCGAGGGCGGCGAGCCACTCGGTGACGCGCTCGTCGCCGATGCCGCTGACGACGAAACCGTCGTCGGTCGCGAGTGCCACGTTGCTCAAACCGTATTCTTCGCAGACGGCTTCGAGTTGGTAATTGAGCGCGGTGTGGAGGTGGGTGCTGCGGCGTCTTCGTCGCTCGTTTGTGTCCATGGTTCTGTCCTCATCCTTGAGAGGGGTCAAAGGGCTCGGAGCAAAGTGCTCGAACCCATGAATATCCCGGTCTCTGGACGGGAACAAACTCCTGCCTTTCCAGCGCGTCGACGTCCTTCCGGGTGACACGGGTCAACCCACGGGTCGACCCGTCCGAGACAGAGGTCGACCCGTCCGAGACAGAGGTCGCCCCGTCCGAGACAGCGGTCGACCCGTCCGAGACAGCGGTCGACCCGTCCGAGACAGCGGTCGACCCGTCCGAGACACGGATCGACTCGCGCGGGACATTTGGTTCGCAGTCTTAGAGGTTGCGGTGCAGGTAGTCGCGAACCTTTGCGCCGGCTTGTTTGTCGAGGGCCAAGAAGACGAATGCCAGCTGCTCGTCGCGGGTCATCTTCTCGAAGATCCTCTTCTTTTCGAGGTCGTGTGGGGCGTCGTTCATCTGCTTGACGAGGCCCGCGATGAGCTTGGGGTTCTTGGCGACGATCTCGATGGCCAGCTTCTCTTCGTTGTAGACGCGGCTGATCGGGGCTTGGCCGACGAGTCTTCGAAGGTGCATCTCTTCCATGGGCTCCTCACAGGGCATCGAGAGTGGTCGAAGCCTAGATTGTAGCCGAACCGACCTCGAGGTTCGAGCCCTCTTGGCCAGGTTCGATTTGAGATCTCCAGAGGAAGCCTGTGCAGTGGCTGGTTCGGGGAAGTGTGCACAAAAGTGACTGGAAAAGCGCAGAGCAGTGGCAAGGGGCAATGCGGCGGGCTGCCTTTGGCAGAGCAGGTGAGATGGCAAAGCAGCAGCGGACCGGGCGTGGGTGGGCGACTTCAGACGCAGACGATGTCTGCCTCGAGAACGGTGTCAGCTTGTGCTGT